>ENA-USYP01002408-USYP01002408.1-human-gut-metagenome-genome-assembly--contig:-NODE-2408-length-11319-cov-9.151752_pt1 | contig 11319 bp, 7 predicted proteins | sample MGYA00250065_ERZ773512 | MGnify/ENA primary metagenome ERZ773512 (study PRJEB29103, sample SAMN06112003) | human gut metagenome | biome: human gut; feature: ankylosing spondylitis patient; material... | reverse complement strand
CTTGACACCGTTGTAGGTGAGGATGGCAGTAATCTTTCCGGCGGTCAGAAGCAGCGTGTCGCCATTGCCCGTGCCCTGATTCACAATCGCTCCATCCTGCTGGTGGACGAGGGCACCAGTGCGCTGGATCAGAAAAACGCCGACCTTGTGGAAAAGAGCCTGCTTACCAATCCCGACCTGACACTGATCCTCATCAGCCACCACCTGTCGGCAGCGCGCCGTGCGCAGTTCGACCGTGTGTATGAGCTGGCACCTGTAACGCAATGATCGCCCTGTAATTTCCCCTCAAATCATAAATACGCCCTGCATGCCGACCAGTGCCGGTGTGTGGGGCCTTTTGCAGTGAAACCGAAACGCTCCACAAGGCTGCTCATATCCTGACCACCAAGGACAAGCCTGCCGATTGCACGGACGACCCCTTCCTTGTGGAGAAGATGTGTGCCGAGTTGGATGGCCGATGCATAGTAGTTCAGCGTGGTTGAGGTCTGTGCATGTCCAAGCCGCCCGGAGACCGTTGTGATCGGAACGTGGGCCGCGATCAGGATGCTGGCATTCGAATGGCGAAGGCTGTGAAAGTTCACGTCCGGGAGATCGTGTGTTTCCAGAAACTTCGGGAACCAGGGCGAGATGATATCCGGGTCCATCGGCTCATCATTCCATTTTGTGAATAGCATATCATTATCCACCACTTTGCCATTTTCCAGTGTGACCTTGCGCACCCACGCTGAGCCGATCCGGAACCTCTCTGCTTTTTGGTATCGCCGGTACTCCTGCAGCAGTTCCACGCAATCCGCTCCAATGCGCAGGCATCTCTTGCCTCGTCTGGTTTTCGGTGTGTTGAACACAAGGCCTATCCCGGGGATGGACTGGACCGTCCGCTTGATGGAAAGCGTTCCCTTCTCAAAGTCAATGTCAGACCAGCGCAGGGCACAGATCTCACCCCGCCGGGCACCAAGCAGCAAGGCCAGCTGAGTGATCACACTGTACTGCGGCGGTGCATCCGAGAGAGCATCCAGCAGCGTTGGAATCTCTTCCTCCGTCAGTACCCGAATGTCGATTTCCTCGACTTTGGGATGTTCTGCACGGGAGCACAGGTTCTCGTTGATCAATCCCCACTGGACACCTTTCTTAAAGATGCTGGAGAGCATGGCCTGGTATCGAATGACGCTGTTGTTGTTCAGCTTCCCGTCCTTTTTGGTATGCTCCACAAACGCCTTTGAGAAGGCCAGTCCCACTGCAGCGGACACCTTTTCCGCCATCTTTCGGCTGACGTTCTTACCTGCATAGACCATCCGCATGGTGTCCTGACCGATCCCGGCCTGTTTCGCCAGTTCACCCCGGGTTCCACGTGGGAGCAGCTTCAGAAGGGCTTTCGTGGCGGTGTAGGTGCTGTCCCGGCGAACACCCTTTTCTTCCAGATTGTTGTAGAACGCCATCACGTGCGCCGGTTTGATCTTGGACACCTTGAGATGCCCGAGTCTGGCACTGATCCGGCCTCGCATCCTTCTATAATCGTAGAGCGTCTTGGCCTTCAGCTGCTTGTTGGCGTATTCCTCAAACCAGCGGTCGATCAGGTCATCCAGCAGCATGTCTGAGTCCAGCACGAGGCCGTTCGTGACCTGCTGCGAATCCTCTCTGACCGGCTCTCCCTGTGCGAAGAACTGGGCCAGCGTGTCCATGTTGATCAACCACTTTCGGCTTGAGATGGCCGTGTAGCAGATCTTGCCCGTTCGACAGAGCTTGCGGACGTATTCGGGTGTCACGTTGAACCGTGCGGCGGCGTTTTTCACGCTGGCCATAGTGGGATAAGGGTTCAGAACAGTTTAGAGTCCCCTCAGCCCGCCAGATGCCCCCACGTCATTCATTTTTAATTAAATCCTCCGGCAGGTGCTCCGGTATGCGCACAAAGCCCCTTTGAAGCTGTCGCATTTCTGTCGCACTTTTCAAGCCCCGCCGGGCGGATATAACAAAAAGAAACCCACGATTCAAGCCGCATTTGAAACGGTGAATCGTGGGTTTTCTTTTGGTGCGCTCGAGGGAACTCGAATCCCTGGCCCTCTGATTAAAAGAGCCCACCGGGCAGAACACTCTGATTTTAGAAGTTTCGAGTTTTCGTTGTTTTTGAGCAAAGCATCGTGATTTTCAGCCCGGCAATTTCTGCACCCTTTGTCGTATTTTGCAAGTCAGAGTGCCCATTGCATCCCTTGAAACCGTGCAAAAACAGTGCAGAAACCGTGCACTTACTCTGGGACAAATGAAAAATAATGATTTTTGATCCATGACTTGGTGGCGGTTTGAGTGACCACAAAGGTAAATCTAATATACAGGAAGAAGAATGCCCACTCGTCTGAGGAGTTCTCAGGGGAGTGGGCATTTCTACGCGGGTGGTTAATATAATTTCGATTATGATAATTCAAATTATATTAACTCGTTCCAATAAAATATTAGTTCTGCCAATATTTCGGTTTGCAAAGCGATTTTACTTTCTACTTTCTTATAAACTGATACACTCCATATTGCGGAGATTCGACAATGCCAAGACGACGGAGATCCCGGATGATGGCATTGGCACGAGAAATCTTCACATCGAAGAATTGAGCCACATTGATGGAATGAAAAGAATATTCGTATCTGTATCTTTTGAAAAGCCCCAAAGTTTTCTCTTTTGTTCTGCTTCCAAAGCTAGTCTCATTCAGCTGAATTTTGAAATTGGCTACCTCGCTGTCCATATCCTCTTTTTCTGAGGTTGCCACTTTTTCTTGGGAAGTTGCCACTTTTAGGGTCGAGGTTTCCACTTTTTCTTGCGGGGTTGCCACTTCTAGGGTCGAGGTTGCCACTTTTTTTGAAGAAGTCGATACTTCTGCAGGTTGAGTCTCCACACTTTCCATACTGACCTGTGCCGGAGTCGCGACACTTCTATTCGGCAGTGTGACGATAAAGAAATCCGAATCTGAGTAGAAAGTCGGCTTCTGGGCTACTTCCACATAAGAGTTCAGGATGCGGTCAATGCCGCTGCCACGGCGCTCCATAAAGCCAAGCCGTGAGAACACATCCGAGATCACCTGATTGCGCCGCATAGACGGAATATGCCGGATATCCATATCCTGCACCCTGCGGCCATTCATCATGCCGCCCGGTGAAGTGATTTCCAGCCGATCATCGAACACTTCCACATGAATCTCCGAACCAAGAATCTGATAATTCCGATGGATCAGCGCATTGACCAGCACCTCACGAACGGCCTTATACGGGTAATCACTGCGTTCTTCGCGGGTCATACCACGGATGCTCCACGGGTTTTTGCTGTTGTTGCGAACAAAATCTTCCGCATTTTGCAGCAGCGTGATCAGACTTGCACCCTGAAATTCCTTGTCATCCAGAGCATCTTCTTCAATGCTGCCCTTGTAGTTGCCTTTCCAGCGAGTGCAGAAAATACGGGATTGCTTCAGAACGCCCTGATCGCAAAGCAGCAGGCCGCCATTCGTGATTTGTCCATCATCTGTTACCAATCCTGCGGAGGGCAAGTCTTTTTCAAGGTCGAAATCCTCTTTTTTCAAATTCTTAAACGTCGCGGCCAGCAGTGTAAAACTGACATCACCCACTCGATAAGAACTGGGCAGGGCATCAAAGGTCTGGTTCATGCCTTGCAAAATCAATTCGTTCAGTTCCCGTGAGGTGGCTTCTTCGGACTGGTCGCCATGCCGCACATAGGCCGTATGGGAACCGTCAAAGGCATAATAATATGGATACGCCGGGCCGTCCTGTACTTCCAGATCAACGCAGGACTTGCCCTCTATTTCGACCTCCCGCACCCGATAGCGCGGCGTAGGGTCAATGCGGACCTTGATAAGTTCCGTCAATCTGCTCACCACAGCCTGCGGATTTTCCAATCCTACGACCTCGCGCGGCTCATTCTTTACGCCAAAAATCAAGTGTCCGCCCTCGGTATTGGCAAAGGCCGACACCGATTTCAGCCAGCTGCGCGGCTTTTTCTCTTCAAGGCGTTCCTTGTAATCAACATGAGAGGCTTCAATGTAATGGTCGAGGGGGAAAGGCATGGTATCACCTGCAATTCGGTTCAATATCGTTCAAGCGTATTATACCGTATTTTATTAGTACATTCCACTGCTTTATGCAGTCACATGGGTGGCATTCTCTTTCACCGAATTGATTGTCTCCATCAGCTCACTGCCTGTTTTGCCATCAAACAGGCGGGTAAACAGAATGGGCTGGTCAAAGGGTGGTTTCATCAACACCGCTTTGCTTTCCACATAACCGTTCTGCTCGATGTAATGAATGACCTTCTGCACGAACGCGATCTGCTTTGCATTCAGCGATTCATCGTTGATGAACTTGGAAAATGCCTGCATGGCAGCATCGTGGTCCAGCTTTGCCACCTTGCGCACCAGCAGACCAAACGGAGTGTCTTTGAACTCCCGGGCATAATCTTCTTTACTGCCCAGTTCGCTGGTGAAGATGTGTTCCAGCTCAATGTAATCGCCCTGAGAAAGCGGGATGTTCTGGGTCAGCTTGTGGATGGCCAGCGTATCGCTGCGGTGCTCCATGATGTAGCGGTTCACACGTTCCCGGTACTCGCCGAAATCATAGCCGGAATCCAACGTTTTGCCCTCGGTCTGTTCCAGTACCGGGTCAGCAAGGGCCGTGTAGACAGGCTTTTGCCCCTCGCCGCCCTCCACCAGAAACTTGATGAGTTCCCGCAGCTCCTGCCGCATTTCCTCAAAGCGGAGCAGATCATGCGAGGTCAAAAATTCGTCTGTCTGCACCTCCCGGATGAAGGGCAGCTTTGCCTGCACCTGCGGGATGGTAGCCTTCCCTTCCAGCATTGCCGCTGTATTGCGCAGTTGTTTCTGGGCGCGGCTCAGCCCCGGCAGACCCTCCAGCTCACAGAGCAGCAAGCCATACACAAAGTTATCGAACCGCTTGGCGGCTTCATCTTTGTCGTCCAGCGAGATGAGTGGTGCCACTTCTTTCATCAGAGTACCCTTGTCCGTTTCAGTCAGGCTGACAAAGGCTTCCGGCTTTTGATAGTGTTCCACGGCCTGTCGGTGCAGCCGCACGGATACCAGCTCCGGATTCAGCGCTCCCACTTCGGCACGGCAGGTCTCCGTTAAGATCTTGCGCCAGTTCTGGTATTTTTCGTCCCCATAGGCTCCATCCTGCAGCGCGGCGGCGATCCGCACCTGCTTGCAGAAAATGCTCTCGGACAGACTCTTGGTGTCCGCGCTCTCGTAGCCGTTGGGTTTCTGACGGAAAAATTCAAAGTTGCCGCAGTAGTCGAAAATCAGAAACCGCCGCTTGCCTGTATATTCGCCATCGATGGCATCCACGCAGGCAAGGGACGGGCAGAGCCGCGTGCCACGGCCTATCATCTGCCAGAACTTCGTTTTGCTGCGCACTTTTTTGAAAAACACCAGATTCACGCACTCCGGCACATCAATGCCCGTGTCCATCATATCTACCGAAACCGCAATAAACGGCGGCTTGTCTGGCTGCTTGAAGTCGTCAATAATGGACTGCGCATAGGCGTCGTCGCAGACCACCCGCTGGATGAACCCCGGGTGCTGGGTCTCCAGCTGCGGGTAGAGCTTGCCGAAGCGTTCCCGGATAAACTCCGCGTGGCGCTTGTTCTGGGCAAAGATGACGGTCTTGCCGATGCGGTCGCCGCCTGCCGTCTGGATGCCCCGTTCCATCAGGTCTTGCAGCACCGTGTCCACGGTGTTGGCGTTGAAGATAAACTTATTCAGCTTTTCGGATGGGATAAAGGTGGGCAGGGTGTCGTCCTCGGCAAAATCGTCCTCGTAGCGGGCCTTATTCTCCGGTGAAAGCTGGTCGTAGTGGATGCCCTCTTCTGTGAATTTCGTCTTGACCTCGTAGTTGTAGTAAGGCACCAGCACATGGTCGGTGTAGACCGCCGTGTCGTAATCGTAGGCGTAGGTGGGGATGCCATGTTCCATCTCGAAAAAGTCGTAGGTGTTGCGGTCCACGTCGGTTTTCGGGGTGGCGGTCAGACCCACCAGAATCGCATCGAAATAATCAAAAATGGCGCGGTATTTCTTGAAAATGCTGCGGTGGCTCTCGTCCACGATGATAAGGTCAAAGTGGGCGGGCGAAAACAGCGGCACGCCGTCCTTGGTCTTGGCGTTGTCGATGGCGTTGAGCATGGTGGGATAGGTGGAAAACACGATGCGCGCGGCCTTATCGTCCTTGGAGGAGCACAGGTTGCACAGCGACTGGTCGGGCAGATACTTTTTGAAGTCGTCCATTGCCTGCTTGACCAGTGCGGTGCGGTCGGCCAGAAAAAGCACGTTGGTCACATGACCGCCCCGGCTCAGCACATCGGTCAGGCTGGACGCGGTGCGGGTCTTGCCTGTGCCCGTTGCCATGACCAGCAGATTGCGCCGGAAGCCCTGCGCGATGTGGGCGCAGACTGCCCGGATGGCGTTTTTCTGATAGTAGCGGTCGGTGATTTTATCGTCAATTTCGATGGTGTCCAGCGGTTTTTTCTCGGTGCGGCGGTTCACCAGCTTCTGCAAGTCGTCCTTGCAGAACACCCCGCTCACGACACGCTGCGGGCCGCTCTGCTCATCCCAGAAATAGGTGGTGTAGCCGTTGGTGGTAAACAGCATCGGACGGCGGCCAAACTTCTGCTCCAGACAGTCTGCATAAAGCTGAGCCTGCTTGCGCCCGATGTTGGGGTCTTTGGTGCTGCGCTTGGCTTCAATGACCGCCAGCGGCAAGCCGTCCCTGCCCATCAGCAGATAGTCTGCATAGCCCTTCTGCCCCAGCACGCCGTTCATGTTGTCCACTTCGTACTCGGTGCGCACATCGGCGTCCGGCCCGGTGAATTTCCAGCCCATGGCCTTGAGGTCGATGTCGATGATCTTCTGCCGCGTCTCGGCCTCGGTCAGGTCGGCGGCGGTAAAACTGCGGCTCTGCTGGTTCTGCTGTTTGCTGGCCGTGTACGCCGTCGAAAGGCTCTCCACCTGCTTGCGCAACGCTTCCAACTCGGCATCCTTCTGGGTCAGCAGACTTTCCTGCTCCCGGATCTTCTTTTCGTCCAGCGCTACCTTTTCGCCGGGGATGGCTGTTTCATCAAAGGAGCGCTCCACATAGTCCGTGCCGTAGCAGTAATCCACCCACTGGATGAAATCGAACAGTCCCCGCAGGCTGAACACTGCATCCGCCGCCGACACGCTATGCCCTGTATGTACCGCCAGATTGCCCGCCTTCACGATGCTGGGCAGCACGCTCCACACATCCCGGTCCACCGCAAACCGGAAGCTCGGCTCGTGCAGCAGGGACTGCAGGTTGTCCTTGTAGGGCATCGTGATGGTTTTGTCTGCCGCATACACCCACTTCACCGCCAGCTCCAACGCCTTCCGGCACCCCACCGCGCACATCGCCGGGGAGGTGGAGAACACTTTCTCGGCCTCGATGGCAGAATTAGCGAAGAGGGAGTATTCATTTTTAGCCAGCAAATACGAAAAATTCGACATACTCAGCCACTCCATTAAAATAGCACTAACACGGTTTATCCAATATCGGCATTTGTGACAGGCTCTTCCTCAGGCACTTCAGGAAGTTCGATATTTCCAGCCAAATTGATTAACTGCTGTAATATATTAACTACTCTATCAGTATTTATTACGTTCGTCACAAACCGCTGAAAATCATTTCGGGATTTTATGTTATAAATATATTTGTTTCCATATTGAGGAAGTTCGTTTGCAATGTCGCTTTCGAGCACTACGGTGACGGGGTAGATAGTTGAATCATACTTGATGAACATTAATCGGAACTTATACTGTTTATCGTTGGGCGTCTCCAAACACACCTCAAACTTCTTTGTTGTGTTTCCTATTTCACCTAATTTACTTTGAATATCTACTTCTTCCTCTACAGTTCTGGGTTGAAACACATCAAGCAATGCGCTCGGGCCTACAGTTCTAGTATGTGTATATGAGCTAATCGGACCGGTATAAGGTAATACCTCACACTTTACCAACCCTCGCGTAATCTCTTTTAATTGTTCACCTGTTTCTCTAAGCACTACATCTGGCGGAGTTAAATCAACTTTATCGAAGTTCAATTTCTTCTGTAAATCAGCCAAAGATTCCATATTTAGTTCTCCTTTAACTCAAAAACAATAGGCAAGTGATCACTAATAGATTTATTCGGGCGACGATTTTTATTTAATAGAGATTGATCTTTTACCTTGATAACTATTCTCAACTCCTCCTCAACAAATCGTTCTCTCAACTGTGGGCGAATAATCACTTGATCGAACATGTTCCAAAACTCATTCTTCTCTTTGTTTCCTGTATAGTAATATGTCCCTGGTGGATAATTAAAATCACCCAGCAAATTCCACATAGGGTTGTAAAACATTTTATAGGCATTTCCTAAAACAGTTCGAGAAAGTTTTTTGGCATCATTTGCAACTGGAATCCCATGAAAATACATTGCGCCCAAACATCCTTCTTCATAAGGATTTCTATTAAAATCTCCAACAACAATGCTTGAAATCGACCCACTTTCCCGTTCGGCCAATTCGATATCATGGACAACAGATTGAAATGCAACTAGTTGAGTGTTCTCATCAGTTTGAAGTTGACTTGGCAGATGAACTCCACACAGCAGGAATTTCTCATCAATAATTTGCATAGAATAGTATCGACTTTGCCTGCTTTGCCGAACATTTGAAACCGTTCCGAGTATTGTTATTCGTTCACAACCAATAGCCGGATACATTTTCATTATAATATTATTTAGACTAAGATTATAAAGCAAATCTTCAATAACATCTTTATATTCGGCAAGAATTACAATGTTGGCTTTTTGTTCTATAATCGCACCGCAAATAATACCGTTAATATCGTGTTTTCCGTTTGTGTTCCAAAATAAAAATCGCACGTTCCCCCATCCCCATTGTTAAAACAGTTTGTTAAGATCTATTGCATATCCAATCGTTTTTAATTCTTTCAAAGCATCTATCTGCCACGACTTTTCATTTGTATAGACAAAGCCTTTTAAATCCGATGGAATTTCAATATCAGGATTTGCAATTAAAACAACATTTTCACGACCAAGCTTTCCCATAAAAAAGCCTGCTTCAAACACAACATTCTGACGAGCTCTTAATTTATCCTCTTCTGCGTCTTTTGTCCTACCATAGTCATCCCCTGTGAACAAACAAATTGCAGCGCCGACATCTGAATGCTCTTCAAATTTCTCGATAATAGTTTTGCCTCTGTTAGCTTGTTCACTTAAAATGATTGCTTCAAGACCTTGCTTTTCAACCAAGCGAGCTACTTCTTGCTTTAGTCCATTATCATGTCCATGAACTATAAAAACTTTTTTATATTCTTTTGCTTTTTTCATTGATACCTCTTGAGAAGCATTCATCAGCATTCCGTCTTCATACCGTTCTTTCTGCATTTCTCTCAGTTGTTGTCGCATTGATTTTTGGGCATTTTCTAGCATTTCTTTGCTGATTTCTTTTAAGTAAATTTTAAAAGTTCGTTTGGTTGCTTCCAATCCTTTTCGGCAAGTCTCAATCTTTTTCTCTGCATTGTCAAAATCAAAGACATCTTCAAATTCTGTTTTTCGAAACTCTTCCATTTCGACGCTCTGAATACCATATCGATGTGAAAGATAGCGCGACACTTTTAATTCCCAGTCCTTGAAACGCTGATCTCCTGCTGTGACTTTATTTCTAATCAATTTGTCCGCTTCGTCATAAAATTCTTTTAATCGTTCATAGTCATTCATGCTTTTTTCCTCACCCAAAATATTCCTGCATCAGTGCCTTTTTCATCGATTCCAGCCTATCAAGGCTCTGCTGTACGATCTGCTTCTGCTGGTCTACGCGCGCTACAAAGGTGGCAAATTGATTTTGAAACGTAACATCAGGGAAATAATATTCAAAATTGCGTATCTTTTCCATGTTAATCGATGCCTGTGCAACTTGTGATGCAAATCTCATAATGTAATCGTTTGAATATAGGAAAAGGTACATTAAAAAAATTGGATTATACGCTTTTTTATTATTTATCGATATTTTGGCAACATTTGGTGCGAGATGGTATTTGTCGTTTTCATCAACCATTGCAACATCGCCAATCGTTCCTGCATATGTCATAAGAATATCTCCGTAATAGAGTTTTGAACGCGGTAGCAAATCTGAAGTTTCCCTATCAATCCATTTTACGTCATCTAGTATCAGCTTTCCTTGCTTGCAGTTTAGTCCCCGAAGCATGATGATGTCACCGTGTTCTTTATATTGAATATATTTTGTGAATTCAAATCCCGCCAATTTTGTAACCGATGCTATCTCTCCGATTTTTTTCTTGCTAGTTTGTATTTTATCTCCGACAACCAAGTCTCCAAACATCTCCACAAACCGTGCCTTTATCAACTCGTCCAGCTTGACAAGCTGCTGTTCGCGGAGAGAAATAAGTTGCTCCAGATTTTGAAGCCTTTTTACAATCTCTTTCTGCGCATCGATATCAACACATGGGATTTCAACTTCTTTAAGAGCTGTTACTGTAAAACTAGCTTGATTTACTGACTTTTTAGTAATTCGTTGAATCTGTCGAAGAAAACTCCACGATTCAAAATAATACTTTGCATATTCAGGAAGCAACTTTTTTGAATTGGATCGAAGCATTAAAAGATTCATTCCATGAATAATTTGTTCATTGCCCTGTTTTGTATATAACGCAACTTTTCCAAGATGTGCTTCACTGTTAATATGTGACATTAGGATATCGCCATCTTGAAGTACATAATCTTGGTATTTTTCAATATCGAAAATTCCGGCGTACCCCATCTTTGACCTGTTTACTGTTCTATTTGAAATTGTTTCAATTCGAGTAATGGGAAATCCACCTGCGCCACTTTTCTGCTTTATGGATGCTCCATTTCTAATAACCGGAAACACTTCTCCCAATTTTGCCATCACACCATCTCCTCCAACTCTGCCAACCCCTTGGTAATCTCCATTTCCAGCTCATGAAGGTCGGCCAGAATCTCCTGCGTGGAGGGATATTCCACTGGCACATACTCGGTCTCCTTGTACTTGTTGATGGACAGATCATAGCTGTTGGCGGCGATCTCCTCTTTGGGCACAAAGAAACTCTGCTCGGTGCGCTTGCGGTCAGTTTCGGCGTCGAGGTTATGGAACCGGGCGATGATGTCCGGGATGTCGTTTTCCTTCACTTCGGTGCGCTTGTCGTCCAGCGAGAAGCCGTCGGCTTTCATATCGTAGAACCACACCTTGTCGGTGCCGCCCGCGCC
>ENA-USYP01002403-USYP01002403.1-human-gut-metagenome-genome-assembly--contig:-NODE-2403-length-11341-cov-6.479137_pt1 | contig 11341 bp, 10 predicted proteins | sample MGYA00250065_ERZ773512 | MGnify/ENA primary metagenome ERZ773512 (study PRJEB29103, sample SAMN06112003) | human gut metagenome | biome: human gut; feature: ankylosing spondylitis patient; material... | reverse complement strand
CTGAGTATATGCTTCCCACGCATTCAGATATTTTTTCTGCTCATCGGCATCCGGAGCCAGTATACCCTGCTCCACGGAAGCAGCGGCAGACAACTTTAAATATGGAAATCCCTTTTCGAAGCAGGCCAGCTGTTCGGCTATCTGTTCTTCCGATATGCCTTTCTTGGCAAGTAGTTCTTTGTCTTGGAGTGTTATCATAATATCTAAATTAATTAATTGATGCCCAAAAATACAAAAAAAGCACAAGCACCGTCATGAAAAGGAAGAAAAAAACTACCTTTACAGCAGAAAATACGGACAATTATGGAAACAGGTGAATTTTTCACAGCCGAAGAGAAGCGTTTGCTCTTCGTGCTCTACCGAAAATTATTGCAGCTTTCCGGAGAGACGCTCCGCAAGGGCGATTGCAGAAAGCTGAAAACACATCTTGTAAACTCTATACAGAACAACCGCATACAGCGGGATATCTTCGGGCTGAACCCGATTATAAAGGATATGCAGACCGCCGTTATCGTGGCGGAAGAGATAGGCATGAGGCGGGCATCCATCCTGGGACTGATGCTCCACGACTCCGTGCGCTGCGGCACCTGTACCGCCGAAGAAGTGGAACGGAACTACGGCGAGGATGTGGCGGGCATCATACGCGGACTGATACGGGTAAACGAACTTTACGCCAAAAGCCCCACCATCGAGTCGGAGAACTTCCGCAACCTGCTGCTGTCCTTTGCAGAGGACATGCGCGTTATCCTCATCATGATTGCCGACCGCGTGAACATCATGCGCCAGATAAAGGAGTGCGAGAACGACGAAGCACGCAGGCAGGTGGCCAATGAAGCCGCCTATCTGTACGCTCCCCTCGCCCATAAGCTGGGTCTGTACAAACTGAAGTCGGAACTGGAAGACCTTTCGCTGAAGTACACGGAGAAGGAAGTCTACTACCACATCAAGGAGAAACTGAACGAAACCAAGGCATCGCGTGACAAGTATATAGCCGCTTTCATCGCTCCGGTACAGAAGAAGCTGGAAGAGGCGGGACTGCACTTTCACATCAAGGGGCGCACCAAATCCATCCACTCCATCTACCAGAAGATGAAGAAGCAGAAGTGTCCTTTCGAGGGTGTGTACGACCTCTTTGCCATCCGTGTAATTCTGGACTCCCAAGTGGAAAAGGAGAAGCTGGAGTGCTGGCAGGCATATTCCATTGTAACGGATATGTACCAGCCCAACCCGAAGCGTCTGCGCGACTGGCTGTCCGTGCCCAAGAGCAACGGCTACGAATCGCTGCACATCACCGTCATGGGGCCTGAAGGCAAATGGGTGGAAGTGCAGATACGCACCGAACGCATGGACGAGATAGCCGAACGGGGGCTTGCCGCCCACTGGCGGTACAAGGGCGTGAAAGGCGAAAGCGGACTGGACGAATGGCTGACTTCCGTACGTGAAGCGCTGGAGAATTCCGACAGCAGCGGACTGGAGACCATGGACCAGTTCAAGCTGGATTTATACGAAGACGAAGTGTTCGTCTTTACCCCCAAGGGAGACTTGTTCAAACTGGGCAAGGGTTCCACCGTGCTCGACTTCGCCTTCCACATCCACAGCAAGCTGGGCTGCAAATGTATAGGAGCCAAGGTAAACGGCAAGAACGCACAGTTGAAGCAGATACTGAACAGCGGCGACCAGGTGGAAATCATGACGTCCAATACACAGACGCCCAAGCAGGACTGGCTGAACATCGTAACCACCTCCAAGGCACGCACCAAGATACGGCAGGCGCTCAAGGAAATGGCTGCTCGCCAGCATGCCTTTGCCAAGGAGACATTGGAACGTAAGTTCAAGAACCGGAAAATAGAGTATGACGAGGGTACGATGATGCGCCTCATCAAACGGCTCGGCTTCAAGGTGGTGACGGACTTCTACCAGAGCATTGCCGATGAAACGCTCGACGTGAACGGCATCATCGACAAGTACCTCGAACTCCAGAAACGGGAGAACGACACGCACGACGACATCGTGTACCGCAGCGCCGAAGGCTATAACCTGCAGGCTGCCGCCCTGCCCGAAGAGACCACCGCCAAAGAGGACGTGCTCGTCATCGACCAGAACCTGAAAGGGCTGGACTTCAAGCTGGCACGCTGCTGCAATCCTATCTACGGAGATGAGGTATTCGGTTTCGTAACCGTAAGCGGCGGCATCAAGATACACCGCTGCGACTGTCCGAATGCAAGCGACTTGCGCGAACGCTTCGGATACCGCATCGTAAAGGCACGCTGGGCAGGCAAGTCGCAAGGCACGCAATACCCCATTACGCTGCGTGTGGTGGGACACGACGACATAGGCATCGTTACCAATATCACTTCCATCATCTCCAAAGAGACCGGCATTACGCTGCGGAGCATCGGCATAGATTCGCACGACGGATTATTCTCTGGAACGCTTACCATCATGGTAGGCGACACCGGAAGACTGGAAGCGCTCATCAAGAAGCTAAGGACGGTAAAGGGAGTAAAGCAGGTATCGCGCAACTGACGGGGTAAATCCCAAGTTCAACATTGCGGACCGTAAAGTGCTACACTACGTTTCTAAAGTGCTACTTAGCGACGCTAAAGTTCTACTTTACAATCCTAAAGTAGAACTCTACGTTTCCCAAGTCCAACGCTGCGTCTTCCCCGCCCTTATTTCTCAATGTTTTAATTCTAAAGACTCAATTTATCAACTATGCGATACGATTTCAAAAAACAGCTCCGCAGTTTCGGTTATGCCTGGCAGGGCATCCGGAGCTGCGTAGGCAAGGAGCAGAACCTGAGTTTTCATCTGATTGCCATGACGGCAGTAACCCTTGCGGGATTTGTTTTAGGCATTACACGCACGGAATGGACGGTCGTTATCCTCTGTTTCGGTGTGGTGATTGCCGCCGAGCTGTTCAACACCGCTATCGAAAGGCTGGTGGACCTGGTATCTCCCGAACGGCACCCCGTTGCGGGGCAGGTAAAAGACATTGCCGCCGGAGCAGTGCTGGTGTGCGCTGTTGCGGCGGCAATTATAGGATTGATAATCTTTATACCGTATCTTTAAAGGCAGACGTTATCTTACCCTTTTCCTTTTATAGTAGGGATACGTCAGCAGGACGAAGAAGAACAAAGCAAGTATGGCGGCTACACCGGCGGCGTGGTAAAGCAGGAACGCATCTGCCAGGCGGCAAGCCGTTGCCAGACCCGCCAAAAGTCCGGTTTCCATAACCAGGTGGCAAGTCGTGTTGCCCGTTCCCCGCTGGCAGTGATGAGACAGTTTTACGAACATCCTTGTAAACGGCAGCGTCAGAAACACCAACGCCGCCAATGTCAGGAATGCGATGTAGTCGCCTATACAGAGCAGTGGCAGCAATACGCCCGGCACGAAAGCTATCAGCAGCATATTCAGTGCAGGAACCCATGCACGCGGCAGCAGGAAGCGGTCCAGGCTGCACAGCCTCATCCCGATAGGCGCACGGAAAGCCACATATACCCTCGATGCGAAATACATGCCGAGAACTCCCACGGCAACGGCTGCATAAACAACCGTGCGGAAACCGTAAAGGTCGTACAGCAGGAAGCCTGCGCACGCCCCTGCCAACATACCCAGCCGGGCAGACCACGCATAAATCATATTGCCGGCACTGCGCCTTGTAGATGTGGTAATGTCGATAGCCACCGTAATGCCCGCCGTCGTTGCCAATCCGAAGCATACGCCCTGTACCGAAGCAAGCAGCATCAGCTTGAGATAGCTGTCGGCAAAGGCATACCCTGCCATTGCAGCCAGCATGACGAAAGCAGAAGAAAGCAATACGTTCTTCCGCTTATACTCATCGCACAGATAGGCATGAAACGGGCCTGCCGCAAACATCGCCGCAATGAATGCCAGAAACATGTCGCCTGTCCGGGAAACGGACACTCCCAACTGCTCCGGCATTACGAACGAAAGTACGGGAAAGAGCATGTAGACGGATGCGAACAGCAGCAGATTAGCTGTGCACATCCGCCAGAAGTTCAGCGTCATAAGCATGTCAGTACTGTTCTTTCTCATTCGGGAAGTCTAAGTTCTTCACATCGGAAATGTAATGGCTGATAGCATCGGTCATTACAGTATGCAGGTCGGCATAACGGCGCAGGAAACGGGGGCGGAAACCGTTGTTCATGCCCAGCATATCCTGCACTACCAGCACCTGGCCGTCCACGCCGCTACCGGCGCCGATGCCGATGACGGGAATAGTCAGCTCGCCTGCCACACGCTCTGCCAACGCAGCGGGAATCTTCTCCAGTACAAGGGCAAAGCATCCGGCTTCTTCCAGCAGGTGGGCGTCGCGTACCAGTTTCTCCGCTTCGGCATCGTCCTTGGCGCGTACCGTGTATGTTCCGTACTTGTTGATAGACTGAGGCATCAGTCCGAGGTGTCCCATAATAGGAATACCTGCGCTGAGAATGCGTTTTACCGTACCGATGATTTCTTCCCCGCCTTCCAGCTTCAGGGCATCGGCATGGCTCTCCTTCATGATGCGGATGGCAGATGCAAGACCTTCCATTTCGTTTCCCTGATAAGAACCGAAAGGCATATCCACCACTACCATTGCGCGCTTTACGCCGCGCACGACGGACTTGGCATGATAAATCATCTGGTCGAGGGTTATGGGCAGTGTAGTCACGTTGCCCGCCATTACGTTGGAAGCGGAGTCGCCCACCAGGATGACGTCCATACCTGCGCCGTCAACGATCTGTGCCATGGTATAGTCGTACGAGGTCAGCATCGATATTTTTTCGCCTCTCTGTTTCATCTCAACAAGGCGATGCGTAGTTACTTTACGAGTGTCGTCTGAAATATATCCAGCCATAATCTTAATGAATGTGTTAATGAGTTATCAATTAAAATAGCGCGCAAAGTTAGCGCTTTTTCCCATTACTTGTGCACTTGAAGCATTTTATCGTAAGTGAATCCCGTAAAATCATCCAATACACAATGACATAACGGAGCGACGGCCTCACGGGAGTTGGTCGTTGCCAGTCCTATCACGGTGGCTTCGGATGCCATGCCCGCTTTCAGTCCGTTAAAGGAGTCCTCGAATACATAGGTGGTGTCGGGAGTTGTGTCGAATACTTCCATACCGAGCAGGAAGCAGTCGGGAGCCGGCTTTGAACGGGAAAACATCTCTGCGGTAAGAATCCGGTCGAACATTGTCCTTACCTCGGGGCGGGCACGGTAGACGGCAGCCATTTTCCGGTCGTTGGAACTGGTGACAACCGCCATTTTCACGTGGTTACGGCGCAGGTCGGCAATGAAATCGAGCACACCGGGGATGTAATCATACGCCATGTCCCGCTCAAAAGCGTTGAGGGCGGCGGTGATTTCCTGCTGTTCCTTTGTCTTTCCGGCAAAGAAAGTGTCGTAGATGTAGGTCATGGTCTGCCCCTTTATGCGGCTCTCCAAATCGTCCATGCCCAGATAGTCCACCCCCGCTTTATGCCAAAAGACGGAATACTGCGTTTCGGTATCCATTACCACTCCGTCGAAATCGAACAGGACGGCCGTTGTTTTTGTTGTATCCATATTAAAAAAACAAATATAATATTCGGGCGCAAAGGTCTGAATAATCATCGAACTGAGCAAATATTCATTATCTTTTGATAAGACAGGAAGCTTTCACTATCTTTGCAAACACTTAATTGACGTATATCCAATGAACGATCCGCATATTTTGGGAACCGAACGAATAGGCAAACTGCTTGTGCAATATTCCATCCCTGCCATTATCGGTATGACAATTACTTCGTTATATAATATCATCGACAGTATATTCATCGGTCATGGCGTAGGCGCCATGGGTATTGCCGGGCTTGCCATCACTTTTCCGCTGATGAACCTGGTGGTCGCTTTCTGTACGGTAGTCTCGGCAGGCGGCTCCACCATATCATCCATACGTCTGGGGCAGAAAGATACGGACGGAGCCACAGAAGTGCTGAACCACACCCTGATGCTGTGCCTTGTCAATGCATTCCTGTTCGGCGGCATCTCCTTTATCTTCCTGGACGAAATCCTGCGCTTTTTCGGTGCCAGCAACGAAACGCTGCCGTATGCACGGAACTTTATGCAGATAATCCTGTTGGGTACGCCGGTGACATATACAATGATAGGGTTGAACAACATCATGCGTGCCACGGGGTATCCCAAGAAAGCGATGCTGACTTCGATGGTTACGGTGGTGTGCAACATTATTCTCGCCCCTGTCTTCATCTTCCACTTCGACTGGGGTATCCGCGGCGCGGCAACGGCAACGGTCATTTCGCAATTTATCGGCATGATATGGGTGGTGAGCCACTTCCTGCAAAAGACAAGCATCGTACGCTTGCAACCGGGTTTCTGGAAGATGAAAAAGCGTATTATCAGCAGCATTTTCTCCATAGGGATGTCTCCGTTCCTGATGAATGTAACGGCATGCGTCATCGTCATCATCGTCAACAACAGCCTGCAACGTTACGGCGGCGATATGGCTATCGGCGCTTACGGCATCATGAACCGGCTGCTGGTGCTGTACGTAATGATTGTACTGGGACTGACCATGGGCATGCAGCCTATCGTGGGCTACAATTTCGGAGCACAGAAGTACGACCGCGTAAAGGCTACGCTGCGCCTGAGCATCCTTACGGGCGTGTGCATCACCAGTACGGGCTTTATCATCTGCGAACTGTTTCCGCATGCCGTATCGGCTGTCTTTACCAGTGACGGGCAACTGATTGACATGGCTTCCAGAGGAGTGCGTATCGGCATAGCCATGTTCCCGCTGGTGGGTGCGCAAATCGTTATCGGCAACTTCTTCCAAAGCATCGGCAAGGCGAAAATCAGCATATTCCTGTCCCTTACCCGGCAGTTGTTGTACCTGCTGCCGGGACTGATTATCCTGCCACGCTACATGGGGCTGGACGGTATCTGGACGTGTATGCCCGTATCGGACTTCTTTGCATTCGTTACGGCGGTCATTGCCTTGTGGATATATGTAAAGAAACTGAAGAGGTTGTCTCCTCTCCAGTCTTAATCCTTATAAATCGTTCGAGGCTACGCTCGCCACCACGCTACCGTCGAACAAGTGTACCGTGCGGTGTGCAAACGAGGCATCGTGCCGGGAGTGCGTCACCATGACAATGGTAGTGCCTTCCCGGTTCAGTTCCGTCAGCAGGTTCATCACTTCCGCACCGTTCTTGGAGTCCAGATTACCGGTAGGCTCATCGGCAAGAATCAGTTTCGGGTTCGTCACCACGGCGCGGGCAATGGCTACACGCTGCTGCTGACCGCCGGAAAGCTGTTGCGGAAAGTGCTTGGCACGGTGACTGATGTTCATCCGTTTCAGGATATCATCTACCATGCGCTTGCGTTCACCCGCTTTCACGCCCAAATAGGTAAGAGGCAGTTCTACATTTTCGTAAACGTTCAGCTCATCTATCAGGTTGAAGCTCTGGAACACGAATCCTAACTTGCCTTTGCGCACGCGGGTACGTTCTTTCTCTTTCAGGTCCGCCACTTCCTGCCCGAGCAATTTATAACTGCCTTCCGTAGGATTGTCCAGCAGACCGAGTATATTCAATAAGGTAGACTTGCCGCAACCGGACGGGCCCATGATGGCTACAAATTCCCCTTCTTTCACTTCGAGGTTTACATGGTTCAACGCTACCGTCTCCACTTCCGAGGTACGGAATACTTTACTGATGTCGTTTATCTTAATCATATTGTTTTGTTTTTCTATGTTATATGCTTTTTTATTCACTCTTGATACTGTTCACAGGGTTCTCGTTGGCTATCCGCCAGGACTTCCAAAGGACGCAGCCTACGATTACCGCCAGATTGGCGATTACCACCAGCAGATATACAACCCAACCGAGAGGAACCTGCTCGGCAAACTGCTCCATCCAGATACCGTTGATATACCACGATGCAAGGGTTCCGAGAACAACTGCCGGCAATGCTACGACAAGCACGTCTTTGGAAAGCAATTCCAGGATAGAGGACGCTTCCGCACCGTTGACCTTGCGGATGGCAATCTCCTTGCCGCGACGGCGTACTTCATCGGCAGTATATCCTATCAGCCCCATCAGCATGACGAAGAACATCGTTACGGCCGCCATCAGTGTGGCATTGCGGAACACGCGGACACTGTTGTAGGAATCGGTAATCTGCTTTTCATAGCTGACGAAGTCGATGGTCTGATTGCCGAAGGCATCGGCTGCATCCTTGTTCAGTTGCCGCAGGTTCTGTACAAAAGGTTCTTTCAAACGGACATGTACCGTCCCCGTGAAATGTTGATTATAGCGGGCGACAAAAGGCATCTTGGCTTCTGTAAAATCCCCTATCTGGAAATCTTTCAGCACCCCCGCCACTTTCATCTGTGCAGCATTGTCTACATCGACGGTACGCCCCACGGCATCATTTCCCCAATGCATCATGTCCGCAAATGTTTCATTTACGATTATCTCATCTTTCGTACGTGCCATACGCCCCGCCTTGAACGCCATGCCCATCATTGCCGGATAGTCCTCCCGCATATAGAAACAGGCACGTGTGGAAAAAAGCACATTGCCCGATGCGTCACGAATCATAGAGCCGCTATATCCGCTGACAGGCGTATTGTTGGCGCTGGTCACCGCCTCTACATAAGGAAGCCCTTTAAAGAACCGGAGAGCGGCATCACTCTCTTTATCCTCGTTCCAATAGGCATTGGCAAACGCCATCCGCTGCGGATTATACCCCATATCCTTGTTCAGCACATATTGATACTGCACCATCACCACGCACATAAGTCCGCAAATGAATGCCACCCCTGCAAACTGGATGAAAAGCAGCGGACGCTTCCAGCCTTTCTTCCCTTCGGTATAGCGGCGGAACACTTGGGATACGGGAATACGGGCAAACAAACGTCCCGGCAATACTCCGCCCACCATAAACAGTATGCCGACCACCGTCAGCGGAACCCAGATGCGTTCCGGAGCAAGCAGCAAAGAAAGTTTCGCCGCAGCGGTATCTTCAAAGAACTCCCGGAAATTCAGCAGCACCAAAGCCATCAGGAGCAACGCCGCCGCAATGATAATGCCCGTTTCCAAAAGGAACATGCCGAATATCTTGCCGCCGCTTGCCCCGTTGCATTTATGCACGCCTACCGCTTTGGCACGGTATGTAAGTGAGGAAATGGAAATCAGCACGTAGTTCAGCGCCGCAATGAAAAGAATGGCAAGGCCGAGGACGGTCATGATATTACGCATCCGCTCTACGCTTTCGTAATTGCGGTAGGTGTCACGGATAGGCTTTACAAACGCCGTATAGCCATACTTCTTTTTGTCCTCTTCCGGGCGATATTTCTCTATCATAGCGTCTATACGCGCATTCACCACCGACTTGTCCGCACCGGGACGGAAACGGATGTATTCGGGATAACTGTCTCCCCCGCGCCATGAGTAGTTGCCGACTCCGTCGTTCCACAAGGTGGGCATAGAGATAACGGCTTCAGGATGGACGGTTGCATTTTCGGGCAATGCCTCATAAGTACCTTTCACCGTAAAGTCTTTCTCGTGATTGTAGTTGACGGTCTTTCCCACCGGATTCTCTCCGCCGAATATTCTCCCGGCAAAGCGGTCGCTTAGGAAAATCACATTGGGCTGCTGAAGGTCTTTCACTGGATTACCGCTCAGCACTTCGATACCCATTGTCTTGAAAAAGAGTGAATCCGCCACTATCTTTCTTTCGTCAAAACGAGCGTTTTCATTGTATAACGGGGCATTCATCCAATGGCAGGTGCTGGTAGCAGCTTCCACCTGTTCGGGAAAGTTCTCCAGTATGGCGCCCGCCACAGGGCCGCAATTCTGCTCCTGCGGCGGGTACTTCTCGCCCTTAACGGTAAATACCGACCAGATTTGGTAGAGATTGTCGTAGTCTTTGTAGCAGGTGTCGAAACTCTGCTCGTACGCCACGCGGGAGAACAGCAGGATACTCATCGTCAGGCTTAATCCCAAAGAGATTATCTTGATGATATTCGAGCCGCGTCCCCGAAGCAGTGTTTGAATGACATAATAGATTTGTTTCATCGTATACTAATTTATAATTCGTAAACCTACAGTATCGGAAACACATGGCTTGCCGCCATGTTTTCCTGCCTATAATAATGCAGAAAGCGTGCCAAAGGAGTTATGATTTTGATTATCAGGTAATCCTGCATAAATAATCCTTATGCAAGTGTCTAAAAATTAGACACCACCCGTCCAATAATTAGACACCACCTGCCGAATAATCAAATACTATCTGCTTAATGCCTGCCTACAAATCAGATAAACAGACATTTATTCTTTGCAACCCCTGGCCTGATTAGCCAAATCATCACTTACAGAACAGAAAAACGGAAAATAGGACAACTTTTCTATCGAATGAAAACTTTACCTTTGCCCTCAGTTTCCATAGATATATACTGACAGATAATTCAACTTTCATAGATATAGACTGTATAGAGTTATTATGATGAAGCCATATAAACCTTTACTCCTGTCATTCCTCTGCCTGCTTATGGGCAGTTGCGACATGATAGACTATCATCCGTATGATGTACGCATCAACGGTGAGACCGATGTAAACGCCCATAATATTGCGGAGATAGAGCAGAAATGCAAGGACAAGACAACGATTAAGTTCGTGACCATGGGCGACTCGCAACGCTGGTACGACGAAACGCTGGACTTCGTGGGAGAGATAAACAAGCGCGATGACATCGACTTCGTTATCCACGGCGGTGACATGAGCGACTTCGGCGTGACGGACGAGTTTCTGTGGCAGCGCGACATCATGAACAAGCTCCGTGTGCCCTACGTAGCCCTGATAGGCAACCACGACTGCCTCGGCACGGGAGAAGAAACATACCGCGCCGTATTCGGTGACCCTAACTTCTCATTCATTGCCGGACGGGTGAAGTTTGTATGCCTCAACACCAACGCTATGGAGTTTGACTACTCCCGCCCCATTCCCGACTTCACGTTCCTCGAAAAAGAGCTTACCGACCGCAAGGACGAATTTGACAAGACCGTTGTGTCCATGCACGTACGTCCCTATGCCGACCAGTTCAACAATAACGTGGCACGCGTCTTTCACCGCTACGTAACCGAATTTCCCGGCATACAATTCTGCACTGCCGCCCACGAGCACCACGTCTTCGAGGAAAACCTCTTTGAGGACGGCATCATGTACTACATGAGCGACTGCATGAAGAACCGCAATTACTATGTATTCACCATAACACCCGACGGATATGAACGCGAAGTGGTCTATTTCTAATCTGCCGGCACTCGCC
>ENA-USYP01002397-USYP01002397.1-human-gut-metagenome-genome-assembly--contig:-NODE-2397-length-11407-cov-9.908208_pt1 | contig 11407 bp, 10 predicted proteins | sample MGYA00250065_ERZ773512 | MGnify/ENA primary metagenome ERZ773512 (study PRJEB29103, sample SAMN06112003) | human gut metagenome | biome: human gut; feature: ankylosing spondylitis patient; material... | reverse complement strand
CGGCACTATTTGGGTTTTGACAAGGACGATGCAGGGCGGCAGTTTGTTGCAAACTTCAGGAAGGTGGCAGCAGAGATACCACAGCTATTTCCGAAGGGCAATTCTCAGGGGTGATCATTTCGGCAATCTTAGCAGAAATCTCTTCGTCTGTAAAAGGAGCATAAATTTCTTTGACATAATTCACGACCTTTTCTTTGGGTAATGCTATCTGAGCCTTACTTTTGGTATACACCTCATCGATCACCCGTTCTAATCTCCTCTCTTTCAGCAAAGCGATAGCAGCATGAAAAGCGATAAACTCTCCCATCTTCGACATATCGATGCCATAACAATCCGGATAACGGATTTGAGGCGAAGAGGAGACAATCACAATCTTTTTGGGTTTCTGCCGGCAAAGGATTTTGATTATACTTTGCCTCAAGGTAGTACCCCGGACAATACTATCGTCGATAACGACGATCGAATCCACCCCTTCCCGTACTGTCCCATAAGTGGTGTCGTACACGTGGGCGGCTAAATCATTCCGGCTATTTCCTTCAGCGATAAAAGTCCTCAGTTTGATATCCTTGATGGCCAACTTCTCGGTCCGGATCTGCCGCGACAGGATTTCCCGGATCTGCGCGCTGCTCAGTTGTCCGTTCCGGGCACAGATCTCTTCACTCTTCTGCCGGTCCAACCAGGCTTCCAAGCCCTGCATCATCCCATAATAAGCGATTTCTGCCGTATTAGGGATAAAAGAAAAGATAGTGTGATCCACATCATATCCGACACTTTTCAAAATATTTTCGGTCAGCAGACGCCCCAGTTCCTTCCGTTCGTTATAAATATCGCAATCACTTCCCCGGGAGAAATAAATCCGTTCAAAAGAACAGGGAGTTACTTCAACGGCCGGATGGATCGTACTTACTTTCATATTACCGTTCCGTTTCACAACGATACTCTGTCCGGGCATCAATTCTTTCACCTCTGTTACCGGCAAATCGAAAACCGTCTGAATAACCGGACGCTCGGAAGCAACGACGATCACCTCATCGCTGGCGCACCACAGCACCGTCTGCCGGGTGGTCTGCTGATAGACCAGCAGGAACGGGTAAGGCCCGGTGATGAGCCGCTGGTAATTGGCCCAGAGGGCCACAGAGCCATAGAGCATCGTGGGGACCAACGCCAGCGGAACGCACCGCGCAGGCAGCTTTGGCTCCCGTTCCAGCAGGACAAAGGAGACAAAGGCACACAGCGGGTTGAGCAGGTGGTGGTAGAGCATGGAGCTCTCGGTCAGCAGGAACACCACGCCGCCCTGGTCGGCACAGTAGGGCCCCAGCACGAACACCACGGTCAGGAAGGTCATGGTCAGGCAGCAGGTGGCAATGTACTTGAGCGTCTTGACCCAGCGGGGCAGCTGCCGCCCCGTGAACAGGCAGATCACCTGACACACCGCCACCAGCAGGCAGACGAAGAAGGCAAAGACATTGGAGTTCTCGGTGTAAAAGGTGAAGGTCTGGCTGCCCACCGCTTCCCAGGTCATCCGGATGGCCACCGGCTCCCACCGCACGATGCAGAGGTTCAGGAAAATGGAACAGAGAATGGCGATCTTCTTGATCATTTTGCGGTATTGATGAAGCTGCGGTTGTCCCACAGGTACTTGATGCCGGAGATGGCAGTGGCAATGGCCACCAGCCAGCACAGCCAGTAAGAGAGGAACACGCAGTCAGCGCCTATCATAACGGAATTGCCCCAGGTCAATGCGGTGCCGAAGTAGTAGAAGATGATGGTCAGCATCTGCAGCACGGTCTTGACCTTGCCCCACATGTTGGCGGCGATGACCTTGCCGTCCTTGGCACCGGCGGCCACCATGCGCAGACCGGACACGGCAAACTCGCGGGCCAGGATGATGCAGAGCACCACCGGGCTGCACACGCCGTCCCGCAGCATGTAAATGAAGGCCACGGTGGTCAGCAGCTTGTCGGCCAGCGGGTCAGCAAATTTGCCGAAGTCGGTGACCATGTTCCACTTGCGGGCCAGATGGCCGTCCAGAAAATCGGTAAAGCTGGCCGCGGCAAAGACGATGCCCGCCACCAGATACCAGGTGGGGTTGAAATCTTCCGTGCCGATCTGGGTCAGGGAAACGAAGACCATGAACACCGGTACCAGAATGATGCGGGTCAGGGTGAGCTTATTGGGCAGATTCATACAGATTCCTCCAATTTGTTATTTTGCAACCGTTCCGTACAGATCGTAAAGGTCACTGTCCTCCACCAGCACATCATAGAACTGGCCGGGGTAGAGCGGCTCCTCGCTGGAAACGCAGACATTGCCATCCACCTCGGGGGCATCGCCGGTGGTGCGGCAGAGGTACAGGCCGCTCTCCTCGTCGATGCCGTCACAGAGCACACGGACGGTCTGGCCCACCTTTTCGGCCTGTTTCTGGGCCATGATACCGGTCTGGATCTGCATCACCAGCTCTGCGCGCCGGTCCTTGGTCTCCTGATCGATCTGGCCGTCCATCTTTGCAGCCACGGTGTTCTCCTCAGCAGAATAGGCAAAGCAGCCCAGACGGTCAAATCTGACCTCCTTGACGAAGTTGCACAGGTCCTCGAACTGCTCCTCGGTCTCGCCGGGGAAGCCCGCGATCAGGGTGGTGCGCAGGGTGATGCCGGGGATCTCCCGGCGCAGCTTGCCGATGACCTCCAGCAGCTCCGCACGGGTGGAGCGGCGGTTCATATTTTTGAGGATGGTGTCGTTGCAGTGCTGGATGGGCAGGTCGAGGTAAGGCACCACCTTCTCGTTCCGCTTCATGGCAGCAATAAAGTCATCGGTGATGCGCTCCGGGTAGGCGTACATGATGCGGATCCACTCAAGGCCCGGCACCTTGTTCAGCTTGTCCAGCAGCTCACAGATGCTGCCGGGCTTGCCCCAGTCCTCGCCATAGGCGGTGGGGTCCTGGGCCACCACGATCAGCTCCTTCACGCCCTCACCGGCCAGCCAGCGGGCCTCGGCCACGCAGTCGGCCAGATCGCGGCTGTGCAGCGGGCCGCGGATGCCCGGGATGGCGCAGTAGTGGCAGCGGTTGTTGCAGCCCTCTGCGATCTTTAAGTACGCATAGTGGGCAGGCGTGCCGATGACACGCTTGCCGCCCAGCGGGAAGTCCTTTTTGGCACCGTAGCTTTCCAGATGGTTCTCACCGTGGAACAGGCGGGCCACGATGGTGTCAATGGCCTTGTTGGAGGCACAGCCCACCACAGCGTCCACCTCGGGGATCTCCTCCTCGATCTGGCTGCGGTAACGCTCGGCCAGGCAGCCGGTGACGATGACCTTCAGCTCCGGGTTCTGCTGCTTATAGGCGCAGGCCTCCAGAATGTTCTCAATGGCCTCGGTCTTGGCGCTCTCGATAAAGCCGCAGGTGTTGACCAGAATGACATCGGCTTCACCCAGGTCAGCCACCGTCTCGTGACCGGCCGAAAGCAGGATGTGCACCATCACGTCCAGATCGACCTGATTCTTGGGGCAGCCAAGGGAAATACATGCAATTTTCATAAGGGATGATACTCTCTTTCTTTGGTTCACTTCTCCTCTGTACAACCTCTCAGTCTCGCATCCGCTCGACAGCTCCCCTAGTAGGGGAGCCCTTGGCAAAATCGGAAACTTTCCCTGACTGCCAAGGCCTCTCCTACTAGGAGAGGTGGCATTGCGAAGCAATGACGGAGAGGTTATACAACGGATCACTTACTCCTCTTCGATTCGCCGAATGGCTTCTTTAATGACGGAATACGAAAATCCCCGCCGCTGCAGGGCCGCAATGACCAGATCCCTGCGGCCCGCTTCCAGCTTTTTGCGGTAATGCCCTTCCACCAGAGCGGCGGCGGCTTCCAGCTCCGGGTCCTCGCCGGAGTCATCGGGGGTGTAAACAGCATCCAGCGCCTGCTGGATCTCGCCTGCGGCCAGGCCCTTCTGCCGCAGATTCCGGGCAGCGGCGCGGCGGCTCTTTTTTGCCGCCAGCAGGGCGTGGGCACGGGTCTCGGCATAGCGGGCATCGTTGATATACTCCCGCTGCACCATCTCTGCCACCACGGCGGCACTGGTCTGCTGGGTATAGCGACGGTTCAGCCGCTCATACAGCTGGCCCGAGGAAAGCTCCTGCCCGGCCAGCAGCTCCATGGCCCGGGTGCGGGCTTTGGCGGCATCGGTGGATTTTTCCTCTTCGGCCAGCGGGCGGCGGCCACGGCTGTAAAAGGCCATTTACTCTTCCACCATGATATCCAGCTCACTCTCGCTGCTGCGGGCGGGAGCCTTGACCACCGGCTCCTTTGCTGTGGCAGGAGCTGCCGGTTCCCCCTCTGCAGGGGCGGCAGCAGCCTTGCCCCCCGGGCGGCGGGTTGCATAGAGCTTGTCGGCATTGGCGCGCACCTGACCCTCGATATCGTTGGCGATCTCGGGGTTATCGCGCAGGAACTGCTTGGCGTTGTCGCGGCCCTGACCCAGGCGGATATCGCCGTAGTTGAACCATGCGCCGCTCTTCTGGACGATGCCCAGCTTGACACCCAGATCGATGAGCTCACTCATCTTGGAGATGCCCTCGCCGAACATGATGTCGAACTCAGCCTCACGGAACGGAGGAGCCACTTTGTTCTTGACGATCTTGGCGCGGGTGTGGTTGCCGATGAACTGGCCGGAAGAATCCTTCAGGCCCTCCACGCGGCGGATATCGATGCGGACAGAAGAATAATACTTCAGGGCACGGCCGCCGGTGGTGACCTCTGGGTTGCCGTAGACCACGCCGACCTTTTCACGCAGCTGGTTGATGAAGATGCAGACGGTGTTGGTCTTGCCGATGACGCTGGTCAGCTTGCGCATGGCCTGGCTCATCAGGCGGGCCTGCAGGCCCACATGGCTGTCGCCCATCTCGCCCTCGATCTCAGCGCGGGGCACCATGGCGGCAACAGAGTCCACAACGATGGCATCAATGGCACCGGAGCGCACCAGCGCCTCGCAGATCTCCATGGCCTGCTCACCGGTATCGGGCTGGCTGACCAGCAGGTTGTTGATGTCCACGCCCAGCGCCTCGGCATACACAGGGTCCAGCGCGTGCTCCACATCGATGAAGGCAACATCGCCGCCCTTCTTCTGAGCTTCGGCCAGAACATGCAGGGCCAGCGTGGTCTTACCACTGGATTCGGGGCCGTACACCTCAATGATGCGGCCCCGGGGCACGCCGCCCACGCCCAGTGCCAGATCCAGGCCGATGCTGCCGGTCGAGATGGCATCCACCTGCATGGCGGCGTTGTCGCCCAGCTTCATCACAGCGCCCTTGCCGAACTGCTTTTCGATCTGGGCCAGTGCCGTGGCCAGCGCATCCTTCTTGGCACCGGGATCGGTCTTCTGGGTCGCCGGGGCAACGTTGTTGTTCTGATTTTTTGCCATAGTGTCATGCTCCTTTGTCATCTGTTCCCGGCGCGGTGCGGCCAAACGCAGGCGCGGGCATTCCATTTCTTTCGGTACTAGTATAACACATTTTACAGATATTACAACAGGAAGTTGTAGATATTTTTATTGTTTTCTCGCCATCACACAGCGGTCATTGCCTCCAAAGTCTTTTCTGCACACAATGTCCGTCCACCCGTTGGCGGCAAGCAGGGCCGTTACAGCTTTCCGCTGCTGCCAGCCGATCTCCAGGGCAAGGGCACCGCCGGGGCGCAGAGCTTTCTGGTAGTGTTCCGCAATGGCGCGGTAAAATACCAGCCCATCCTCCCCCGCTTCCAGCGCCATGGCAGGCTCCTGCGCCACCTCGGGCTGCAGTTCGCCCATCTCGGCGGCGGTCAGGTAGGGCGGGTTCGACACAATAAGGTCCAGCTGCCCCTCCGGCAGGGTCTGCCAGTAGGTGAACAGATCTCCCTGCACCGGGGTGATGGTCAGTACCGGGGAGAGATGGGCGTTCTGCTCCAGATAGCGGTATGCCGCAGGGCTCTTCTCCAGACTGGTAACCTGTGCCGCCGGGCAGAAGCGCTTCACACCCAGCCCCAAACAGCCTGTGCCGGCGCAGAGGTCGAGCACCCGGGGTGCCTCCACCCCAGCCAGCATTCCGGCGGCGGCTTCGGCCACCACCTCAGTATCGGCCCGGGGGCAGAGCACGCCGGGGCCGACAGCCAGCTCAAAGTCAAGGAAGGGCCAGCTGCCGCAAAGGTATTGCAAAGGCTCCCGGGCCGCGCGGCGGGCCGTCAGGGCTTCCAGCCGCTCTGCCTGCTCTGCACCCAGCGGAGCATCGGCAAGGCGGACATCCCCGCCCGCTGCCAGCCGGAAGAGCTCGGCCGCGTCAAAATCTGCGTCGGGGCAGCCTGCGGCGCGCAGGCGTGCCTCCACCTCCCGGACTGCTGCCCGGGGCAGCATCCCTGCGGTTACCATCTGCCGTCCTCCGGGTCCTCGGGCAGGACCGGCGTGACGGCGGCAATGGCCACCTCGATCATGCTGTCGTCCGGCTCAAACACGGTCAGATGCTGCACCCAGATGCCGGGCTGCCGGATGATGCGGGTGGCGATGTTGTCCGATCGGCCGCACCACTTGAGCAGCTCGTAGCTGATGCCCATGACCAGCGGCAGGAGCAGCAGCTTGAACACCACCCGCAGGCTGGTGCTGGACCAGGGCAGCACGCTGTACAGGAACACGCTGACGATGACCACCAAAATCAAAAAGCTGGTGCCGCACCGGGGGTGGAAGCGGGTATATTTGCGGACATTCTCCACCGTGAGGGGGTCTCCGGCCTCGTAGCAGGCAATGGTCTTGTGCTCGGCCCCGTGGTACTCGAACACCCGGTGGATCTCCTTCATCCGGGAGATGGCGGCCATGTAGGTCAGGAAGATGGCGACCTTGAGCACCGCCTCCAGCACCACCTTGGCCCAGCGGCCCAGCGGCACCAGATGGTTCAGGCCACCCACCAGCACCGTGGGCAGAACGGTGAAGAGCAGGATGGCAAACAGCCCGCCGATCACGGCAGCTGCCGCCAGCATGATATCTTCGGCCTTTTTGCCCAGATGGTCGCCCACCCATTTTTCAAAGGCGGTCTCCTCTTCGGCGGGGTCGTAGTCATCCCCCATGCTCACCTGTGCCGAGTACATCATATACTTGTATCCCATGATCAGGCTTTCGATCATCGAGATGGCTCCCCGCACCAGCGGGATCTTTGTCCACACGCCGTGGGTGGGGGTGGGCTCGACCTTGGTCTCAATGGTGCCATCAGGCTTGCGGACGGCACAGCAGATGTTTTTCGGGCCCCGCATCATAATGCCCTCCATCAGGGCCTGCCCGCCCACACTCGTCTTGAAGCGTTCCTTGTTCGGTTGATTCATTGGCTCTCCTATGGGGCGCTGCGGCCCCTCTCTATCGTAAAAACTGCCCCTCTATCTTACCAGATAAATATGGACAATCTCTTATCGTTTGTAGATCGGCAGCCCCAGGGTGACCACTGTGCCCCGGCCCAGCGTGCTCTTGAGGTCCATGGTGCCGTCCAGTGCGGTCATAATGGAATCCACCAGCGCAAGGCCGATGCCGCTGCCCCGCACCGAGTTGCTGCCCTTGTAAAACTTGGTCTTGACGTTTTCCAGATCCTCCGGCGGGATGCCGCGGCCCTGATCGATGATCTCGATGAAGGCTTTGTACTCGCCCTGCCAGATCTTGACCGTGATGCGTCCGCCGGGGGCCGAATACTTGATGGCATTGTCCAGAATGTTGATGAACACCTGCCGCAGGCGGTCGGGGTCGGCGTAGACCGGGATCATCTCCTCCGGCTCCGCATAGGCCAGCAGAAGCCCCTCCCGCTGGATGCGCGCTTCACAGAAAAGGACAGCGTCCGTCAGCTCGGCCACAAGGTCCAGGGGGCGGCACTCCATTTTCAGGCGGCCATTCTGCAGGCGGCTGAAATCCAGCAGCTCCTCCACCATGTTGTACAGGCGGGCGGTCTCGTTGTTGATGATCTCCAGCCCCTTGCGGTAGTTCTCATCGGTGGGGTCATCCAGGGTGCGCAGGGTCTCCACCCAGCCCCGGATGGAGGTGAGCGGCGTGCGCAGCTCATGGGAGACCGAGCTGATGAATTCGTTCTTCATCTTCTCCGTCTCTTCCAGCCCCTCGGCCATCTGATTGATGGTGCCGCGCAGGCGGTCCACCTCGTCCCGCTCGTCACCGGTCACAGGCAGGCGGACATCCAGTTCTCCCCGGGCGATGCTGGCGGCGATCCGCTCCACCTGCCCCAGCGGCACCACGATGCCCCGCACGAAATACAGGCCAGAGGCCACTGTAAAGCCCAGAATGGCCGCCACCACGATCAGGCTGACGATGAAAACGCTCTTCAGCTGCGCCTGCACCAGCGTCAGACTGGTGACAAGGCGCATGGCAGCCACGTCCTCGGCCGCATAGGGCACCAGACTGCACACAGCCATGACCGTTTCCCCGCTGGCGGTGCGGTAGATGGCCACACCCACGCCGTCCGGGGCATCCTGCGCCTTGTTAAAGTCGTCCTGCACCACGATGCCGTCCGCACCTGTGCCGCTGGAGGAGGCGATCACGCCGCCGTAACCGTCCAGCAGCATGAACTCATATTTGTCTTTATCCGCAAACTGCTCCACCATCCGGCGCAGGGCCACACTGCGGTTGGCCGCGGTCTTCTGGGCCGTGTCGCCGGTGTACATTTTCAGCTGACCGTTGATGGAGGAAAAACGCCGCATCATGGTCTGCTGGACGCTGTTGTAGTAGCTGCGGCTGAAGTTGTACACGAACATGCTTTCCACCAGCAGCACCAGCAGCACGGTCAGGAACAGGCTTCCCCGCAGCCAGCGGTGGGTAATACCACTGCGCATTGCTTTTCCTCCTTTCTGTCAGTAATCCTGGCTCTCCTATTGGGAGAGCTGTCGAGCACAGCGCAACTGAGAGGTTTTTCTTTACTCCTCCCACCGGTAGCCGTAGCCCCACACTGTCATAATGTGGGTGGGGTGGCTGGGCTCATCCTCTACCTTCATCCGCAGACGGCGGATGTTCACATCCACGATCTTCACATCGCCGAAGTAGTTCTCACCCCACACGCCCTTCAGGATCTTTTCCCGCACCAGCGCGATGCCGGGGTTGTGGAAGAACAGCTCCATGATCTGGAACTCCACCTGGGTCAGCTCGATCTGCCGCCCGGCCTTGAGGAGAACACGGCGGTTCTCATCCAGCACAAATTCCCCGCTGACCAGCGTGGTGGGGGCGCTTTCGTCTGCAGCGGAGCCGCCGCCCGAGCGGCCCACCCGGCGGCAGAGGGCCTCCACACGGGCCAACAGCTCACTGACGCTGAAGGGCTTGGTCATATAGTCATCCGCGCCGATGGACAGGCCGCGGATCTTGTCCTGCTCCTGCCCCTTGGCACTCAGGATGATGATGCCGATCTTCTGGTCGGTGCGGCGGATGGTCTCGCAGAGCGAGAACCCATTCATGCCGGGCAGCATCACATCCAGAATGGCAGCATCACAGCCGGGCTTCTGCTCCAGCAGAGGCAGGGCGGCTTCGGCGCTGTCGGCCTCCACCGCCTCCATCCCCGCCAGCCGCAGGTTCAGCGCGATCATCTCGCGGATGCTGGCTTCATCCTCTACCACAAGTACCTTGACCATCTAAGACCTCCATATTTTTCTGCCTTCTCCCTCTGCCCAAGAGCACACGGAGAAGCATTTCACCTCAGAACACCCAGCCTGCATCCGGTAAACTTCTGCAAAACTGAGCGGCATCATCAATTCAACCGGTACAACGACCGGGACAGTCGATAGCTCTGATCCTTCAGCACCACGTCCGGCCCGAACTTGGCCTGCATCTGGCGGGATGCCACCACGCCCAGGCGGGTCCAGCCCGCCGCGCTCTCGCTGGAAGGAACCAGGCGCATGGTCAGCACCAGCTTGCCCTCGTCCACGGTGCGCAGCTCCACAGCTTCCTCTCCCTCAGCGCTGTCGGTGAGCATCAGGTTGCCCTCCCACTCGGCAGGCAGCTCAATGTAGCAGCTGCTCTCCTCGTCCAGCAGGCCGAAGCTCTTTTCCGGCTCCGGGCTGGTGTAGTCCATCCAGACGATAAAATCCATTCGTCGGCTCTGGCTCAGGTTCAGCAGGCCCGCTTCGTCAGGCTGGGTGGGGATCTCCACGATGCCGTCGCCGTCCAGATCCCGGCTGACCAGCGTGGAGACATTGCGCAGGGACGCATTGTACAGCTCACTGGTGCTGATCTGCTCGGCGGGCAGCATCTGCTGGCTTTCCTCATCAAAATAGAGCAGCACCGTGGCCAGATTGTTGCCCGAAAGACCGGTCCAGCCGTCCAGCACCAGATAGCGCTTTCCGTCCGCTCCCAGGCCCGCCGCCACAGCGGCGCAGCCCGAGAACTTATCTGCCGAAAGGCCCATGACAGCCACCTGCTGGAACATCCCGTCCCGGTCAACGGTCAGCAGCTCGATCTGCACCCCGCCGTCCTCCAGCGTGGACATCAGGATCAGATCCTCGTTGCCGCCGCCGGTGATATCCTCCACCAGATACTGCTCATAAGACTGTTCCAGAATGGCATTGACCGTGCCGTTCTCGTAGGAGTACACCGCCAGATAGCTGTCCCCCTGCGCGGCGAGGTACCCCACCACCAGCTGGGTGGCGGCACCATCCTGCAGCTGTGCCAGCCGGACATTGTCCACTGTATCCGCCAGACCCTCGATGCTCTGGCGGACCTGCCACACGCCTGCGGCATCCTTCTGCAGAAATGCAATGCAGACGTTGGAGCTCTGGGCTGTGGTGTAGAGAACAGCGGCATCCTGCTGGCCGTCACCATCCAGATCCTGCAAAAGGAACGGCGAGAGCAGCTCCCCCTGCATCGGGTATTTCAGCTGGGCGCTCTCCCCCAGCCATTCGTTCAGGGCATTTTGCAGTGCACCGTAGTCGCCCGGAAGGCGCGGGGCACGCAGCAGCTCCTCCACCTGCACATTTTCCGACATCGGAAGGCCGCACGCCGAGAGCAGGCCCATCATGCAGCCTGCACTCAGCACCAGAAACCGTCGTCTTTTCAACCGCCGCCCCTCCCTTCTGTGGAAAATTCGCAAAGTCGTGCAGAAATACAGTATAATTATAGCATTCTTGCCCCGCCATCACAAGCCCCAGCTGCTAACGCCCAACCGGGCAGCGGGGCATTCCCACGCAAGTGAAACGGGCCATTCCATCGCCCGCCCTACTGCCTGCGGCAGCAGGGTCCCACCCCAGCGGACACTTGCTTTGGGAACACCCCGCTGCCCGGCCCACACGATGCAAAAAAGGCCCTTTCCCCGAAGGGAAAGAGCCTTTGTTACACTGTTTGAACAGTCAGAGTCGATCAGACGAGCTCCAGAACTGCCATCTCAGCAGCGTCGCCGCGGCGAGCGCCGATCTTGATGATG
>ENA-USYP01002386-USYP01002386.1-human-gut-metagenome-genome-assembly--contig:-NODE-2386-length-11467-cov-23.791747_pt1 | contig 11467 bp, 9 predicted proteins | sample MGYA00250065_ERZ773512 | MGnify/ENA primary metagenome ERZ773512 (study PRJEB29103, sample SAMN06112003) | human gut metagenome | biome: human gut; feature: ankylosing spondylitis patient; material... | reverse complement strand
GTTCACGATGGCGAGGATATGCCGGGTTTCGAGTCCCATTTTGGTGCGTTCGTTGTCGCTGGTCGGGGTGCCTATGCATCCAGTGACTTTCCGATGCGACGGGTGTTTCGTATCACGCGTGAAGTGTGTACGCCGGACCCCATAAGACGATTAGCATACTCCAGTAAAAACCGGGTAATTTCTTTTAATTCGTTTGGCGAATTCATACTTTAAAATGTTATCCTAAATTATCTATTCTTGAAAAGCGCCGCAAAGGTACGGCTTTTTGAGGAAAGAAAGAAATGATAATAAGTTATAATTATGGGAATTTCTGAAAGGAGGGAGGCAAGAAAGGAGAGCTTGAGATGATGGCGGCATCTCAAGCATACTGATTATTAAGCAATGCGAGGTACGGGATTATAATTGTATGTCACTACCTCTTCTGCCTGCAATGAAGCCTGTACGTCAATCAAGCGTTGGTTTTTGCTTCCGCGGAAGCACAGGCTTTCATCTCGTAGTTCCTGTTTGAATTTCCCGTCTACCAGTACATCAATATACTGCAATAGTTTGGCCTGTAGCGGGTTGCGTAGCAGAGTCTCAAAAGTATATCCTGTATAGCACCAGATGTTCTTGCTACTTTTTTCCTTGATGGCACATGCCAGTTCTGTAAATCCCTCAGGTTGGTACATCGGATCTCCGCCACTGAATGTTACGTCTGCAAAATTGTCGGCAAGCACTTTCGCCAGAATTTCGTCTGTCGACATCCAGCGTCCCCGGTTGATATCCCAGGATTCAGGGTTATGGCAACCGGGGCATCTGTTCGGGCACCCGGCAGCATAAATGGAGGTCCGGAAACCCGGACCGTCCACTGTAGTATCTTCTATAATGTCAAGGATAGAAAGCATGATTCAATTAAAAATTAAGAATTAAAAATTAAAGGTTGGTGGGAGGGAATGAAATTAAGGGGCTGCTTCGTTATTGCGCAGCTCTTTAATTTTAAATTTATAATTTTTAATTATGAATGACACGGTCGTTGAGTTCCGCCAGTTTGGCATTGTTCCAGCGGTCGGTAGTACCTACCAGGTAACCGGTGATACGTTGTAACTTATCGATGTGCGTACTGCCACATTTCGGACAGGCTTCCAGATTCGGAGTAGAGTTTTCATATCCGCATTCCAGACAGCGGTTGCGGTTATGGTTTACTGAGCCGTATCCGATATTGTACTGATCCATCATGTCCACTACACGCATGATGACCTCAGGATTGTGTGTCGCATCACCGTCTATTTCTACATAGAAAATATGTCCGCCACGTGTCAGTTCATGATACGGGGCTTCCACTTCTGCCTTATGGCGGGCGCTGCACTTGTAGTACACAGGTACGTGATTGGAATTTGTATAGTAATCCCGGTCTGTAATTCCCGGCAATACACCGAACTTCTTACGGTCTGCCCCTGTGAATTTGCCGGATAGTCCTTCGGCAGGCGTAGCCAGCACACTGTAATTATGGTGATACTGATCGGAGAACTGGTCGGCGCGGTCGCGCATATAAGTTACTATTTTCACTCCCAGTTTTTGTGCTTCTTCCGATTCTCCGTGATGTTTGCCGGTAAGGGCAACCAGACATTCTGCCAAACCTATGAAACCTATGCCCAACGTTCCCTGATTGATAACAGAGGCAATTGTATCGTTTGGTTTCAGTTTTTCGCAACCTACCCATAGGGCAGACATCAGCAATGGGAATTGCTTGGCAAATGCGGTTTTCTGGAACTCCATACGTTCGTGCAGTTGGCGTGCAGTGACTTCGAGCATTGCATCCAGTTTTGCGAAGAATTTGGCTATACGCAATTCTTTATCTTCTATCTTCATACACTCGATAGCCAGGCGTACGATATTAATGGTAGAGAAAGAGATATTTCCACGTCCGATTGAAGTTTTCGGTCCGAAACGGTTTTCGAATACACGCGTACGGCATCCCATGGTGGCTACTTCATGCTGATAGCGTTTCGGGTCATCTGCCTTCCACTCTTCGCTTTGGTTGAAAGTAGCGTCCAGATTGAGGAAATTCGGGAAGAAGCGGCGGGCCGTCACTTTGCAGGCAAGCTGGTAAAGGTCATAGTTCCGGTCTTCCGGCAGATAGCTCACACCACGTTTCTTTTTCCATATCTGAATAGGGAATATGGCTGTTTCGCCGTTACCTACACCTTGATAGGTGCTTTTCAGAAGTTCGCGGATGATGCAGCGTCCTTCGGCGGATGTATCCGTGCCGTAATTGATAGAACTGAATACTACCTGGTTGCCACCGCGTGAGTGAATGGTATTCATATTATGGATGAATGCTTCCATTGACTGATGTACACGTGCTACAGTCTTGTTAATGGCATGTTGCACAATGCGTTTCTCGTCAGACAGTCCATCCAGCGGTTGTTGCAGGTAGTCTGTAAGTTCTTTCTGATATAGATGTGAATAATCCTTTCCGTTCAGCTCTTCCAGATTCTTGATTTCTTCGATATAGCTGTTGCGCACGTAGGGCGCCAGATAAAAGTCGAATGCCGGGATAGCCTGGCCGCCATGCATTTCATTCTGGGCAGTTTCCAGTGAGATACATCCCAGGATACTTGCGGTTTCAATACGTTTGGCAGGACGGGATTCACCGTGTCCGGCAGAAAAGCCGCAGGTCAAAATACGATCCAATGGATGCTGAACACATGTCAGGCTCTTGGTAGGGTAGTAGTCCTTGTCATGAATATGCAGGTAATTGCCGCTTACGGCTTCCAGTACTTCGTCGCTTAGCAGATAGTCATCCACAAAGGGTTTGGTCGTTTCACTAGCAAACTTCATCATCATGCCTGCCGGGGTATCGGCATTCATGTTTGCATTTTCCCGTGTCACGTCATTGGATTTTATTTCTATAATCTCCAGAAACATGTCGCGCGTCTTGGCTTTACGGGCAATGCTGCGCTGATTGCGGTAAGCGATATACTTCTGTGCTACATCTTTCCGGCTACTCTTCATCAGTTCCATTTCTACGGCATCCTGAATGGCTTCCACCGTCATTTGTGCACTTCCCTTGAAAGATATATGATCTGTGATTTGGCGTATCAATTGCAAATCTTCGCCTTTATCCGTATGTAACATAGCTTTACGGATAGCAGTTACTATTTTCTCTTCATTGAAGCCTACTACACGTCCGTCTCTTTTGATTACAGTCTGTATCATGGTCTCGTTTTTATTTTTTAGTTATCCATTAGAATTGGGAGTGCAAAGGTATAAACTTATCTATAAGTTTTTGTTTTTGGGAAACTTTTGTCGGTCTAAAATATGTTAATCAATTGATTCTTAGAAATGTATGATTGCAAAGTGGATAACTTTTTGTTTTAACCGGTTTTGAAAAGTTGTTCAAAATGGAAAACTCTGTGTAGTAGGTAGATACAAAAAAGCTCCCTTGCTACACCTATTTGTAACAAGGGAGTTTATGCTATAAGAATAAATTCTCGATTGTGATTATTCTTTTCCGGACAAAGATTATTTCAATACTTCAGCCAATTTTTCCTGTAGACCTTCACCGTGCAGCCCGCGTGCGATGATGGTTCCTTCACCGTCGATCAATACAGTGTGAGGAATGCTGCTTACTGCATATAGTTGGGCACCTTCGCAGTTCCAGTATTTCAGGTCGGACATTTGCGGCCAAGTGATATTCAGTTTCTGGATAGCATCTTTCCATGCTTCGCCGCTTTGATCCAAAGATACACCTACGATTTCAAAACCTTTGTTTTTGTATTGAGCGTAAGCTTCTACCAAATTGGGCATTTCACGACGACAAGGACCACACCAGCTTGCCCAGAAGTCGATGAGTACCACTTTGCCTTTACCTGCATAGTCAGACAACTTCACTGGTTTTCCGTCAGGAGTTTCCATTTCGAAATCTGTAAACTTCTGGCCTACAGCAGTTGCTTTCATCTTTTCTACATTTTCTTTGATTTTGATGATTACTTCATCATTTGCAAATTCAGCCGGTATCTGCGGTACCAGCGGATCCAGTTCATCTACTTCAAGGTAGTAGTAGTTATTCTTCAGCAAATGAACACCTACGAGGTTTGTGATATTCTTAGCGATACCTGCCTTGGTGATCTCCATTGACTTTTCTTGTAGGTCATTCATTTCCTTCATTTTGGCTTCGCGCTGTTCGTCAGTCAGTGTAGTATCTGACATAGACTCGTATATAGTCATCATTTGTTTGTTCAGACCGTTCAGTTGAGCTCTGATTTCCTGGTAAGCATCATTACTTGGCGTACCGGTAGCGGAATCATTATCACGCGTCAGGTTGATGTTGATGTTACCGTTTTCAAGGAAAAAGTCCATTAATATGCCTTCTTTTCCTGCCGGTCTGTAAGTCACGTAACGGTTTACGGCAGTATCTTGTACACCTTTGAAGGTGAATGTGCCTTTTGTGATAACTGCGGAGTCAACTTTTACAAGATTTCTTCCGTCTACTTTTTGCAAAAATACGGTGTCGCCGTCAGCTCCACCCTCTACAGTTCCGGTTACCACGTAACCTTTGTTTCCGCTACAGGCAGCAACGATGGCGGCCACAGCGAGCAGATAGATAAATTTTTTCATTGCTTTTATTATTAAGTAAAAATATATGGCTACAAAGATAGTCAATAAAAAATCCCCTCCGGCATAACCGGAGAGGATTTTATAGTTTTAATCCCATTTTTTGTAATCGTACTGTGCTTACTATTATTCAGCAGCAGCTTCAGCAGCGGGAGCTTCTTCAGCAGGAGCTTCGGCGGCAGCTTTTTCTGCTTCTTCAGCAGCCTTCTTTTCAACCAATGCTTTTGCTTTTTCAGCGTTTACTTTCTTTTCAGCTTCCAGACGTGCTTTTGCTTCAGCTTTCTTAGCTTCTTCGTCTTTAGCTTTCAAAGCAGCCAGACCGCTTTGTTTGTTGTTCTTCCAAGCTTCGAATTTAGCTTCTGCTTCAGCTTCACCAAATGCACCCTTGGTAACACCACCCATGAGGTGTTTTTTCATGTAAACGCCTTCGCGTGACAAGATGTTACGAACAGTGTCAGTCGGTTGTGCACCTTTCATAACCCAGTCAAGTGCGCGGTCGAACTTCAAATCTACTGTGGCAGGATTGGTGTTCGGATTGTACGTACCAATCTTCTCAATAAATTTACCATCACGTGGTGCTCTTACATCTGCAATAACGATAGAGTAGAAAGCGTAGCTCTTACGTCCATGTCTTTGCAATCTGATTTTTGTTGCCATTTTTAAATAAATGTTTTAGTTAATGATTTGAATTATGCTGCTAACTCGTAGTAGCGGGCGCAAAGATAGGATAAATTTTTGAATTATGGATTATGATTTATGAATTATTAGTCTGCAATGTACAATCATCTGCCTGGACAAGAACTTCCGCTCATCATTCTTCATTCGCAAGCACTCATCATTCTTACGAGTATTTTTTCGGATACCTTATTAATATGGCAAGTATGGCGCAGGTTCCCATACAGAACGGATAGTAGAGGTTGCCTATGATGCTAAGCGGTGAGATGCCTGCCAGTCCCGCGGCTATCAGCATTTGTGCGCCGTAGGGAATGATGCCCTGAATGAGGCAGGAGAACGTATCCAGAATACTTGCTGTTTTCCGGCGGTCCAGGTGGAAGCGTTTGGCTATGTCTTTGGCGATAGGTCCGGTGGTAATGATAGCAATGGTGTTGTTGGCGGTGCAAAGATTGGCAACACTCACCAGTGCGGCTATACTGAGTTCTGCACCTCTCTTGCCTGTGACGTGACGTGTAAGGCGGGTAATGATGAAATCTATTCCACCGTTGTAGCGGATTGTTTCCAACATTCCGCCTGCCAGTAAAGTGATGATGATAAGTTCGCCCATGCCGGTGATGCCCGTTCCCATGGCGCCAAACCAGTCGAAGAAGGCGGTGCCTACATTCATGCTTTCTGCAGGAGTGGCACCGAAGACGCTCGTTGCTGTGCAAATACCGATGATGCCGGTCGAGAAGATGCCGAGCAGCAGCACAAGCATTACGTTCATTCCGGCTACTGCCGTACCCAGCACGATGAGGTAGGGGATTACCTTTATCCATTCAATTGTTTGCATCTGCGGGGCGGCAGAAAGGGACAGTCCTTGGAATATGTAGATGCCCAGTACGATGAGTGCTGCCGGCACTACGATCATGAAATTCACTTTGAACTTATCTCTCATTACACAATCTTGTGTTTTGGTAGATGCAATCGTGGTGTCTGAAATGAACGAAAGATTGTCTCCGAAGAAAGAACCGCCCACTACGACAGCCACCATATAGGGTAGGTCGATGCCGGTTTTCTCTGCCAGTCCCACCGCCACCGGGGTCAGTGCGACAATTGTTCCCACGCTTGTGCCGATAGACAGAGAGATAAAACAGGCAGCAATGAAGATGCCCGCCAGCAACAGGTTGTCTGGCAGGATATGTAAAGTCAGGTTCACCGTAGCGTCTATGGCGCCCATTTGTTTGGCGCTTTGCGCGAATGCTCCGGCGAGGACGAATATCCATATCATCAGCAGTATATTCTTGTTGCCGGCGCCAACGGAAAACTGGTAGATGCGTTGTTCCAGCTTCAGTCCTCGCGTCATGGCAATGGCGTAGCAGGATGACAGCAGGAATGCTACCGTAATCGGTACTTTATAGAAATCGTTTACAAGCAGTGATGTGATGAGGTATAAACATAGAAACACAGCCAACGGGCTCAGTGACCACCAGCCGCCTTTTTGTTTGGGAGGGATATTTGTATCTGCGGACATACTTTCTATTATGGGTTTCTAAGAACGGTGTTTTGAGTAAATCGGCTGCAAAGATACAAAAAACGGGGGAATTTTGGCGTATATCTTAATATTCAGACAGAAGAACGAAAGCACAAAAGAGGAAAGATTTTATTTTTTTGTGCTTTTGTTCTTCTGTCTGATAACTTGCAGAATCCCCGTCAACTTCAGGCGGTAATCCTGTACATTCGGATGATGAGTGTTTGTTGTTACAATGTCACTCCTGTTTTGAAAATGGCGATTTCCTTATATCCTTTCTTTTCGTTGTTGACGAACTCGCCGCTTGCTACGCGAATGATATAGTCGATGAATCGTTCGCAAGTCTTTTCCATCGGTTCGTTTTCGAGGATGACGCCGGCGTTGAAGTCAATCCAACCCGGTTTGTTTTTGGCAAGGGCGGAATTGGTGGAGATCTTCATGGTCGGTACGTAGGTTCCGAAGGGGGTTCCACGTCCGGTTGTAAACAACACCATGTGGCAGCCGCATGATGCCAGGGCGGTGGCTGCAACCAAGTCGTTTCCCGGTGCGGAAAGTAGGTTCAGACCTTTCACCTTCAAGCGTTCGCCATAAGGAAGCACGCCGTCCACATAGCTTTTTCCGCACTTCTGGGTGCATCCCAATGCTTTGTCTTCCAATGTGGAAATGCCGCCTGCTTTGTTACCCGGAGACGGGTTTTCGCCTACCGGCTCGCCATGTGAAAGGAAATACTCTTTAAAATCATTAATCAGCTTCACTGTTTCTTCAAATAATTCTTTGTTGCGGCAACGGTTCATCAGAATAGTTTCCGCGCCGAACATTTCGGGTACTTCCGTTAGTACGCTTGTGCCGCCCTGTGCGATAAGGAAATCGGAGAACATTCCCAGCAACGGATTGGCTGTGATGCCGGAGAAACCGTCGGAGCCGCCACATTTCAAACCTACGCGCAATTCGCTCAGAGGTACATCCACGCGTTCGTCTTTGCTGGCTTTTGCATAAAGTTCCCGCAGCAGTTTCATTCCCTCTTCGTATTCATCGCCCACTTTCTGGGTCACCATGAACTTCACGCGGTCTGAATCGTAGTCACCCAGAAATTCCCGGAATATGTCCGGCTGGTTGTTCTCACAGCCCAAACCTACCACAAGCACAGCGCCGGCATTGGGATGCAACACCATGTCACGTAGGATTTTTTTCGTGTTCTCGTGGTCATCACCCAATTGCGAACAGCCATAGTTATGCGGAAATGCCATGATTGCATCTACGCCTTTGCCTTCTGTCTCGCGGCGCAGTCCTTCTGCCAGTTGGTTGACGATACCATTTACGCAGCCCACTGTGGGGATAATCCATATTTCATTGCGCACTCCCACGTCACCGTTTTTGCGGCGGTATCCTTTGAATGTCAGGTTTTTGTGCGGAATATTCAAGTTCACTTCAGTAGGACTGTATGTATATTCCAACAGGCCGGCAAGGTTTGTCTGGATGTTGTTTTCGTTTATCCAGTCTCCTTGTTTCTTTACAGTGCGGGTGTGTCCGATGGGATAGCCGTATTTAATCACATTTTCACCTTCTGTAAAATCTTTCAGGGCGAACTTGTGTCCGGCAGGAACATCCTCGTTCAGGATAATTTCCTTGCCGTCTACTATGAGTTTTTCACCGGCCGGTAGTGCAACGATAGCTACCGCAACATTATCGGCAGTGTTGATCTTCAGGTACTTTGTTTCCATATACTATCTTTTAGTTAATAGTTTCTATTTATTATAATAATATTCAATATTTTCTTTTGTCAGTAGGTCAATGGGCATAAAGTTCTCTCTTGCGATTTCTTTTTTCAGGATCAGATGATCGCATAAGGCCTTGATGCCGTCAAATCCTTGCAGGGTGGGCTGTTGGGCGATGAGGAAGAAGATGCTACCCTGTTTCAGACACTCCACGTTGCGTTGTAGCAGGTCATATCCCATGAGGTTGAAATCCGTTCTTTGATGCTTCAGCAGATATTCCCCGATGATGTATGCTTTGGAGTTGAATGTGATGCCATTCTTTACAGTGGGGTGAGACCGGAAGAAATCATCCAGCATCTGCTCGTCCTCACCGTCGCGTTTGGCATGCAGGTCCAGTCCCCAAATACGGCATGAGGGATGATATTTCTGCATGTATTCGTGGAAGCCGACTTCTCGCCGTTCCTGCTGGTTGGAACCGACAATACCTTCGTTTATCTTTCGGAAGATAACGATTTCCTGTGCGTCGCCGGCAAGCAACATCAGCATGCGTGCGGCAAAATATCCGCTTTGATGCGAATTCTGTCCGAAGAAGGAGAGGGCGGGGGCTTCCTTTATGTTAGAGTCTATATATATATAAGGTATATGCAGTGCTTCAAGCTCATTGGTGAAGGGCGTGGTGTATTGCGGGATGGTAGGGGCGAACAGCACGCCGTCGGGCCTCTGTTCTATAATGTCATGGGCTGCGTGTGCAAACGAACGATAGTCATACGGGTCGTAGTACGACAGCCTTACGGTGATATTGAAGTCAGAATAAGTTGTCAAGGCTTCGTGTATGCCATTCTCCACTTCCGTCCAATATTCTCCTGTTTCGTGTTGGGGCAGCAGGCAGGCAAATGCATATTTTTTGTTGGAAGCCAATGCACTGGCGTACATGTTGGGCTGATAGTTCAGCTTTTCCAAGATTTCTTCCACTCGTTTGCGACTGGCTTCCGATACTCCACTACGTCCATGGAGAACGCGGTCTACGGTTCCCACCGATACATCGGCCATTTTGGCGATGTCCTTAATTCTTATTCTTTCCGGTGTATTCATGGGTTTGTTCATGGTTATTTGTGTTCGTACACAATAATAATCTAAATATTTTCGACACAAATATATAACAATTTTTGTAATTACGAAAATTGTTGTATCTTTGTGCCCGCACACGAAAGCTATGAAGAACAAACGAATTTTCTGTTTACTCTTCATTGTATCAGGTGTTTACCCTCTGTGTGAGGGCTTGTATGATAATCTGAAAGAAACATTTTAATCATATATTTAATAAAAACATAGAATTATGGGAAAGAAAGTCGTTACATTAGGTGAGATTATGCTGAGACTGTCCACTCCGGGCAATACTCGTTTTGTGCAGTCAGATTCTTTTGATGTAGTGTATGGTGGCGGTGAAGCCAACGTTGCTGTCAGCTGTGCCAACTACGGTCATGATGCTTACTTTGTAACAAAATTGCCGAAACACGAAATCGGTCAGTCGGCAGTGAACGCTTTGCGCAAATACGGTGTGAAGACAGACTTCATTGCACGTGGCGGCGACCGCGTAGGTATCTACTATTTGGAAACAGGTGCTTCTATGCGTCCCAGCAAGGTAATCTACGACCGCGCCCACTCTTCAATAGCCGAAGCAGATGCAGCGGATTTTGATTTCGATGCTATCATGGAAGGTGCAGACTGGTTCCACTGGTCGGGTATCACTCCTGCTATTTCGGACAAGGCTGCCGAGTTGACTCGTCTGGCTTGCGAAGCTGCTAAGCGTCATGGCGTTACGGTATCCGTAGACCTTAACTTCCGTAAGAAACTTTGGACAAAAGAAAAAGCACAGTCCATTATGAAGCCGTTGATGCAATACGTAGACGTTTGTATTGGCAACGAAGAAGATGCGGAACTCTGTCTCGGTTTCAAACCCGATGCTGATGTAGAAGGCGGTAAGACAGATGCAGAGGGTTACAAAGGGATCTTCAAGGCAATGGCTAAAGAATTCGGTTTTAAATATGTGATTTCTACACTGCGCGAATCATTCTCAGCAACGCACAACGGCTGGAAGGCAATGATCTATAACGGCGAAGAATTCTACGAATCAAAACGCTACGACATCAATCCGATTATTGACCGCGTAGGTGGTGGCGACTCTTTCTCAGGAGGTATCATCCATGGTCTGCTGACGAAGCCCAATCAAGGTGCTGCCCTCGAATTTGCAGTAGCAGCTTCTGCCTTGAAGCACACTATCAACGGTGACTTCAACTTGGTTTCTGTTGAAGAAGTAGAGGCGCTGGCAGGCGGTGACGCAAGCGGCCGCGTTCAGCGCTAAGATACTTTTTTCGTATAAAGAAGTTTGAATATAAAGTCCTTTCCTGTATCATTAAGAGCGAAGAGAAGGAATTAAATAAATTAGGAGATGAAGGCTGGGAGCTTGTTTGTAGTTATTGCTTGGGTCTTTATCTGATTTTGAAAAGAGAAAAAATATAAATATGGCAAAGTTCGATAAAATAGCCGTATTGAACAAAATTGGTTCAACCGGCATGGTTCCTGTATTCTACCATAAAGATGCAGAAGTGGCAAAGAAAGTAGTGAAAGCCTGCTACGAAGGTGGTGTTCGCGCATTCGAGTTTACCAACCGCGGTGATTTCGCTCACGAAGTGTTTGCGGAAGTTGTGAAATTCGCTGCAAAAGAATGTCCTGAAATGGCTATCGGTGTAGGTTCTATCGTAGACCCTGCTACGGCAGCATTGTATCTGCAATTGGGCGCAAACTTCATTGTAGGTCCGTTGTTCAACCCTGAAATAGCCAAGATCTGTAACCGTCGTTTGGTGGCCTATACTCCGGGATGTGGAAGTGTTTCGGAAGTAGGTTTCGCACAGGAAGTAGGTTGTGATCTTTGCAAGATATTCCCCGGTGACGTGCTGGGTACAAAACTTGT
>ENA-USYP01002379-USYP01002379.1-human-gut-metagenome-genome-assembly--contig:-NODE-2379-length-11480-cov-9.276945_pt1 | contig 11480 bp, 13 predicted proteins | sample MGYA00250065_ERZ773512 | MGnify/ENA primary metagenome ERZ773512 (study PRJEB29103, sample SAMN06112003) | human gut metagenome | biome: human gut; feature: ankylosing spondylitis patient; material... | reverse complement strand
CGCCACAAGCCCGCGCTGCCCACCCACGTATACCTCCGGGGTTACGGCCTTTCCAGCGGCAGTATCGCCATGTGCGAGCAGGTGATGCCGCTGGACAAGTCCTGTCTGCTCCGGCACATCGGCACAGTATATGGCTGGTATGACCGGCTGGCTATTCAGCACGCTCTGGCCACGCAGCTTGGCATCGACCTCTGCATCAATCTGGCAGCATAATAGAGGCGGCATCATGCGAAGCATCAGCATGGCCTATCCGACCATTGACCTTGCGGCTACCGGCGCACACATCCACCAGCTGCGGCTGGAGCAAGGGTACTCCGTTCAAGACTTACAGGCCTATTTAGGGCTCGAACATCCGCAGGCGATCTACCACTGGCAGCACGGGCGTAATCTGCCCAGCGTAGATAACCTGTATGCATTGAGCAAGCTCTGGGGCGTCCCCATGGACAAGATCATTGTGGAGCAGGCGGCATAGAGCATAATGAGGGCCGGGAACAGATCGTTCCCGGCCTTCATTTTATACCATAGGTTTAATGTTTGCGCGCGTCCTCCGTGGTATGCTGAACTCATATAAGGGGGGACAAAATCATGGGCATTGAGAGTCAATATTTAGGAGAGATCAATATCCCGGAGGAACACCGGGCGGAATACGCGCAGCAGGCACTAAAGCTCCTGCGGGCAGGCGGTATGGTGACAGTGGAACCGGTACAGCTATACGGACACAAGCTGCATCTGCTTTCTCCGCCGGAACTGGACGAGGAGGACGGCAAGGCCGTCGGCCACTACAATTATCTGGACGGAAACAGCGGTGAGCAGTGGTGTCTCAACGCGAAAGACGGCTGGTTCGGCTGCGGCAAGATCATTGGAAGTTGCTACTATTCAACGATCGCCGCCGTGCATGTTTTAACAACGCTCTGGAGCACCTCCTATGCCGCAACACTCATCAACGGCTGTCTGGTGCGGGAAAAGCCCTATCAGATGGATCAACTATGTGCTGGGCACACAGTATACGAACCAGCGGGCGACACAGTTGTGGGAGATCGGCAAGCTGCTCCATCTGGACGATGATTACTGGGCCCATTGCAACCCGGACCTCGGCCATCTGCTGGAGGACTATCCACCAGAGTGCGCGGACCGGGATCAAACGCTGTCGTATCTGGCTGCCTACCATTTTGACGAGCTGTGCAGTATCCTTCCGCCCCTTACAGATGAAAATTGGGAGGAGCTAAAGCAAAGCAAAATGCTCACCATTCAAGCGATCTATGCTCAATTGCAGTCCGCTTTACGGGAGTATCATCAAAACGGCGGGACATTGGAGGGCGTCAAAAAATTTCTGATCATGCCCACAGAAGAAAAGCGGCAGACGATCCATCAGCAAACGGACACGGATCAGCAGTATCTTCTATTCGCGTTTTTCATGATGCCGCCTGCCGTTTCCGTCGCCTGTATCGCCAAGGAGTTTGACGCCGCGTTTTGGGAGCTTTGGGACGAGATCGGCGGGCAGATCCCGGAAAGCCCCCAGCTTTATACGTTGGAGCCGTGTCCGCCTGTTGAACCATTTCCCACACAGATTTCTGGACGTAAATCCGGATGACATGGCCTATTGCTGGACGCCGGACAGCGGCCTTCCGTTCTCTGACGAGTTTAAGGAGCAGGCCGCGGAATGGCGCTCCGAACTGGAAGCAATTACGGAACGCATTGCGCCGCAGGACTTTCTGAAGACCTTGGCGGACAACATTTCCACCGGTGGAAGTATCTTCTTCCGGGAGGCCTTTTATGAGTTCATTTCCCGTCAGTCGGAGCCGAAGATACAATCGGCAGTGCTCCTGATGGGACGTCTGGCCCAGCGGGAGGACAAGAATCTCAAGAGATTCCATGCGATCCTGGCCAATCCGCTCCTGCGGAAAGATCTATTTGGGTTCTGAAAATACTTCTTGCCTGATGTATTCAAACCGGGCAGCAAAACATTTTACCGTCCTGATCAGGCCAAAGTCTGCCGCCTGACGTGATGAAAAAAGCGGCTGCCGGGAGCTTTTCCCGGCGGCTGCCGCCCTGCGCAGGTTTCACGTTGAGCCGTACTCCTCTAACTACCCCCCGCTGAAATCATGGGTTCAGCGGGGGTTGTTCTTTATCCATTGCGGCGCATGGGTTGGCATGAAGGTTTAAATCGATGTCTTGTTTTACGATTCGTCCTGCTATATAATTATGTTGCAAACAAATTTTGCGCATACGTGGCTATGACACAAATTTTGAAAGATAATTGTGTTTTGAATCAGGAGCTACCAGATGAGGAATTACCATGAAAGTATTATTCTGGAACACGCATCAGAATAAAGGAATAAACTCAATTCTATATGAATTGATCGTAGAAAACAACATTTCAATTGTTATTCTGGCAGAGTATGATGCACAGGCAGATGACCTTATCAATTCTCTGGCAAAGCGCGGAATAACGATGCGGAAATATATTACTACTGGCTGTGACCGTATATCCATTTTAGGTAATGTTTCTTGTGTCGAGCCAGGGACACAAACACAATATGCCTCAATACAGGTAATAAACGATAAAGATATTTTCTGTTGTGTGCATCTACCAAGTAAGATTTTTTCGCAAAATGAAGGGATGCGGAACATTGCAATCTCTCAGATCATATCGGATATTTGCTCCATCGAAGAAGAAATGGACACAGAAAATACGATTGTAGTTGGAGATTTTAATATGAACCCTTTTGAAGCCGGGTGCATCAATGCAGACTTATTGCACAGTATTCCCGTCTATGCTGAAACCCAGAAAAAAACACGAATCATTGCAGGGCAAGAGTTTCGCATGTTTTATAATCCTATGTGGAACCTTTTGGGAGATTTCAGTCCCCCTTTTGGAACATATTATTGGGGTGGAAGCAGCGTTGACAATACGTTTTGGCATTTATATGATCAAGTCATTATGAGGCCTATTTTGCGTGAAAGATTCGTCGACAGCAGCTTAAAAATATTAACCAAAACCGAGTCAACGCCTCTCTTGAACTTGAAAGGACATCCTGACAAAAATATAAGTGATCATTTGCCTATAGTTTTCGAAATACGGGAGGATTATCATGAATAAGAAACTTGATTTTGGGGGTAAACTGGATTTCAATGATATTGACTTGACTGCTCCCTATCTTGTGGCTGAAGAACTTGCATCACAGATTGAGCAAGAAACAGATGGCATCATTCAGGGAAAAGTAGCCCCCTATTCAGGGCACGTGTATTCTTACACACAGTCTACATTAGCTGGTCTATCTACTGTATTGGGAAGCGTAGAAAAACGAGTGGATATTCAGACAACTTTAGGTAAACAGGGGGAAGAATCGCACAAATATGAATTCTATCTATGCACGCCTTCTTACGAGCGGTACAAATATAGAATTTGCTATCTTCAGTATGGTGTCGGAAATTATCCTGTAAATGTTGTGCTTGAACAGAGCATTGCAAATGATATTTACTCTGGCTCAAACGCTGGTTACATCATTAGTTGCCAAACCCGTATGGAACTTGAAGATCTTATCGTAAAAGTAATTTATTCTAAGCGCGTTATAAGCATAATGCAAGAGCTCATTCGAGTCAATCAAGTTTACAAGGAAATAGGTAAGGAAGGGAATAAATTACCCTCATCAGAAGACGCTTAAAAGTGCAAATAAGTGCCCAAGCGGGGGAAGCTCACTTTGTCAAAATAACCAAAATAACCCCCCCTCCCCGGGCTTGCTCTCCCCTTAATTGAACAAAATCTTATTTTTGTTCAATCATATTTCCGTCCCCCCGACGTCCCGCCGGTTATTTTGACAAAGTGAACTTATCATTTTAACTCTTTTTTTGTACCTGCCCCTGCTGTTCACCTTGTCAATAATGTTGCCCCGTTTCGTGTGTCATGATAGGATAATCTTGGCCACATTCTGCGGAAAGTAGGTACTTATGAGTCGCTTTGGATTATCTGAACGAACTGCTATTGAAGCTGGAATTTATCGAAGAGCGTCTTTTTCCCAAATCGCAAAAGAGATCGGATCAACTGCAAGATCTGTTTCAGCAGAAATTCGGCGTAACTGCACCTTGTCAATTGCGCCCAAGTTCAATGGTAAGGATTGCAGATTCGCTACAGAATGCACACGTCAATGCGTTTGCGGGGATTTCCTTTGCAGACAGGAATGTGCATTTTGCAGAAAAATCGATTGCAGAACGCTCTGCCCTGCCTATTCCCCACTCTCCTGTATGCGTATCCAATCTCCTCCATATGTTTGCAATGTCTGCCAGTTGCGGAGAGGCTGTGTCTGTGATCGCGCCTACTATGTTGCCACACAGGCACATGCTGTTGCTATGAGGCGTTATTCAGAGTCTCGCAGCAAACCGCAAACACACGGGGATGAGTTGGCTGCTCTGGACAAGTTGGTGACTCCCCTGATCAAGAAAGGCCAGCCCTTGACTCACATTTATTCTACGCACAGAGACAAGATCCCGGTATCTGAACGGACATTGTATCGCTATATCGATGCCGGTATGCTCGGTGTTGGAAATCTGGATCTGCGCCGGAAAGTCTCTTATCGTCAAAGAAGAAAACAGAAAAAGGCCATTGATACGATTACAAACAAGAAATTCCGTGAAACCAGGACGTATGAAGACTTTTTAGCCTATTTAAAGAAGCATCCTGGCACAAACTATGTTGAGATGGATACCGTTCTCGGAACACAGGGAAAAGGAAAAAGAATGCTTACTATGCTGTTCGTACAACAGAGCTTGATGCTGATTTTCCTTATGCGTGATGGAAAGGCCAATTCAGTGGTGGAGCATTTCGATTGGTTGACCAGTGCATTGGGACTTAAAACCTTTCGCAAACTCTTTCCTGTGATTTTAACAGACAATGGTAGTGAATTTAAGTATACCCTTGAGATGGAGCGCACGATAGACGGTGCGAACCGGACAAAGATCTTTTATTGTGACCCGCAGGCGTCTTGGCAGAAGGCGCACATTGAAAAAAACCATGAATATATTCGATATGTGATTCCCAAGGGGAAGAGTTTAGATCCGTATACGCAGGAAGATTTTACTATTCTTGCTAACCACATTAACAACACCAAGCGGCTCCAGTACAATGGTAAGGCGCCAATTGAACTGGCAGCATCCGATGAGTTTCGAGAACTCTTCCGGGTAACAGGAATTCAACCGATCCCAGCAGATGATGTAATGCTTAAGCCTCGTTTGCTGAAACCGTAAGATCATAGTTTATCACGGGCGGAATCCTCTTCCAATTTTATTTAGCTGCCCCATTACTTAGGCAGACTGTGGCCGCCATAGGTAGTAATGGCGGGGTGAAGCTCACTTTGACAACGGGAGCCTTTATCCGGTCTGCTTTGCTATGCCTAAAATTGGCGCTTACCTCATAAAAATACTGCAATTCCCTGGCTCTTACCTGTTATATGCCTCTAAAACGCATTTTGAGGGGTATCTACGGCAGTTCTCTTTCCAGAGTATATTACATAGGGAACTTCACTTTTACATTCAAGCGACGTCCCGCCGGGTCATTTCGAATTATTTTTGACATCAATTCGACCATTTTCCTCTTGACCTCATGACATTATGATGTCATAATAGTTTTCAGAAATTACCATCAAAACGTCGCATATACGGAGGAACTGTCGATGGATGAGAAAAGCAACAAGGTCAAGCTGCTGGTCTACGCCACGGAGGACGACCGCGCCCGCATCAAAATGGCTGCCGCCAAGCTGCACATGAGCATGAGCCAGCTGATTTTAGACAGCGTTTTAGAGCAGGTGGCCAGCATCGAGGAGCTGGAAAAGAACGGAGGTGCCCGGGAATGAAAACCATCGCCGTGATGAACCAGAAGGGCGGCACCGGCAAGACCACCTCCGCCATCAATCTGGCGGGCGAGCTGGTGCGCCGTGGTAAAAAGGTTTTGATCGTGGACATGGATACCCAGGGCAACGCCACCAGCAACCTGTCCCTGACGGAGATCCCCGCCGCCACGCTGACGGACGTCATCGTCTCCAAGACCGCCACGCTGGCGGACACCGTCTGCCATACCACTACCGAAAATCTCGACCTGATCCGGGGCGGCAGTCTGCTGGCTCCGGCGCTGGCCACCATGCAGGAGATGCCCTTTGGCCGGGACACCACCCTGCGCCGCCTCCTGCCCCAGATCCCCGATACTTACGATTTCGTGTTTTTCGACTGCTCCCCCTCTCTGGAGAGCCTGTTCAATATCAACGTGCTGGTGGCCGTTCAGTACGTCCTCATCCCCATCAAGGTGGATAAGAACTCCATCGAGGGCTACGACGTCATGCTGGAGACCATCCAGTCCGTCCGCGAGATCGCCAACCCGGACATCCGGGCCTTGGGCATCTTCATGACCGCCGTGGAGACCGGCTCCAGCCTTGACCGGGAAATGATCGCCAACTTCCCCGCCATGCTGCCGGGTCTGGCCTTCCAGACGTACATCCGCAAGAATATCGACGTGAAGAAGGCCCCGCTGGCCCTCCAGCCCCTGTGCTTCTTCTCCCCCCGCTGCACCGCCACCGGCGATTACGCCGCCCTGTGCGACGAAATGCTGGCAAGAATGGAGGGCTGATCCATGGCAGGTAAAAAGAGTCCCTCCATCTTCTCCACCCTGCAAAAGACCACGGAAAACGCCAGCGCCGTCAACGGTGAGCTGACCCGCCAGCTGCCTGTGGCGTCTCTGGTGGACAACCCCATGAACCGCTTCTCCATGGCGGAGGACGATGAGTTCCTCTCCACCATGCGCTCCGTGGAGCAGGACGGCTTTTTGGAGGACATCGTGGTCACGCCCGACGGCGAGAACACATGGCGCATCATCAGCGGACACCGCCGGGTGATGGCCGCCCGGAAGCTGGGCAAGACCGCCGTCCCCTGCAAAGTCCGCCGGTATCCGGACAAGCTCTCCGAGCTGCGGGCGCTGATGGGCGCCAACGTCCACCGGCGCAGCCTCTCCCCCTTCGACATGGCCCGCCAGCTGGAAACGCTGCGGGAAGTCCTCTCGGAAAGCGGACAGCTCCCCGAGGGCACCAAGGAGCAGGCGGAGCTGATGGCCGCCCAGAGTGACCTGAGCCGGGCCACGGTGGAGCGGTATCTGGATCTTCTGAATCTGGATGAGACCATGACCGGCTGGGCCGAGCGGGGCGAGATGACCATGACGGACGCCTATGAAATGGCCCGCCGGAAGAACGTCCACCTCCAAGCCGCCGTGGAAGAATATGTCGCTCACAACAACGCCAACGGGGACTTCCCCGGCCTTGTCCACCGGGCCATCGCCTGGGCCAAGGCCGCCGAGCTGCCCCCGCCTCCGCCCAAGCCCGCCCCGGCCGCCAATCCTCTGCGGACGGTGGATTCCTTTGGCCGGGCCGTCCGCCGCTCCACCGCGCAGCTGAAGGCGCTGGATCTCTCCGCCGACGTGGACCGCACCACCGCCCGGAAAAAGCTGGACACCTGCCTTGTCAATCTGGAGGAGCTGCGGCGAACGGTGGAGGCCCTGAAAGCCGGCCTGGACGGCTGATCTCCTCCCCTGCCCCGCGCCGTCCGCGCCGCGCAAAACCGCATAGAAAACAACCGTGCCCGGTGCGAAATCGCACCGGGCACAGTTCCTGCATTCGGCCAGTGGCCACGGATCCCCTGTCTCAGCGGCCCGCTTTGGCTAAATTGGTGCCGTCAAGATTCATGCGCAAAATTGTTTACAGGCTCCGGCTGAGTGAAGTCAGCCAGCAATGAAGACGTCGTCCATGACCGCCTCCAAATGCTTCATGTTCATGTATTTCTTATTGCCCCACTGGGTGCCCGCCATGTGGCGGTATTGTTGTCCGGGAACACCTCGCCCACGCCCTCCAGCATCCCCACACCATTTATGCATTTGTGAGTAAATACTTGGTTGCTGATGGCAATGTGCTTTGTTGAATAACTTCTTTATGCGTCTTAAAATATTTTTCGCTTATCTCAAGTATACTTGTAGGCACGTCAGATATAACCTTAATAGTTTTTGCTTGTAATCGGTGACTCTCTACTGTTACTTGAATAAATCTATTGAAGTTTATTCCGTTAATTACGGCAAGGTCAAATATAACATCCCCATTTTCAATAAACGAAACATCCCCATCGCATAACAAATCGTTTATGGGGTTTTCATATGTGTTAGCGATCACCAAAAAGCAATCTTGCAAACTATCAACTTTCAAAACGTTATATTTTTCCATAACCTCACCTCCTCACAGAACAATAGAATAGGGTTGAGCAAAACGCGAGTTTTGCAAAGTCGAGTCACAATATATAGGCTTCAAGCTATTTGGATGGCACTATTTATTGTATAGCCTCATGAGTAAATCGGAGTTTTGCTCATCCCTAAACAATAGAATATTATGTTCACATTATTTTTTTAGCCGTATCATCTATGATTTTCAGCACATCACTAATGATTGCATCAGCTTCTGCCTTGTTGAAAATTAATGTCGTTAAAACAAGAACTTGATTTGCGTGGAACCGCGTATGTCTTTGCTTCTTGAAGTAATCATAGATATCCTCCAAACACTTCTGATACGTCGTATCGTTCACCTTAGCTTGGTTTGTAGATGAAAGTACATGTTTTGGTTGACCTGGAACAAATACAGATCCCAAATTTTGCTTTGGCGGATTCACTGAGATACCTTTTTGATTCAACAAATTTAACAACAGTGCTTCTAAAGCTTTGAGTACAGGAAAAACATAGCAACTATATTCTTCCACATTTAAATTAGATTGAGACAAGGAAATAGCTGGAGATAGAATTTTGAGAATGGTATCATCCAGCTTATCGTAAGCGTTTGGAATTCTTGCTTTTAATTCAGCGCGTGCTTGTGAAACTGAATTTGTAGAAACTCGATAAATATCTTTCTGTCGTTGAGTTATTTCTTCTTCTGATATATCAGGCATCAATGCCATGAAATACATGGCTTGAGACAATATATATGCTGGATTACCCTGAAATACTAGTGTTCCATTATTATATCGATTTATAACCATTTTATCGCCAAAAGAACTACTAAATTTCAAGTGTCTGTGCGCCGGAGACGCAACAGTTTTGTCTTCTATCAACTGTATCTTTTCCAACGATTGAATGTATTCAACCAATTTAGTATATGTGCCGTCTGAAATATGCGAAAAAGTACAAGCAGAGTTCTCATGCTCATTCTTAAAGCTATTAGCAATAATTTCATCCTTGAGTTGTTCGGAATATGTGGAAGATGCACCTACAGTCCGCAATGTTACTGAACCATCATTTTTAAAATAGAAATCTAAAATTTGTTGAGTACCATCAACACAGAATTTGCATCTGTGCTGATTTCCGATAGGAGCAAGCTCTTCAAATTCAAACTTATCTCCCCATAGTTTTCTCCCGAGATTAATTACGAAATCATTAACTGAAGTCTTGTCAATATATACACTCTTTGATTTTGGCATTTCTTTTTCACCTATCTCTAATTCTTCAAATAGTGCACGTTTAGCCAATTGGTCGGCTAAATCATTATACTTATCACCGGAATGTCCTTTTACTTTAAAGAATTTTATATATATATGATCTTTTATATCATTATAAAATTGTTTATATAACTGAGTGCCTGTTTTGGAAGCTTTCCACTCACCAGTACACCATTTGGCAATACCTTCATAATCGTGATATATATCTAGGCTTTTAATATTATGGTCCAAGCAAAATTGCATAGCACATTCAGAAGCTTTTATTTCACCAGCTACATTTCTCATATCAATTAAATTACTATCGGACATTTTCCTGGCAAAGTGTTTTTCTGTACCGTTGTAAAAAAGTACAATGCCGTATGCAAAGGCTTTTTGAGAATCGTCGTAACTTCCATCAACATATGCAATTGCCTCCGAATGACAGTTGTCCTCTTCCTTTTTTGGGGGAGTATCAGTACTACTACCCAAAAAGGCCTCCGCTTCTTCCTTTGTTTTAAAACTTTTATAAATGGCACTTGAAAAGCCATCTGTTTGTTTCTTACAATCGTCCCATGATTTATATATTCCAGGGATGCGCCCTGATTTTACTGCGTAATATTTTTGATCCACGGCTACACACCTTAAATTTACTTAATGTATTATTGTATCTTATAATTCTGTATTTGTCAAGCAAAAGATAACGTATATATGTGTAACAAAATCGTTGGCAAGGGGGGCTGGCAGTCAAATCAGTCGGAAAAACGTGTTGTTCAAAGAGAAAAAATTGAGCGGATCAGTACCCCGGCGCACACAGCCGGCCGCTGTCAGTCGTAGGCGTGCATCCCGGACAGCGGATCAAAGTGTGTCAGATAATATTGGGCGGCGGGATGGATCTCGCCGGAGAACAATGTATGCGGCGGGATGTATATGTCCTCACCCAGCCTGTTGGCCTTCGCGGCAGAAAGCGGCAGCGTCACGATCGAACCGCTGCCCTCCGGTCTTTTGTGCGCCTCCCAGCCGCGCAGAACACGCCGGAGCTGCCGCGCTCCTTGCATCGCCGCCGGACGAAGCTGAATAGCTCCACGCAGTCATTTCAATTGGAACAGCCTTGTTTTCCCGCCTTTTAATCGCTATACTGTAAAAAAAGAGAGGTATTATGGACTTTTGGAACGCTATGTCTTTTGGCGCCGCAGTCGGGGACGCGCTTGGCTTCAACGCCAGCCAGAAAGCCGCTTTGCAGCTCATGGCCATGCAGCCGGACAAAGTCCCGCAAAAAAACGATTCCGTGCGGGTCGACATTGAAATGGACCCGGAGGCGGCCGAAGCCTTGGAGTTCCTTGAACAATTTTCGGAGGAACCCTTGATTTGAGCACCAACTGAGCAATCCGGCTGCTTATAGCCATCTTAGGTTTGAAGAACAGTTTGCCCTGAGGGGCGATGCCGAATGGAACAGGAGTTATCATGGATGATGATATGATCTATTACGCGAAATCTCCAAATTCCCAGGGGTATCAGCAGACGGTAAAAGAGCACTTACTGGCAGTTGCGGAGCTTGCCCAGAAGTTTGGAGCCGATATAGGACTGGAGGCTGCCGCGGAGCTGGCGGGACAGACGCACGATTTCGGAAAGTACTCTCAGGCGTTTCAGGAGCTGCTCAACGGAACCCGGTCAGGGATCGACCACGCCATGGGCGGCGCGTGCTATTTGGAAGCCATTTACAGGGGCAGCGTTGGTGCCCGCCCGGTCATCGAGGCGGTCAACGGCCATCATAACGGTCTTGTGGCTTACGACGAAATCCGAAGCGAACTGCACGCCGTTGCCGATCCGCGCAAAAGTCCCTGCGGAAACGGCGGAAAGATGCCTGCCATCGAAGATACAGAGCAGCTGCAAGCGGCAAACGCCGCGTTCAGGAAAGACTTCCCTTCCTTCAAACCGCCGATGCTTTCCGCTCCGCCCATTGCTGAATTGGAGTCCATGCTGTATACCCGGATGCTGTT
>ENA-USYP01002370-USYP01002370.1-human-gut-metagenome-genome-assembly--contig:-NODE-2370-length-11530-cov-16.660438_pt1 | contig 11530 bp, 9 predicted proteins | sample MGYA00250065_ERZ773512 | MGnify/ENA primary metagenome ERZ773512 (study PRJEB29103, sample SAMN06112003) | human gut metagenome | biome: human gut; feature: ankylosing spondylitis patient; material... | reverse complement strand
GCCACCAGCGCGAGAACCAGCTCAAAGAAAAAACCAGCCCCGCCTCTGGCCCGCGCGGAGCGCAAAGCCATTTGACCGAAAAAGAAAACCCGCCCCGCGCCACCGGCGCGAGAACCATTTCGGGTTCTCTTTTGCCTTTGCCCCACAAAAGAGAACTACAGCAACCTGAAAAATACCGATACTTGCAGAATAAAATAAGAAGCTTTTCAATTACTACTTGAAATATAGGATATGATTGGGGTATATTATAGCTGAGCGCCGCAAAGGCGCATCGTAAGAGACAGAAAGGACAACTACCATGTTTGATATTTTCAATATGCTCAAGAAGGACGAAGCCAAGGCTGTGAAGCAGGTCACCCGTGAGACCATCATCGGCGACATTCTGGATATGGACCAGAGCACCGCTCCCTACTTCATGGAGATCGGGATGCACTGCCTGGGCTGCCCCGCCTCCCGCGGCGAGAGCATCGAGGAAGCCTGCGAGGTCCACGGTGTGGATTGCGACGAGCTGCTGGAGAAGCTGAACGCTCATCTGGCCTCCAAGAAGTCCTGAGTGCTGCCGACACTGGATGCGCGTCTGAGCGCTGCCGCTGAGCTGGTGCGCCCCGGTGAGCCGGTGGCCGACATCGGCTGCGACCACGGCAAGCTGACGGCGGTGCTGGCCGCTTCGGGGAAGTACCCCAAAGTCATCGGGGCCGACCTGCGCCCCGGCCCGCTGGCAAAGGCAGAACAGACGCTGGAATATGCCGGATGCAAAGACCGCGCTGAGCTGAGGCTCGGCGACGGTCTTTCTGTGTTGTCTCCGGGCGAGGTGAGCACCATCGTGCTGGCGGGCGTCTCGGCCCAGACAACGTGGGAGATCATCGAGAAAGCCCCGTGGGTATCTGCGCCGGGCGGGCCTCGCCTTGTGATGGTGCCGGCCACCCGCCACAGCGATCTGCGCCGCTGGCTGTGGGAACATGGCTTTGCCCTCGTGGCCGACCGGCCGGTGCAGGCGGCGGGCCGCTGGTATGCGGTCATGGCCGCCGAGTACACCGGCGAGGTGAAAACGCCCACGTTCCGGGAGTGCCTGTTCGGACTCACCGGCCAGTGGCCGGAGGGGGAAGGCTACGCCGCATGGCAGAAAGCCAAACTGCCTCGCCTCCGCCTCGGTGTGCCGGACGGCACAGAGCTGGCGAAAGAGATGGATGAACTGATAAAAGGGGAGAGCAAAGGATGACGACGGTACAGCAGATATACGAAGAGATGCAGCGCATCGCGCCGCTGGCTCTGGCCGAAAGCTGGGACAATCCCGGCCTGCTGGTAGACTGCGGCGGCAAGGTGTCCCATGTGCTGGTGACGCTGGACATCGCCCCCGAGGTGGTGGAAGAGGCCGCCCGGAAGGGCTGCGGGCTCATCGTGTCCCACCACCCGGTCATCTTCTCGCCCCTCAAAAAGCTGAGTGGGCAGGACGTGGCCTTCCAGCTGGTGAAAAACGGCATCTCGGCGATCTGTATGCACACGAATCTCGATGCCGCCGAGGGCGGTGTCAACGAGGTGCTGGCCGGGTTCTTTGGGATGCGGGAGATGGAAGCCTTCGCCGAGGGCTGCGGCCGTGTGGGCAGCATCGAGCCCATCACAGTCCCCGAGCTGGCAAAAAAGGTGCAGAAAGAGCTTGCCTCCCGCTGCAACCAGCCGTTCAACGGCCCTGCGGTGCAGGTCAAGTTCGCCGACACCGGCAAAACAGTGCGGCGGCTGGCCGTCATCAGCGGCGCAGGCGGAAGCCTCTTCGAGGACGCCATCGCGCAGGGGGCAGACTGCCTGCTGACCGGCGAGGCCAACCACCACCACGCCATCGACGCAAAGCGTCTGGGGCTTTCGCTCATCGCAGCAGGCCACTACGCTACGGAGTTCCCGGTGACGGCGGCGGTGGCTGAGAAGCTGCGCAGGGCCTTTCCGGAGCTGGAAGTCCTTGTGAGCGAGGATGCCCGGGACCCCTATACTTATTTATAATAGAACGAGGTAATACAAATGGCATTGGATGCCGCGACACTGGCGCTGACGGCGGCGGAGCTGAAAACTACGCTGGCTGACGCCAAAATCGCAAAACTGTTTGAGCCGACCCGCGACGAGCTGGTCATCACCCTGCGAACCCGTACGGAGACTGACAGCCTGCTGCTGTCGGCCCGGAGCGGCTCGGCGCGAGTCTGCCTGACCGAGGAGAGCTTCGAAAACCCCGAGACGCCGCCCTCTTTCTGTATGCTGATGCGGAAGCATCTCACCGGCGGGCGTCTGCTGGACGTCCGGATGGAGCCGGGCGACCGGATCGTCTACTTCGAGTTCCAGTGTACCAACGAGATGGGCGACCTTGTGCGCAACATCCTCTGCGCCGAGCTGATGGGCCGTTACTCCAATCTGGTGCTGGTGCAGAACGGCAAGATCATCGATGCCCTCAAGCGGGTGGATTTCGAGGACAGCGATGTCCGTCAGCTCCTGCCCGGCCTGCCCTACACCACGCCCCCCAAGCCTGCCCGGCCTGATTTTCTGGCCGTCAGCTCGGCGTCCATCGTGGCGGCGGCCTGCCAGCGCGACCTGCCGGTGGCAGACGCCCTGAACAAAACGGTGGCCGGTGTCGGCCCGGTGGTCTGCCGCGAAGCCGCATGGCGCGCCTTTGACGGAGAACATCTGCTGGCCAACGAGCTGACGGAGGCCCAGAAGGCCCGGCTGATGGCGGCCATCGACGAGCTGAAAGAGATCTACGACGCGGGCGGCTGCCCCTGCAGCGTCACCGCTCCGGACGGCAAGCCGGTGGAGTACACCTTCTTCCGCCCCCGGCAGTACGGCGAGAAATACCGCATCAAGGAGTGGCCCTCCTTCAACGCGATGCTGGAAGGCTATTACGCCGAGAAAGACCGCGCCGAGCGCCTGCGCACCAAGAGCAAGGAGCTCCACAAGGCCGTCCACAATATGTACGAGCGCGCCGTCCGCAAGCAAGCGGCCCGTCAGGAAGAGCTTGCCGCCAGCGGCAAGAGCGAAAAACTCCGCCTCTACGGCGAACTGCTGTCGGCCAACCTCTACCTCGCCGAAAAGGGTATGAAGAGCATCACGGTGCCAAACTGGTACGATGAGGGCAAAGAAGTCACCATCCCGCTGGATCTGCGGTTCAGCCCCAGCCAGAACGCCCAGAACTTCTTCAAGAACTACAAGAAGAAGCAGACCGCCGCCCGGATGCTGGTGGACCTGCTGGCTGAGGGCGAGAAGGAGATCGACTATCTGGAAACGGTGCTCTACGAGGTGGAGACGGCTTCCGGCGAGGCGGCGCTGAACGAGATCCGGGCCGAGCTGAAGAGCCAGGGCTATCTGAAATACTACAAACAGCGCGACAAGCGCCAGAAGCCCGCCGACTTCCTCCGCTTCACGTCCAGCGACGGCTTCGAGATCCTGGTAGGCCGCAACAACGCCCAGAACGACAAGCTCACCCTCCACACTGCCCGGGGCAAGGACCTGTGGTTCCACGTCCAGAAAGCCCCCGGCAGCCACGTGGTGGTCATGAGCCGGGGCGAGGACATCCCCGACACCACCCGGCAGGAGGCCGCAGAGCTGGCTGTCGTGTATTCCAGCACCTTCAAGGCCGGTGCCGCCGCCAAGGTGGCCGTGGACACCACCGAGGTGAAGAACATCTGGAAAGCCAACGGCGCAAAGCCCGGCATGGTGCTCTACGAGGTGTACACCACCGTGTACGTCACCCCGAGAGAGGGGCTGGAGAAGGCACTGAAAACAAAATGACCCAGGGGGCTCCCCCGGGAGGCTGCTGCATCTGAGCGGATGCGGCGGCCTCTTTTTTTGTGTCCGGAGGAGGCACCCGGCGGGGCAGGGGATGGCTTGCAGCATATTGCCGCAAAATTGAGGACTTTAGGTAAAAATTTTGTTATTTTTCTCTATTGCAAAGATGGGGGGGGGGGGGGGGTACAATTTGAAAAAATGCGCCCTCCACAAAAAGAGCGCAAAAAGCACAAGAAAGTGTAGAAAAAGAAAGGAGACCTATACCATGAGGAAGACCGACGCATTCCGCCGGGCAGCAGCTCTGTTGGCAGCGTTGAGCATCACGGTGTCTCTGGCGGCTCCGGCCTTTGCAGGGACCTACTATATCGACAACGGCGACATTATCATCACCAAAAAAGATGATGGCAGCCAGGAGATTAAACAGAACGGAACGATCATTGAGAACGATGACAGGGGTGAAATCGTCATCACCACCTATAAAAAGGCCATCACCACGCTGGAGAGCGACCTGGAAGGCCCCGCAGCAGAGGATTCCGGCTTTGGCCCTGTGGTAGAGGACAACTACCAGCCTGCTCCCCCGGCCCAGCCGGAGGACGCTGAGGAGCCGAAGGACGCCGACCAGCCGGAGGACGACGACCAGAAGAACGCTGAGGAGTCGGAGAACGACGAGGAGCAGAAAGACGCCGACCGGCAGGAGAACACTGACCGGAAGGAGAGCGACGAGGAGCAGAAAGACGCTGACCAGCCGGAGAACACTGACCGGCAGGAGAACGCCGGGTAGCAGCCCCAGCCCCAGCAGGCAGCCCCGGCTGATGCTGCCCCTGCAGCCCCTGCCCCGGCAAATGGCTTTTGCAAAAACATCATTACGGTGATCAACAACGCTGCCACGGCGCTGAAGCTCACCCTGAAAGACGTAAAGATCGATGTGAGCGACACCGGAAAGAACACCGGATACCCATGGACTAGTGACGAAGGAAAAGCCGCCCTGAGCGTTCAGGGAAATGGCAATGTGGAGATCGAGCTGGACGGCAATAACGAGCTGAAAAGCGGCCCTCACAGGGCGGGCCTTGAAAAAAACACCTCCACCTCCACAGGCACGCTGACCCTGAAGGACGATAACAACGAAGCCGGCAGCCTGACGGCCACCGGTGGAGACTGGGGTGCTGGCATCGGCAACGGCGGCTACTACGGCAACAGCGACAACCGCAGCGGCGAAAACATCACCATCACCGGCGGCACGGTGAATGCTACCGGTGGTTGGGGTGGTGCCGGCATCGGCGGCGGCTACTACGGCAGCGGCAAAAACATCACCATCAAAGGCGGCACGGTGACTGCTACCGGTGGCGAGGAGGGTGCCGGCATCGGCGGCGGCTACTACTACGGCGGCGGCTACTACGGCAACGGCTACTACGGCAACGGCGAAAACATCAAGATCACCGACGGCACGGTGAACGCTACCGGTGGTTGGGGTGGTGCCGGCATCGGCGGCGGCGGCGGCGGCGGCAACGGCGCCGGCGGCAACGGCAAAAACATCACCATCATCGGCGGCACAGTGACTGCTGGCGGAGGTTACCGAGGTGCCGGCATCGGCGGCGGCATCAGCGGCAGCGGAAAAAACATCACCATCACCGGCGGCACGGTGAACGCTGACGGTGGCACGAATGCTGCCGGCATCGGCGGCGGTGCCACGGGCAGCGGCAGCAATGTCACCGTGAGCGGAGCCGCTCAGGTGACAGCGATCGCCGGCAAGAGCAATGGCTACTACGGTGCCGGTGCTACCATCGGTAACGGCGGCGATTTCACGGGTAGTGAAAATGTCGACGGCAAGGAGATCCAGGCGGACATCAGCCGCGTGACCACCGGCTACATCCACCATATCATCTACGACCCGGCCCTGGTCTCGGAGGACAACCCGCTCGGCATCGTGAGGGAATGGTGGGAGCCGGAGCGCCCCCAGCCCAACCCGGAGGACCCGAATGCCCCGGCGGAGGAGAGCAATGAGGTGAGCCTGGGTACCCCCATCCTCCATGTGGAGACGCTGGAGGGCGACCCCCTGCCCTTTAACGCCCAGCAGCAGGGCAGCACCCTGCGGGTGACGTCCGACAATCTGGCCGCCCGGCTCCACGGCACCCGGCAGGCGCTGGAGACCCTGCAGGAGCAGGGGGTGGAGCAGATCCAGTTTGTCACCAGCTTCAAAACGACCACCCTGCCGGTGGCAGAGCTGCTGGCAGAGGGTGGCAGCTGGTTTGCTCTGGAGCACAACGGCCTTGTGAGCCGACGGCTGAGCGCAGCTCAGGCCGAGAGCCTGAAGTGCTGGATGCGCTAAAAAAAAAAAAAATACAGACCCCTTGCAGGGGCCGCCTTGGGAAACCACCCGGGGCGGCCCCTTTTTTGTATAATGAAAAACCACTCGCTAGGCGAGTGGTTCAGTAAAAGACTTCTTATGAAAAACCCCCGGCTCCGCCGGGGGATATTTATTGTTCCCCATGGAACATCATTCAAAATAATCGGCGTATTCCTCGGTGAGCTTGGAGCCAAGGCGGCGGATGCCGCCGTAAAGGTGGCGTTCCACCAGCGGCTCAAAGGCCGCAAGGTCGCACCGCTCGATGGCGTCGATGAGGTTGTGGTGGTCGGCCATTACCTCGGCCAGACCGCCGGTGGTCAGGGTGTCCAGCATCCGGAAGCGGCTGTAGTCGGCGTGGGCATTCTGCAGCGTCCGCCAGAGATACATCTTGCCCATGGCGGAGAACCACGTCTCGTGGAGCCGGGTATCGGCCTCATAGAGACGGTTGAAGTCCAGCGTTTCGGCCTTGGCCAGCTCGTCGTAGGCGGCGGCACGCTGGCGGATGAGGGAGCGGTGCTCCGGTGTGCAGTGGGGCGCAAAGTCCCGCAGGACCCGGGCTTCTACCGCGATGCGCTCATAGATCAGCTCGTCCACGATGTCCCGGTTCAGCCGGGTGACGGTGGTGCCTTTGTACGGCACGATCTTCACCAACCCGTTCTCCTGCAACCGCTGCAGCACCACCCGGATGAGGGAGCGGGGCGCGCCGAAGCGGTTGCAGAGCGGGTTTTCGCTCAGCGAACAGCCGGGCCGGAGGGTCAGATCGATGATCTCCCGCTCGAGGACGGCGTATATTTCAGAATCTGTTTTATACTGTTGTTCCATTGTCATTTTCCTGTCTGATGCCCCAAGCGGGCCATGTCCCGGGGACCGGGAGGCGGAAGTCCATTCCCTTTCCGGTGTCGGGATGGATGAAGCGGAGCCGGGCGCTCTGGAGCGCGATGTCTCCCTTGATGCGGCTGCCGTATTTGCCGTCGCCCCAGAGCGGGTGGCGGCGGGACGCGAACTGCACCCGTATCTGGTGGGTGCGCCCGGTGTGGAGGGTGATGTCCGCAAGGCTGGCGCTGCCGTCCGGGGCGGAGGCAGAAATGCGATATTCCAGCACAGCCTCCTTCACGCCCTTGCGCGGACGGCTCACCGGAAAAACACGGCCTTTCCGGCTGTCTTTGAATAAGTAGTCCCGCAGGACGCCTTCGGCGGGCAGCTTTTCGTCCGGCCCGCCCGCGATGAGGGCGCGGTATTGTTTCACGAAAGGCGGCGCGGCCGGTGTGCCGGCGTCAGGCTCGGCCCGGCCATCCTGTTCGGCATAAACCTGCTGGCTCTGTGTCACCTGACGGCTGAGGGCGGCGGCTGCCTGCGGGGTCTTCGCGTAGACCATCAGACCCGACACGCCGGTGTCCAGCCGGTGGATGACGCCCACATAGGCGTCGGGCCTGCCCCAGAGCTTCCGAAGGGCGGCGGGTACGCCGTCCTCGCTGGAAAGCCCGGCGGGCTTGTCCAGAACCACGAGGGCTGTATCTTCGTAGAGTATCACAGCCTGCCCTCGTCCACCAGCGCCTTGAGCTTGAGCACGCCCGCGATGGTCTTGCCGTCCTTGATCTCGCCGCTCATGACCATCTCGTAGGCTTTTGCCAGCGGGATGCGGTCGGGCGTCAGGAACTCGTCGTCGTCCAGATGCATCTGGGTGGTGTGCAGGCCGGTGGCCACCCACAGATAGATGATCTCGGTGTCATAGCCCACCGTGGGGTAGAACTCGCCCAGCGGGGTGTAGCGGTCGGCGGTCAGGCCGCACTCTTCGCCCAGCTCCCGCTTGGCGGCTTCGAAGGGGTCTTCGCCCTTTTCCAGCTTGCCGGCGGGCAGCTCCCACAGCTCCTGCTGCATGGCGTAGCGGAACTGGCGCACCATGCAGAGGGTGCCGTCCTCAAAATACGGTACGATGCAGGCCCCGCCGTGGTGGTGGACCACCTCCCGGACAGAAGTCTCGCCGTTTTCCAGCAGAGCCACGTCTTTGGTCAGCGTGACCACCCGGCCTTCAAAGAGAACTTCGCTCGAGAGCGTCTTTTCAAAATGTGCAGCATCCATCGTTTTGTGCCTGTCCTTCCCTGCGCTGTGCAGCGCATGATACTATAGATAAAGTTTACGGCAGAATCTGTACAAATGTCAATTATAAATTTAGAATTTTGTAAGAAAAAGCCTCATGGATACTGGATTTTGGAGCATAACACCGTCATGGATGCAGCAAAGAACACATCTGTAAAAAAGCGCTAAAAAATTTCTTGAATTTTTGTTGTGTTTTTACAGTCGGTTTGCGTTGCCTTTACCGGCGGAATTTGCTATTATATTAGATGAGCAATAGTGCCTTCATGGGGTTCTCCGGCCCCGGGCAGGGCTATTGCCCTCGATGAGCGTGTGCTTTTGTGGAGTTCTCCGGCTCCGGCGAAGTGCGGCGCTTATCAGTTGAGCAATACGTTTTTTAAGGGAGTTCTCCGGCTCCGGCAAAAAGACGTTTGCCCCGCGCAGAAGGTACCAAATTCTGAATGGAGGAAGAAAAATGCCTAGAGCAAAGCAAACCATGGATGGCAATACCGCTGCCGCTCATGTAGCATATGCCTACACGGACGTGGCTGCCATCTACCCCATTACCCCCTCTTCTCCGATGGCTGACTCTGTGGACCAGTGGTCCGCTCAGGGCCTGAAGAACATCTTCGGCAACCAGGTCAAGGTCGTCGAGATGGAGTCTGAGGCAGGCGCTGCAGGCGCTGTGCACGGCTCTCTGGGTGCAGGTGCTGTTACCACCACCTTCACCGCTTCTCAGGGCCTGCTGCTGATGATCCCCAACATGTACAAGATCGCTGCTGAGCAGCTGCCCTGCGTGTTCGATGTTTCTGCACGTACCGTTGCTACCCAGTCCCTGAACATCTTCGGTGATCACAGCGACGTTATGGCATGCCGCCAGACCGGCTTCGCAATGCTGGTCGAGAGCAGCGTGCAGGAAGTCATGGACCTGTCCCCTGTTGCCCATCTGGCAGCAATCGAGGGCAAAGTCCCCTTCCTGAACTTCTTCGACGGCTTCCGTACTTCTCACGAGTACCAGAAGATCGAGAAGTGGGATTACGCCGACCTGAAGGAAATGTGCAACATGGAGGCTGTCGAGGAGTTCCGCGCAAAGGCTCTGAACCCCGAGCACCCCAAGATGCGCGGTTCCCACGAGAACGGCGACGTGTTCTTCCAGCATCGTGAGGCCTGCAACTCTGTCTACGACGCACTGCCCGCAGTCGTCGAGAAGTACATGGCCAAGATCAACGAGAAGCTGGGCACCAACTACGACCTGTTCAACTACTACGGCGCACCCGATGCCGATCGCGTCATGATCGCTATGGGCTCTGTCTGCGACGTTGCTGACGAGGTCATCGATTACCTGAACGCTAAGGGCGAGAAGGTCGGTATCATCAAGGTCCGCCTGTACCGTCCCTGGGTGTCCTCCGCTCTGCTGAAGGTCCTGCCTGCTACCGCTAAGAAGGTCGCAGTTCTGGACCGCACCAAGGAGCCCGGCTCTCTGGGCGAGCCCCTGTACCTGGATGTCGCAGCTACCCTGCGTGAGGCTGGCAAGAATGATGTCATCCTGACCGGCGGCCGTTACGGTCTGGGCAGCAAGGACACTCCCCCGTCCTCCATCTTCGCTCTGTTCAAGGAGCTGGAGAAGGATCAGCCGAAGGAGCGCTTCACCCTCGGCATCACCGATGATGTCACCGGCCTGTCTCTGCCTGAGGTCAAGCCCGCTCCCATCACCGCAGCAGCTGGCACCAAGGAGTGCAAGTTCTGGGGTCTGGGCGGCGACGGTACCGTCGGTGCTAACAAGAACTCCGTCAAGATCATCGGCGACCACACTGATAAGTATGTTCAGGCATACTTCCAGTATGACTCCAAGAAGACCGGCGGCGTGACCATCAGCCACCTGCGTTTCGGCGACAAGCCCATCCGCAGCCCCTACTACATCAACCAGGCTGACTTCGTGGCCTGCCACAACCCCGCTTACATCCACATGGGCATGAAGATGGTCCAGGATGTCAAGCCCGGCGGCGTGTTCATGATCAACTGCCAGTGGAACGATGAGGAGCTGGGCCATCACCTGAACGCTGAGGCCAAGAAGTACATCGCTGACAACAACATCCAGCTGTACACCATCAACGCGATCGACAAGGCTATCGAGATCGGTATGGGCAAGCGCACCAATACCATCCTGCAGTCCGCTTTCTTCAAGCTGGCTGACGTTATGCCCATCGAGGACGCCGTCAACTTCATGAAGCAGGCAGCTCAGAAGAGCTATGGCAAGAAGGGTCAGGACGTCGTTGAGATGAACTGGAAGGCCATCGATGCCGGTGTTGACGCCATCCACAAGGTGGACGTCCCCGCTTCCTGGTCTAACCCCGAGGCCGATCCCGCTCCGAAGGAGCTGGCTGGCCGTCCCGAGCTGGTCAAGCAGATCCGCGACGTCATGGAGCCCATCGCTCGTATGGACGGCGACAGCCTGCCTGTCTCTGCTTTCGTTGCTAACGCAAACGGCGAGTGGGAGCAGGGTGCTTCTGCTTACGAGAAGCGCGGCACCGCTGTGAACGTCCCCGAGTGGGATGCTTCCAAGTGTGTTGGCTGCAACCAGTGCGCATTCGTGTGCTCTCACGCAACCATCCGTCCCTTCCAGCTGACCGCTGACGAGCTGGCAGCAGCTCCCGCACAGACCAAGAGCCGCGACAACAAGCCCGCTAACGAGTACAAGTTCGTTATGGCTGTGTCTCCTCTGGACTGCATGGGCTGCGGCGAGTGTGTCACCGTCTGCCCCACCAAGGCTATCCAGATGGTTCCTCAGGAGTCTCAGGCCGATCAGCAGGCAGTCTTCGACTACTGCGTCGCCAACATCTCCAAGAAGCCCTCTAAGTTCGCAGACGACACCGTCATCGGCTCTCAGTTCAACCAGCCGCTGCTGGAGTTCTCTGGCTCCTGCGCAGGCTGTGCTGAGACCTCTTACGCACGTCTGATCACCCAGCTGTTCGGCGAGAAGATGTACATCTCCAACGCCACCGGCTGCTCCTCTATCTGGGGCGGTACTGCTTCCATCTCTCCGTACACTGTCAACAAGGACAGCGGCCACGGTCCTGCATGGTGCAACTCCCTGTTCGAGGATAACGCAGAGCACGGCCTGGGCCTGTATCTGGGCCAGAAGACCGTCCGTGAGAACCTGATCAAGCGCATCGCTGAGGTCGCTGGTTCTGACAAGGCTTCTGCTGAGCTGAAGGCTGCCTTTGACGAGTTCATGGCAACCAAGAACAACACCAAGGCTAACGATGCCCCCGCTAAGGCTCTGATCGCTGAGCTGGAGAAGGCTGCTGCCGCTGGCTGCACCGAGTCCGCTGAGATCCTGAAGAGCAAGGA
>ENA-USYP01002354-USYP01002354.1-human-gut-metagenome-genome-assembly--contig:-NODE-2354-length-11617-cov-7.512305_pt1 | contig 11617 bp, 4 predicted proteins | sample MGYA00250065_ERZ773512 | MGnify/ENA primary metagenome ERZ773512 (study PRJEB29103, sample SAMN06112003) | human gut metagenome | biome: human gut; feature: ankylosing spondylitis patient; material... | reverse complement strand
CACAACAACCTGAACCTGACCATCCCTTCCGGGATGGCCTTGGTTCGGGTTCGTTATGTAGCGATAAGAAAGTCAAAGACTTGCTCCGACTCCTTCGGGAGCCGAGCTGGAACTCTAAGTAAATATGTTATATTAAATTGTTGAGATAGATTACCACAAAAATTGAGTTGTGTCAACAAAAAACTTTGAAAACACGCCACTTTCGGCAGTGTGCAAGAAAAAGCGAGGGAAACTTTGGCAAAAAGATAGAGAACAAGGTGGCCTATCCTGTTTGATATGGTGTTGTGAACTCGAAAATCATCTAGATTATGAAATAACCGCCAATTTCAAGTCAAAGTTGAAAGCTGACGGTCTGGTTTACAAATTTACAAAATGGATTTGAAATTTGTAAAGCCCCCTAGGAGTCTCCGTAGCGCAAGTCAACAATTCGTCAGCATATAAACGGCATTTCGTTTTGCGGAATGTTTATTGGGAACACCTAAACCCGTAAACCGCATCCGTTAGATGAAGCCTGCACTAGCATACTGTCGCATAACTGTCGCTTGCAATTATATAGAAGTCAGCATTGGTTTTTCTATATTATTAGCTTTTCAGTCCATTTCGTTTTTCATCGGTAAACCGCAACTTCCAAATCATAGCGTTAATGTTGATTTTCTGGCTCTCATGGGTTAAAATGAACTTAATTAGCAAATGCTCAAACCCATCCACTGAAAAAGAGGTGACTTTCATTGAGTTTTGAAGCAGATGACAAACACGTCTACGACCTTTTCACCAAGCGTTGTTATGGAACGCCCCGAAACCAGCGACAGTATGTATGGAACAAAAGAAACTGGCAAGAGTTGTTTGATGATGTCTTGCTCGTTGCTACTGGAAAAGAAGCAACCCACTTCATCGGAAGTATCGTTCTTTACAAAGAAAACGACCGCAAAAACGGCATCTCATATTTTACAATTGTAGATGGTCAACAACGGATTATTTCCCTGACAATTTTTCTTGCAAGTGTAGCCTTTTGCCTTCATTGCTATGAATTTGACGACGAATTTCGAGGAACAAAGCAGTATTTGTTCACTCGTGATGATTTAAATCAGGAAACTATGGTCATCAAGTCTGAGCAATATATTGCACTGGAGCGAATTATTACCGGGCTCTTTTCAATTTCTCCAAATATGGCAAAGTGTTTTGAAACCGTAGCACTTGTAAAGCAGTTTTCTCGAAACAACAAGAATCTCGCAGCTGCCTTTGTGTTTTTCATAAACAGCATTTATAAACAAATTGAAGAATCCACTCTTTCCCCAATTCAGGTCCTACTCAGTTTACGAACCGCCATAACGGACAATCTGCTATATGTTGATATTACCGCATCTTCCGAGGAAGATGCGTACACGATTTTTGAGATTTTAAACGCTCGCGGCTCAGCATTGGAAGGGCATGAACTATTAAAGAACTTTATTCTAAGAGGCATTAGACCCGATGGAGATGTCGACACTGCGAAAACCACTTGGTCGGAGATCGAATCGCTTTTAGGTAACAACATCGAACGCTTTGTAAAACATTATGCAACCCACAAATATAGAACCTCTGTTCAGGAAGGTATCAGCGATTATAAACTCATTCGTGATTCCAACAAAGGCATTCCAACTGTTCCGCTTCTTGACGATATTTATCAGAAGTCCATCTACTACAACCGCCTTCTTTCTCCTTCTCAATCTGAGGAATCTGCAAACTGTTCGAATGTTGAATTTAAAGTATATGCTTTTTTCAAAAAGCATCGGCAAGAACAAATTCGTCCTATCCTTTTAAGTCTAATTCATCAATATGAACTCGGTCACCTCAGCCAAGAGAAGTACGAGGAGACCCTTCTGTTTCTCTATGATTTTTTCATCTGCTATACCATTATTGGACAAGAAAATTCGAACAAAATAACAAATGCGATTTACAAAAATTCCAGTATTCTCGAAAACCACTACTCCGACTCCGCATTGGAATGCTTTATCTCAGAGTTAAAGAATAAACTTCCCAGCAAAGAAGTCTTTCTCAAAGCATTCTCCAATTTAGGGTGGTCACATCACGCTGGGTATTACGACGATGACCGAAACAAGGAACGTGTGCAAGTTGTTTTGGAAGTCCTTGAACGATACAAATGTGCCAGTAAGCAGTGTGCTGCCTTCACGATCGAGCATATCTTGGATGATACAAATTCCCCCGAAAATGGTATCATTGGGAATTTGATTCCCCTTGAGGACAGCTTAAATTCGAGGTGTAACGGAAAAGATTTCGCAAGCAAACTTAAAATTTATGAAACATCAATGTTTCAAACCGCACGGAATATCGCTCAGCGATATGCTGGAAAGTCCACGATCGATATAAATGAGCGAACGAATATCATGGCATTGGACTTCTACGATCATATCTTGAAATCCAGTATCTGTTCGACTCAAAAGAACACCGATGATATAAAGATGCGTAAGCAAAGTCTCGAAAACAAGTCCACCATCAAAGAAACCATTGGAAACATGATGAAAAAAGCCAATCATTCCACACCTGAAAACGATTTGCCGGACGTTCAACAGCTTTCATTTTTGTAACAGGCATAGCACAAAAAGGCGGCCCTCTGCACCCACGCAGACAGCCGCCCTTGTTTTATGCTGTATTCTATTTTCTCAATCTCTGAAAATCTTATCCAATTCCCTGTCCATGGTGCCCGCCTTGGCAAATTCCAGCGTATCGGCCTGACGGATATGGTGGGCAGTGATGCCGTGACCCTTTGCAAAGCCCAGAATGTAGCTGATGGCAATGCGGTAGATGATCTCGGTGGGGGCAAGCCCATAGACCTGCTTGGCAAAGATATGTTCCAGCCGGGCGTTATCGTCCGGGAAGGCTTGCCGCATCTTCTCGCTGCGGTAAAGGCGCTTGACGATTTCCGTAATGTACAGGCCGGACTTCATGTAGGGGTCCAGGAAGGTCTTGGTGGGGTCATCGAAGCAGCCGGGGTTTTCCTGCTCCAGCAGATCCACCATCTTTTTCACCACCCACTTGGGGGTAAAGATCTGGTTGGTTTTCTGGGGCGGGATGTAATCAAAGACATCCTCGGTGCGGCTCTCGTCAAAGTAATCTGCCAGCTTGACCTTCAGGTTCAGGAATTCCTTCACCGAATCGTCAAACACCACTGGGTCGAACAGGTGACCTGCAAAATGCTCCTCCTGTCCGGTGGCTTGGTTGATGTACGGCCCGCCGTCCCGCAAAAAGCGGAACTGCTCCAGCGTGATGCTGGTGACCTCCTGAAAGACCTTGTCCGGGATGATCCGGTCAAAGTTTGCCAGCGTCACGCTCTCGTCGCCATACGCCATGAGGAAGGACGGGATGGTGCGGGAGAAGCCACGCAGATGGTCACGGACGGTGTCCTCGTAGCCCTTTTTCTCCTGCTCCTTCTGGTTGGTCTCCACGGTGCGCACGATGGTCTGCTGCATTTCCTGCGCCGTCTGCTGAATGGTGGATTGCAGCGTCTCCATCAGGGCGGCGGTGCTCTGCTGCTGCTTTGCGTCAAACTCCCGGTTCACCTGCTGACGCTGCTGGGCGGTGGTGCAGCTTTGCAGCTGCTGGGTGCGCTGGGTCTCCAGTTGGCTCTGGTCGATGCGGTAGTTGTCCACCACCTTGTTCACCGCCACGTCCATTTTTGCCTTGGCGGCGCTCTCAAACCGCTTCTGGTCGGACAGCTTTAGATCCCGACCATACTCCTGCTTTGCCTGCTCCACCATAGGGGTGATGATCTCCTTGGTGATGCTCTTTTTCAGGGGTTCCAGATGCTCTTCTTTGGCAGGAGCCGGGGCATCGGTCAGGTCTTGCAAGGCGGTGTCCAGCGCCGGGGTGTTCTCGTAAATTTTTTCCCCGAACACATCCGCTGCCTTGCCGATGACGTAGCCCTCGTCCAAATCCACCTCGCCCTTGTCGTTCAGGGAGAGGTCTGCGCCGGTGTCCGGGGTGATCTGGATGGGCTTTGCCTTTGCCTCGCTGATGGGCTGGAAGTTTTGCAGAATGTCCAGCACCTCCTGCGAGGCACTGAACACATTGGAAATGTTCTGGAACAGGAAGTTGCTCTGGAAGCCCATCCGCACCACTTCTTTCGACTTGATCTTCCGGGGGATGCTGAGAACTTTTTCCGCATCCAGCGGGATCATCTCCCCTTCCTCGTCCTCGCCGATGACCGGGAAAAAGTTGAGCAGGGTCTGGATGTGCGCCTTGCGCTCCTCGGTGTCGCCCTTGCCGCTGGCGGTGTCCTGTGAAAGGTCGTTGGCGAACCGCTCGTAGATCAGCAGGGTGCGGGCAGGATCAAAATCGAACACATAGGCGTTTTCTTTGCGGCGGAAGGTGCCGTTTTCGTGGAAAAGGCAGGGGTTCTGGGCACGGAACGCCGCCTGCATATACAGCGCCGGGCTTTTCAGGTTGGAGAGCATCAGCACCGCCGACCATTCCGGGATGGTGACACCGGTGGTGAGCTGCCCCACCGACAGGGTGATGGTCTTTTCGTGGTGGGCGATGGCGGCTTTTACCCGGTCAAAGCTCTTCTGGTTCTCGTCCGTGTCGTCCAGCTTGCCGTCACCGGCGGCAAGGATCACCTCATAGTCCCGGAATACCGGGTGCGCCTGCAGCTTTTTTGCCAGCGCTCTGGCACTGTCCACCCGGTTCAGCAGCCAGAAGGTGTGCTTCAGTTCGGCACGCAGCTCCGGGGTGGAAAACGGAAACTTGTTCTGGGTGGTCATGGCATCCAGAAAGCGGTCCACCTCAGCTTCGTGCTCAAAGCTGCCGCTGGGCTTCACCTTAAAGAACTCGTTCAGGTCAAAGGCAAATTCCTGCGTTTCGCCGTCGATCTCCACGCCCTGCTGAATTTCGTCCCGGATGATCTCGGACATCTGGTAGGTGTAGAGGTTGAGCATAGGGAGGTTTGCGTAGGGGTTCTGCTGCCCCGGTGCGCCCTGCCAGTTCCGCTTGGCGGCCTGCTCGTCGGCGTAGGTCCAGTTGAAGATGGCATCCCCGGCAAACTTATCGTTTGCCAGTGCCTTGAAGGGCGTGCCGGACAGGTGCAGCGTGAACTTGCGGCGGATGTGGTCAAAGGCAAGGTCGGTCTTGTAGGTGTCCACGCCCTCGTGGGCTTCATCGATGACCAGCACATCCCAGTTCAGCTCGGTCAGGTGTTGCAGCTTGTCGTACTCGCCGCCGAAATACTTCGAGCCTTTCATGTCCTGCAGGCTGACGAACTCAATGCGCTTATACAGTTCCTCGCCCTGTGCGGCGGCATCCAGATAGCCCTGCTCGTCCAGCACATGGGGCTGCCCGGCAAGGGCATCCACATGGCTGACAAACAGATAGCCGGACTCCCTGCCCAGAAAGCGCACATAGTCGCTGTACCAGCTATTGGCGATAGCAGGGCGGTTGGTGACGATGAGCACCGTCTGTGCATCGACCTGCTTGCAGAAATCGTAGACGGAAAGGGTCTTGCCAAAGCGGGGCTTGGCGTTCCAGAGGTATTCCCCGCCGGGGTGGCTCTGGTAATAGGTCTTGGTGTCGTGGACAGCCCTTGCCTGTTCTTCCCGCAGGGTGTAGGCGATGGCAGCATCCAGCTGCACCCGGCCCCGGTTCATGCGGAAATCCTGAAAATACCGCCGGGACTGCTGCCCATCCAGATGGAACCACTCGTTTTTGCGGTCGTTCTCCACGTTCAGCTTGCGGAGGTAGGCGTGGAAATCGTGGTCGGTGAACACCTCACCGCTGCCGTCATCGTAGACAGCATTGCCCCGCCACTCCTCATGGAACAGCACATCGGCGGTGTGGGTCTGCTGTTTCAGGCGTTTGTCCACTGACTGCTCGGTGTAGCCGATCTTCGTCCAGCCGTTATGCCGGGCAATTTCCGGGGTGGTATAGGCGTAGATCATGGGCACTACCTGCCGGGCAGTGCGCAGGGTTATGCCAGCCATTATGCCATCTCCTTTATAATGCTTTGTATGAATGCCACTTCATCAGAAGTTAGTTTATACTTTGAAAACAGTTCTTCATCTGTCCACGCTCTTGAAAAATCCTGAACAGGAACAAAACCAAACATACCTTTGCTGATATGCTGTGTCATCGCCAAAATCGAAATCAAAAAACGCACAAATCGTGTTTTTAGGTATCTCATATAGTTATCTGCTTCAGCTTCTGTGTCAAATGCTCCTGCAACGAGATACGTTTCTGAACAAACTACTTTCGGCGGCTGCTTTTCCATTGTCGAGAGAATGCGGTATTGTCCGTTCTTATCGGGCTGTCCTGCGTGTTCTGCCGTCAAATATGAAATAATGATTTTATAGCGGTCTATATTTTCTATACCCGTAGAAATCAAACTTCTTTTATATGGGCCTATCCCACCATTAAATCTCAGTTGAATATCTCCTGCTTTGAGCGGTTTCACATTTGTAGCAAGACCAAACGGCTTTCGGCTGGAAACTATCGTATCAAGCGTCTGCTCTCCTTTCAGACGCACCTTCTTAACTATCTCGGCAGCGATTGGATAACGAATAAATGTCGAAAACTCATTCAAATCACGGTATTCGGATGTCTTAACCCCATCTCGGTAATTTATGTAGTAGCATTTTCCCTCATGTGACTTAGCCCACACAAAATAGCATACACCACCAGCAACATCCACATTCGGAAAAACATCCAGCGAGTTAGGATAGTCAACGAGTACCGCCATTCGTTTGTCGTTTAACATCTGCTCTCGAAATTTATCCAACCCTTTACCACCAGAATACCATTTTGCTGGAATGATAAAAGACATTGCCGTTGGATTCAATGTCTTTGTTTCCTCAATGAATTTGTTATATACCGGCGTTGCGCTTGCGCCTGAACCTCCATCAACTTCCTGATACGGCGGGTTTCCGATGACATAATCAAACTTCATGCTGGTACTCCCTTCCTGAATGGTTTCAAAGTTCTGGGCGGTTCCATGGCTGCCCTTGCGCCAGTTTTTCACTTTGCAGGATACCGTGGGCGGCTGCGGCTCTGCCGCCCCGAACATGGAAAAGAGATCAAGCTGTTCTGTCTCCGGCTGGGGCTTGCCGCCGGGCACAGACAGGTGCAAGCCGTCCATCTGCCACAGGTTCCAACTGATGATGTTGGCGATGGCTTGCAGCTCCTCTTCTGTTGGTTTGCGCTGCCAGCGGGCTTGCAGATGCTCTGCATAGGTCAACAGCAGGTTGACCCTCGCCAGCAGAAGGTTATCGCCCTGATACTCGTAGCCGTAGGTGGACTGCACCGCATGGGTGGCATATTTGCGCCACTCGTCCTCGGTGGCGGCGTTCTCGCTTACCACACGCAGCTTGCGGTCCAGAATGCCAATACGCCGGGCTACCGGGATCATCTCGCCGGTGGCGGCATCGTACCGGGATGCCAGAAAGGGTGCTTCGCCGCAGGTCACCTCCAAGCGGCGGCTCTGCACATACTGCACCCATGCCGGGGTCCTGCCCTTGCACGCTGGGAACTGCACCGGCGTTTCCACCGTCTGCCAGCCTTGGGGCAGCTCCACCGTGAACTGCCCAGCGGTCTGCTCTGCCCCCAGCGCACCGAACCAGTCGGCGTCCAGTGCGTTGTTCATCTTGTTGCAGACCCATGCGGGGCTGAACACCTCGCCTTTTTTGCGGGTGCGCTGCTGCTGGGTGTCGGTCTGCTTCATCATCCGGGGCAGCACCACCTCGTAGTGGGTCAGCCAGAGCTGCTGCGCGGTGATTGGCGATCTATCCGTCACCGGCTCGTACATTACTGTTTGCAGTTCTTCCGGCGGGTCGGTGGCCCAGATGATGTTTTTACCGGTGGATTTATCTTTTAGTAGCGTATCCAGCACCGCCTGCACTTCCGGTGCGTGAAAGTCGATCAGTTGTTCCAACGGGGATTCCCTCGCTTTGCCTTAGCGTTGCGGCGGAAGTGATAATATTCTTAGCACTCCCAGCCTATACTAATAAGTATCTTATCACTTTCAAGGCAAATTAACAAGATTCTCGGCGCTTTTTGCCAAAAGTGATAAGAAGCATCTATACTTATGGCAAAGAAAGGCGGGAAAAGGATGATTGGAGCACGATTAGCTGACCTGCGAGATTGGAATAACCAAACACAGGAAGAACTCGCCAAAGCCCTTAATGTTGCAACTTCTACCATTCGCAGTTGGGAGCATGAAAAGAGTTCCCCAAACCACGAGATGCTGATTGCCATTTGCAGGTACTACGGCACCTCCGCCGACTACCTTCTGGGCCTGACCGACATCGACCCCTCGGACGAGGCTCGCAAACAGCGCCAGTGCCTGACCGAAGAAGAACAGAAAAAAGGAGGAGAACGGGGTTTGAAACGAAATTGGAAAGCAGGGGTATGCGTAGCTTTATGCAGTGCTATGGTTTTTACCGGGATAGGACCGGTGCTGACACCATATTTTGAAAATGCAGTTGTCTATGCAGATGAAAACGAAAATTCAGGGGTAAAAAAAGTTTTTACTGCAGATCAGCTGAAAGTGGCATGGGGAGACGCGGATTATGAACTCGCAGATGGACAGTGGAAATTGTCCTTTGCAAAACAGTATAATCAGGTGAAATGGACGTTGCCGGAGAGTATCGAAATGTCACAGGTGAATGCTGTTACATTTCAGGTGGCGGATCAGAAAGTACCGATCAGTCTGAAAGTATACAACGGTGGAGATGATGCAACAGCAGCTAATACACAGTACGGATTAAGCGGACAGACGGAGTACACGATAAATCCATCGGGGGATGGCGCTATTGATGCAGTCGGAATCATGATAACGGAAGATAAACCGGAAAATGCAACGGTAAGTCTTGTCAGTGTGACATTTGAACTGAAAGCAGGAGCAGGCGATGCAAAACTGGGGAATAATATTATAAAAAACGGTGATTTTGCAGCGTCCGAAGCGGCGGAGTCATGGAACAGTGCAGCCGGAAAATCGGTTGTTTCAGTTGCAGCAGAGGAAGAAGAAATCGCAGATTCCGGTCTTAAAACATACGGTGTACTTACACGTAATCAGGAAACTGCCACCCCTGGGGATTGTTTTTCGCAGGATATCACGGATGCGGTTGAAAAAGGGGAAACATACAAATTCTCATTCTGGGCGAAATTGTCCGATGATTACAAAGATGCTCCGGAAGAGCAGAGAAATGTGGAGTTTGCACCATTCTATGTTTCCGGTGGTGAGGCAACATATCTTGGAAGTTATTCAGCAGGTATTTTGTCAGGAGACTGTACAAAGACATTAAAAGCTGGAGAATGGACAAAATATGAGGGAACTTTCAAAATACCAAAAGCTGCAGATCAGGTGGTCATCCGTATTATAGAACAGGGAACCAACTATGGACAGGGCGATTGCGTAAAAGGGACTTACTATGTGACCGGTGTGTCCATGAATAAGATTGAAAGAGAAAAGCCATCTATTGAGAAGGACATCCCGGACTGGAAGGAAAGTGTGAAAGCTGCTTTAGGCAATGATGTAGTTGCCGGCACAGCAGTGACCGGTGATGAGATCAATGATGATACGCTGATGGAACTGGTGGAAAAACACTTTAATGCGGTTACACTTGGAAACGAATTAAAACCGGATGCATTGTTCAACTATCAGTTAGAGGATAAAGTCAATACAAAGACAATCCAATTTAAAGGACAGGATCTTGAAGTCCCGGTCGTAAATGAAGCCGGTGACAGCTTGGACTTTTCACGTGCAGATAAATTAATAAATAAAATCTGTGAGTGGAATAATGAAAATCCGGATAACAAAATCCGTATCCGTGGTCATGTCCTTGTATGGCATTCCCAGACACAGGAATGGTTTTTCCATGAAAATTATGATAAAACCAAACCTTATGTGGACAAAGAGACCATGAACCGCCGTCTTGAGTGGTTTATTTCAAGCGTTTTTGACCATTACTTCGGGAAAGCTGCAAATGGAAAATATGACGGATTATTTTATGGCTGGGATGTTGTAAATGAGGCTGTCATTGGGAACTCTTACCGTACAGATACCGTGAGTGCAGCAGAAAGTCTCGATGAGATCCGTCATGGAAATAATTCAAGCTGGTGGCATGTATATAAGAGCAACGAATTTATCATCAATGCCTTCAGATATGCAAACCAGTATGCACCGAAAAATGTAGAGCTTTATTACAACGATTTTGGTGAGACGGATAATACAAAATGTGAGGGCATCGTAAAACTCATCAATGATGTAAAGGCTGCCAATGGAACCAGACTGGATGCATTTGGCATGCAGGCACATTACAGTGTGGATAGTTTTTCTGCCACGCAGTTTAAAACAGTGGCTGAAAAATATGCAAAAGCTGCAGGAAAAGTACAGCTTACAGAGCTTGATTTTAAATCAAGTGCATCTTATACATCAGGTATGGCAACAAAAGAGAGCGAATATACCAAAATTGCATATTGCCATAAACAGTTATTCGATGCGATCAAAGGATTAAAAGCAGATGGTTCGAACGTTTCCGGATTGACCGTATGGGGTGTCATCGAGCCAAATTCATGGTTACATGAACAGTCCGGTGTCGGTGGTGGTGCAGACGGCTCTGCGCAGTGCCCATTGCTTTTTGATGGAAATTATAAAGCAAAACCTGCGTACTGGGCGTATGTAGATGCATCCAGACTCCAGCCGTCAATTCAGGATGTAGTTGCTGCAGAGAAAAAAGATGATGCAGTGACAGGAAAGACATATAACATTATGCAGAATGATATCACGGCTTCCTTTATTCCGATGTGGGATAAAGATGGTCTTACCGTGCAGGTTATGGTAGAAGATGCCGTAAAAGATGATAATGATGCAGTTACTGTTTATGTGGATACTGCAAATTCCGGAAAAGATGACATCACACCATTGACCGTAACAGTAAAAAGAAGCGAGGCAGCAGAAGTAGAAAATGGTTATCAGGCAACCGTAAAGGTACCGTTAGCAGGACTTTCCGTTGCAAAAGTGATCGGAATGGATGTTGTGGTCACAAATGGGGATAAAACAGCCGCATTTAATGATTTGACAGGAAAACAGGGCACAAGCAGTAAATATTATGCGAAAGTAGCAATGAAACCGGGGGTAGAGGAAGCTGCCTATGGTACAGTTACCGTAGACGGGGATAAAGATGCGGCATGGGATAATGCCGGAACCATTCCGATTACGATCAATCTCGGCTCCAATGTTTCTGCAAATGCGAAGTTACTCTGGGATAAAGACAATCTTTATGTATATGCCGAGATCAAAGATCCTGTCCTTAATAATACCAACGGTGATGCATGGGAGCAGGATTCCTTAGAAGTATTTATCGACGAAAATAATGGAAAATCCAACTCTTATGAAGACGATGACAAGCAGTACAGGATCAGTTATGTAAATGATCACTCATTTAATGGCAAAAAGTGCCTTGAAGAGAATATGAAGTCTGTGGCAAAAATAACTTCTGACGGATATGTTGTTGAAGCGTCATTTAAATGGACGGATATCACACCAAAAGCCGGAGATGAGATCAGATCGGAAGAGCACACGTCTGAACTCCAGTCACCGTACGTAATCTCGTATGCCGTCTTCTGCTTGAAAAAA
>ENA-USYP01002321-USYP01002321.1-human-gut-metagenome-genome-assembly--contig:-NODE-2321-length-11790-cov-10.996158_pt1 | contig 11790 bp, 11 predicted proteins | sample MGYA00250065_ERZ773512 | MGnify/ENA primary metagenome ERZ773512 (study PRJEB29103, sample SAMN06112003) | human gut metagenome | biome: human gut; feature: ankylosing spondylitis patient; material... | reverse complement strand
GTCATTGATTTCTATCCGGTGGCCGACATCGGCTTTGACTATAACATTGAAGTGAAGCTGGTGAAATTCGTAGAAGAGAACGGAGAACCCGTATCTCTGCCCTATACACGCAAAATCACCGAAGGATTACGTCCGGGAGTGAATTACATCAGTGCGATCATCGCCTATAATGCCGAAGGACGTGCCGTGTGTTCCGCTTTCCAGACCTGGAAAGCTTCAGGAACGGAAGGCGCATGGAGTGACGGCGGTTCTGCCGGTGATCTGGAAGAAAATGAATGGTAAAAATGGTGTAACTCAAAAGAATGAATGGTATGAAAAATAGATTATTTGCAATAGGTGCAATGATTCTCATGATGACAAGTTGCACGCAGGACGAACTTATTTCGTCCGATAAGGGCAAAGAACCGGCAACGGCAGGTTCATGTCTGACATTGGTTGGACTCTCGTCTCCGCAGACACGTGTTTCTATCGGTGACAAAACAGGTGACGTTTATCCGGTGCTCTGGAGCGAAGGGGATGCCTTGGGTGTTTTCTCCCGTACGGCAGGGACCGACATCAATAATGTGCAGTCTTTATTGAGTGATGAGTCGATCGGGCAGAACTCCGGCGTCTTTACTTCGGACGACGTGAAGATGGCGGAAGAAGGAGCTACGGAACTTCTTATTTACTATCCTTACCGGGCAAGTACGGAACTGGCCGAAAATGGCAACAAGATTACTTCTACCCTGTCTGTTGAGCAGGAACAAAGCCGTCCCGGCGATAGCCATCATATTGGAAAGTATGGTTTTGCGTTTGCCAAGGCTACGGTCAGCAGTCCGGATATGCTTGCTAAATTTACGTTGAACCATGCGATGGCGTATGTGAAGTTCAGCATCTCATCCCAGGAGCTTTCTACGTACAAGCTAAAGAGTGTTTCTTTATATGACAAGGAGACAAAAACTCCTCTTTCCGGTGTATTCACAGCAGATTTGGCTACGGACGAACTGACCTACGGTACAGATGTGAAACCGTATGCCACTGTTTCACTGACTACTCCCGAACTGCTCGCTTCCGCACAGGATATATACCTGACTACATATCCTGCCGATTTAAGTGGCAAAGAAGTGTACATTGTCATCACTTTGGAAAATGACCAGCAGACTGTTACCATTCCTATTCTCAAAGAAGGAAAGCAACTGAAAGCCAATGCTGTCAATACGATTGCTGTCAACAACCTGAAACTTTCGGATAACTCCTGCGAATGGTATGAGCCGGTAGAGACACGTTTATTGGCAGGAGGATGGGCTTATGGCGAGTCCAACTGTCTGTTGACGAATATTTCAACAGAAGGTGTGGATAATGTGATAAATGTGAAAGCCCGTGGTAATTTCATGGAAGTGGAAGAACCCAAGTATGCCAAGACTATACTTAATTGCGATTTGGGTAATGCGAATAAAATGGTTCGGGTAAACGGCTCTGCTACAGATATTACTCCTGTGAATGGTGATTATACGATTACGGTAACAGGGATTCAAACATACGCCGGACTACCTGGCGGTTGCGGTCAGGTGGCTATCTATGGAGCGGATCAGACTACCGTCATCTGGAGTTTTATTATCTGGATGACCCCTACTCCGGCAGAACATCCTTATGGTAATACGGGATATGTAGTGTTGGATCGTAATCTGGGTACTTATATGACGTGTGAAGGAGACAACTGGAAGCAAAACGGTGTTTACTTCCAATGGGGACGTCCTACGCCGGTCGGCTGGTCGGGAACCGTGGGTACTAATATACCTACCGAAGCCACCAACGTCCGCTTCTCTATAGAAAATCCTCGTGCGTTGCTTTATACCAATAATGTGGAGAATACAAAATCCGACTGGTATCTGGGTGCATGGACCGGTGCACGTACCGATCGTAAAGATGACTTCTGGGGTAATCCGAACGAATCGAGCACTTATCTCAATCCTTCTGACGGTCATAAATCTATTTATGATCCTTGTCCGAAAGGCTACCGGGTTGTATCTCCCCGAGTATTGGATGAGATAGAGCAGAAAGGAGAATTTGTGAAACAGAGCGCAACTGCGGTATTTAAATATTGCTATGACGGTACGAATTACGCTTATTGGCCGTTGGCAGGTTGTAAGTGGGGTTCTAACGGCGGTAATAGTGGTAACAATACAGGATTGGATACCGCTAAGGGAGCCGCTTGTTATTGGTCTAACTCATCGGCAAGCAGTTATGGAAATGACAAGGATCAGGGAGCTACTTCTCTGTATTATAAAGTCTCCGATAAGACCTGGACACATTCCTCCGGTCGTTCCCATGCATTCTCCGTGCGTTGTATGAAAGATACCGAGAATCGTTGATTCTCTTCATGGATTCTCTTCATTGAGAATATGAAATAGAATTCCCCGTTATATGAAAGTTTCTGCCTGTCTCCGGATACAAGGTACTTTCATATAACGGGGAATCTGTTCTGTTTTTAAGAACTTCACAGAAAAAGGAAAGAAAGAAAAGGGCCAAATAGAAAATAAACTGCATGAACAATTGCAAGAATATGCATTATCTCTCTTTATCTTGTATTTATTTCCTTGAAATATGCACGATATGGTGTAACTAAACCATCCGTTTGCCGTAATCAAACCTTCCGTTTGGTTTAAACAAACCTTCCGTTTGCTATAATCAAACCATCGGTTTCTTTTAAAGGAAGCTGAATTGGGTTTTTGAAGAGGATATATTGAGCTACTTTGTCTTTTTCTACTGCCTATTTATAAATAGCAATCTGATATATCCTTTGTGATATGATAGCTATTTATGCTTTTGATTAACTGCTTTTATTGTAACTTGTTTGCTAATAATGCCTATTTTGTGTTATTTGCGAAATCTGTAACTCTAAATGGAGGGCGTTTTTCATGAAGTGCAAGGAAGGGCTCGAAATATAAAGAGCAGGATAGGTAAAATATACAATTCTTCATGTTGGCACTTCTTTCAGCAATCAATGTCTTTCCTTTATAAGCATGTATCTCTTTTAAATCACCATATATGGTGAAAAGCATGATAGTATGCTTTAATACTATGCTATTTATGTGCAAATTCACTGTATATGGTGAATTTACTTGTTTTTATACTAAAAAGATTCTATCTTTGTGAGAAAGTTTCTATATATGGTGAATTATGGATTTAATAGAGATAGGAAAACATATTCGCGAAAGGCGTAAGGAGTTGGGGTTGGATCAGTCTACGTTGGCCACTCTTGCAGGAATAGGGATTAACGCTTTGGTCCGCTTGGAACGTGGAAGTGGTAATCCCCGCTTCGATGTTCTTTTTAATGTCCTGAAAACTTTAGGACTTAGTATTCATATTCAATAATAGACACACATATGAGTCGATCTGCCAAAGTCTATATAAAAGGTATTTATGCCGGTCTGTTAACAGAAATAGATCGTGAACACTATTCATTCTGTTATGATACGGACTATTATAATAATCCACAACTCCCAGCTGTCTCACTGACCATGCCCAAGACACAGCAGGAATATACCTCTTCCTATCTTTTCCCTGTTTTTTTTAATATGACATCTGAAGGGGATAATCGGATTATTCAAGCTAGAAACCTGCATATTGATGAAGAGGATGATTTTGGTATTCTTCTGGCTACTGCCCATACAGATACAATCGGAGCAATAACAATTAAAAAAATGTGATAATGGAAACTGATATTCATATTTGTCCCTCACTTTTACGGGAGACTGGTGGAGAAAGCGGATATTCACCCAAAGCCTTGAAGCAGCTTTCTGATGGGAAAAATATATCTTGTGAATTACCTTACAGGCATTTTGACGATAATGTCGGTATTGATCTCTTCAATAACAATAGCAAACGCATATCCGTTTCTGGAGTCCAGATTAAGTATTCTTTAGTTGCCGATGACGGGATATTGCGATTGACCAAAGAGGGAGAACAGGGCGAATTCATATTAAAGCCTGTTCCCAATAATCTCCGTAACAAGGAGTTTTGTCCTGCCAACGAACATTTGACAATGCAGATAGCTGCGCAAGTATATGGGATTCCGACAGCTCCTAATGGATTATGCTTTTTTCAGGACGGAACCCCTGCTTATTTTGTACGACGTTTTGATTTGTCGGAGAAAGGAAAGTTACAAAAGGAGGATTTTGCTTCTTTAGCCGGGCTTACCAGGAAAAATGGAGGTTCCGATTATAAATATGACAATCTGGCCTATGAAGAGTTTGCAAGAATTATAGATAAATACAGCTCTGTCCCCCAAGTGGATAAATTGCGTTTTTTTGAACTTATCTTGTTCAACTTTGTCTATTCTAACGGCGATGCCCATTTAAAGAACTTTTCTTTATTGGAAGAGAAGAAAGGAAGATTCCGCCTATCTCCTGCTTACGATTTATTGAATACTCATCTCCATATAAACGATGGTATCTTTGCCATGAGCAAAGGTTTGTTTGTTAATCCTGAACCGGATTATTTCGGTGGTGCATCGGCGGTTACTGGGAAGACTTTTTATCACTTTGGCTTAAAAATAGGTCTACCCGAGCGTTTGGTAAACTCTTGTCTCGAAAAATATAGTAAGATATATGAATTGACTGATCAACTGATTGAACATTCTTTTCTCTCTAAAGAATTGAAAAAGCAATATAGACTTATGTATAAGTCAAGAGTCGGGAGCTATCTTAGTGTTATTGAGTAATAATGTGCACATTATTACTCTTTTTTTATATTAAGATGAACAAGATCCCCAAAAAGATTTGTCTAACATAAGAATCTGTTCTTTTTGTCATTCTTCTTTTCTGTTCCGATAATTGGCCGGTGATGTTCCCAAATGCGCTTTTACGTATTTCCCGAAAAAGGACTGATTGGGGAAGTTGAACTCTTCCGCAATTTCCTTGATAGACTTTTCCGAACGTTTTAATCGGTATTTGATATGCTCCACGGTAGTTTCGTTAATCAAATCCAACGGAGTCCTGCCACATGCCTGCTTGATGACTTTCGAGAAATGCTTCGGAGTATAACAAAGCTCGTTGGCAAAATAACTCACCGAACGGTGCATACCCTTGTCCTTCGATAACAGTTCCATGAACTTCCGCAAAATATAATTCACCTGTTTGATGCCTTCTTTCGAACCTTCCGTATTGCCGGCGGCTTCCATTTCCTTATGAAGCTGCCCCATCATTTCGCAAAAGATAGCGGAAAAGAGATGTTGTATCACTTCTTTGTGGTAGCAATGAGGTTCATCGTTTATCTTGGCTATAATTAAATCCCGGTAGAATCCGAAGACTGTTTGATCCTCCCCGTTGTCAACCGACTTCACCGGATTGTTGTGGATATGAATGGCAGTATTCCACGTTTCCTTTTCCATTTTAATAATACGTTGCAGGAAACGGGTAGAGAATCCGGCAAGCCTGACTTTATATTTAGGACTAAGCATCGTATGGCTGATAATCGTGTTGGGCAGACCGAGCAGCAACTCGCCTGCCTGCAACTTGTAGGTCCGGTAGTTGACATCCAGCTGGATGCACCCTTCTATACAAACCGCGATGAGAAAACAATTCAGTTTGATTGTATCATTACTATAAGGAGTCCCCTCCAGACTGTTGACTATCGCAAAGTCATCATCTATATAATCAAGGACGTGCTGACTGTCCTTAAAATCTTCTATATCCACCGTTATAATGTTCTCTTTTTCCATGTTCTTTCCTTTTTTACTTTTTGCAAAGTTGGTGAATAATCGGGAAAACAGAATGTCCCATACTTCTTCAGATTTGTTTGATATGTCGTTTATTGCCAAATAGTTAGCTATAATAAACGTAAATGGCGAAAATAGGACATTTATGGAGGGAAATTGGTCACTCTTGCCTTGTTCTTTTCTCCTACTTTTGTCCAGGATTTAACAAAAGATCAAAAGAGAAAGTATGATTACAGTAAGCAAAAAATGGATACGGCTGATAGGGATTGTCGGTTGTACAGTGTGGATGGCATCTTGCAAGCAAGCATCGGATGCGGGAGTGAAATCTTCTTCTTATGCAGTAATGCAGATAGAAGCGGCGGATAAGGAATTTTCTTCTTCCTATTCGGCGAGCATACGTGGGCGGCAGGATATTGATATCTATCCGCAGGTGTCGGGAACGATTGAGAAACTCTGTGTGACCGAAGGACAGAAAGTACGCCGCGGGCAATCGCTTTTCATTATCGACCAGGTGCCTTACAAGGCCGCGCTCAAAACCGCTATTGCCAATGTGGAAGCAGCACGTGCCGCGCTGGGTACTGCCGAACTGACCTACAAGAGCAACAAAGAACTGTATGCGCAGAAAGTAGTTTCGGAATTCAGCCTGAAAACGGCCGAGAATTCTTACCTCACCGCCAAAGCTCAACTGTCGCAGGCTGAAGCACAAGAGATCAGTGCCCGTAACAATCTCTCTTATACCGAAGTGAAAAGTCCTAGTGACGGAGTTGTAGGTGCATTGCCTTATCGTGCAGGCGCATTGGTAAGTGCCAATATGCCCTATCCGCTTACTACGGTCAGCGACAACTCGGATATGTATGTCTATTTCTCCATGACCGAGAATCAGTTGCTTGCCCTCACCCGCCAGTATGGCGACATGGACGAAGCGTTGAAGAACATGCCGGAAGTGGAATTACGCCTGAATGATAATTCGGTTTATAATAAGAAAGGTGTCATCGAATCCATCAGCGGCGTCATCGACCGGCAAACGGGTACTGTGGTGGCGCGCGTGGTGTTTCCCAACGAATCGCGGTTGCTTCATAGCGGAGCATCGGGCACGGTGGTAGTGCCGAGCATTTATAAAGACTGTATCGCCATTCCGCAGACGGCCACCGTGCGGATGCAGGATAAGACGATTGTATATAAGGTAGTGGACGGGAAGGCTGTATCTACCCTGATAACAGTGGCCGCAAACAATGACGGACGCGAATATGTGGTGCTGGACGGACTGAAAGCAGGTGATGAAATCGTATCGGAAGGCGCCGGACTGGTGCGCGAAGGCATGCAAGTTAAATAAGAAGGAGACTGATTATGAAAGGAAATATATTTATAAAACGGCCGGTGATGGCTATCTCCATCTCCGTACTGATTCTGGCCATAGGGCTTATTTCGCTCTTCACGCTGCCGGTGGAGCAATATCCTGACATTGCACCTCCAACGGTATACGTAACTGCCAGTTATACGGGTGCCGATGCCGAGGCAGTGATGAACAGTGTCATCATGCCACTGGAGGAGAGTATCAACGGTGTGGAAGACATGATGTACATCAGTTCCAGTGCTTCCAATGCAGGTTTGGCCATTATACAGGTTTATTTCAAGCAGGGCACGGACCCCGATATGGCGGCAGTCAACGTGCAGAACCGTGTGGCGAAAGCGCAGGGATTGCTTCCGGCTGAAGTAACGAAAGTCGGCGTCAGCACGATGAAGCGGCAGACCAGCTTCTTGCAGATTGGTGCTTTGGTCTGCACGGACGGTCGATACGACCAGACGTTCCTGGCCAATTATCTGGACATCAATGTCATTCCGCAGATTAAACGTATCGAAGGAGTGGGAGACGTGATGGAGCTGGGCGATACATACAGTATGCGTATCTGGCTGAAACCGGAACGGATGGCGCAATACGGACTGGTTCCGTCGGACATTACCGCCATATTGGGTGAGCAGAACATTGAAGCTCCTACCGGTTCACTGGGCGAAAGCTCGAAGAATGTTTTCCAGTTTACGATGAAATATCGCGGACGTCTCAAAAGCGTGGAAGAATTCCGGAACACGGTTGTCCGTTCGCGGGAAGACGGTTCCATACTTCGCCTGCAAGATGTGGCAGAGGTGGAGCTGGGTACGATGACGTATAGTTTCCGCAGTGAGATGGACAGTCAGCCTGCCGTTCTTTATATGATATTCCAGACGGCAGGTTCCAATGCTACCGCTGTCAACAAAGAAATCACTACGCAGATAGAGCGGATGGAGAAGAATCTGCCGGAAGGAACGGAGTTCGTCACGATGATGAGTTCCAATGACTTCCTTTTCGCCTCCATACACAACGTGGTGGAGACATTAGTCATTGCCATCATTCTGGTCATCCTCGTGGTCTATTTCTTCTTGCAGGATCTGAAGAGTACGCTGATCCCGTCCATCTCTATCATTGTGTCGTTGGTGGGTACGTTTGCCTGTCTGGTGGCTGCGGGCTTCAGTCTGAACATTCTGACACTGTTTGCGCTGGTGCTTGCCATCGGTACGGTGGTGGATGATGCCATTGTGGTGGTGGAGGCCGTGCAATCCAAGTTCGATGCCGGATATAAATCTCCTTATCTTGCCACGAAAGATGCAATGGGCGACGTGACGATGGCTATTGTCTCCTGTACCTGTGTATTTATGGCCGTGTTTATTCCCGTAACCTTCATGGGAGGTACTTCGGGCGTATTCTATACACAGTTCGGTATCACGATGGCAACCGCCGTAGGTATTTCGATGGTTTCGGCTTTGACGCTCTGTCCCGCTTTGTGCGCCATCATGATGCGCCCGTCGGACGGAACCAAGAGCGCTAAGAGCATCAACGGACGAGTGCGTGCTGCTTACAATGCTTCGTTCAATGCCGTATTGGGTAAATATAAGAAAGGAGTGATGTTCTTCATCCGCCATCGCTGGATGGTATGGGCTTCGCTGGCTGTTGCCGTTGCCTTGCTGGTTTACCTGATGAGTACTACCAAAACGGGACTTGTGCCGCAGGAAGACCAGGGTGTCATAATGGTGAATGTCAGCATTTCACCGGGAAGCACGCTCGAAGAAACCACGAAAGTGATGGACCGCCTGGAAGATATGTTGAAAGATACCCCCGAAATAGAACACTATGCCCGCGTAGCAGGTTACGGACTGATATCCGGTCAGGGAACTTCGTACGGTACGATTATTATCCGCCTGAAAGACTGGAGCGAACGAAAGGGCAAGGAGCATAGCTCGGATGCTGTGGTGTCCCGCCTCAACGGACAATTCCAGGCGATAAAGGAAGCGCAGGTATTCAGCTTCCAGCCTGCCATGATTCCGGGTTACGGTATGGGTAACTCCCTCGAACTGAACCTTCAGGACATGACGGGTGGAGAACTGGCTACGTTCTATGAAGCGGCTATACAATTCCTCGGTGCTTTGAACGAGCGTCCGGAGGTAGCGATGGCTTATACATCGTATGCTATCAACTTCCCGCAGATATCGGTGGAAGTGGACGCTGCCAAATGTAAGCGTGCAGGAATTTCGCCGAGTGCGGTGCTCGATGCGGTGGGCAGTTATTGCGGTGGCGCGTATATCTCCAACTATAACCAGTATGGTAAAGTATATCGTGTGATGATGCAGGCTTCGCCTGAATATCGCCTCGACGAGCAGGCATTGAATAATATGTTTGTACGCAATGGTACGCAGATGGCTCCGGTGAGCCAGTTCGTGACGCTGAAACAAGTGCTGGGACCGGAAACGGCCAACCGTTTCAATCTTTACAGCACCATCACCGCCAATGTGAATCCTGCCGACGGTTACTCTTCCGGCGAGGTGCAGAAAGTGATTGAAGAAGTGGCTGCGCAATCTTTGCCGGCAGGTTACGGATATGAATATGGTGGTATGGCACGCGAAGAAGCAAGTAGCGGCGGTGCGCAGACGGTTTTCATTTACGCCATCTGTATCTTCCTTATCTATCTGATTCTGGCCTGTCTTTACGAAAGTTTCCTCATACCGTTTGCCGTTATCTTCTCCGTGCCGTTCGGACTGATGGGGTCGTTTCTTTTCGCCAAAATACTCGGGTTGGAGAATAATATCTATCTGCAGACAGGTGTGATTATGTTGATCGGTTTGCTGGCTAAGACGGCCATTCTGATTACGGAGTACGCCATAGAACGTCGCCGCAAGGGAATGGGTATCGTGGAGTCTGCCTACTCTGCCGCACAAGTCCGCTTGCGTCCTATCCTGATGACGGTGTTGACGATGATCTTCGGTATGCTTCCGCTGATGTTCTCCTCCGGTGCAGGTGCCAACGGTAACAGTTCGCTGGGTACGGGTGTAGTAGGCGGTATGGTTGTCGGGACACTGGCATTGCTCTTTGTCGTTCCGGTTTTCTACATCATCTTTGAATTTTTGCAGGAGAAAATCCGCAAACCGATGGAGGAGGAAGCAGACGTACAGGTGCTTTTAGAGAAAGAAAAGAGTGAAGTTGAACGCGAACGTAACTAAATGAAAGAAAGAATGAAGAAGAATATCATCACATTAGTTGCCATCAGTCTGTCGTTGAGCGGTTGTGGCATCTATACCAAATACAAACCCGCCACTGTCGTCCCCGACCATCTTTATGGGGAGGAAGTGGTGGCCGAGGACACTGCCAGTCTGGGTAATATGGACTGGCGGGAACTTTTCACCGATCCTTATCTGCAATCCCTCATCGAAGTGGGATTACAGACTAATACCGACTATCAGTCCGCCCAGCTTCGTGTGGAACAGGCACAGGCGGCACTGATGTCTGCCAAACTTGCTTTTCTGCCTGCTTTTGCCCTTTCCCCGCAGGGAACGGTGAGCAGTTTTGATACACACAAGGCTACGCAGGCTTATTCATTGCCCGTTACTGCCAGTTGGGAGCTGGACGTATTCGGTCGTATGCGCAATGCCAAAAAACAGGCGAAAGCACTTTATGCTCAAAGCGAGGATTATCGTCAGGCTGTCCGTACCCAGTTGATAACAGGCATAGCCAATACTTACTATACCCTGCTGATGCTGGATGAGCAACTCGACCTTTCCCGTCAGACGGAGACGGCATGGAAAGAAACCGTGGCCTCCACCCGCGCTCTGATGAATGCCGGACTGGCAAACGCCATTTACACCTTCACCTTTTGACTTTGTATATGTGTCTAATAAATCTCCATCCTGATCATATACATCAACTGTAAATCCTGATGCATTTGCATCAACTGAGAAATAAATTCCGTCGTAGTCTGTGTTTCCAAATTTAGCGAAATCATAACCTCTTACATTTGTTGCAGGGTATGATTTTTCACCTGTTGAACCACATACATAATATACTGTTCCGTTTTCTGTGTCTCTTGTGCCTGCCTTTAATGGATTTGTTCTTGCATAAGCATGATCATGTCCTGAGAACATAAAATCAATACCAGCTTCGTCACATGCTTCTGAAATATACTTATGTACGTTTTCGCAGTCATGTGTTGTTTCATTTGTTCCATAAGGTGGTTGATGTGACACAACAACTTTCCATTTTGCATTGCTCTTTGCTGCATCTTCTACTAACCATTTTGCATCTTCAATTGTCTGATTCTTTGAAGCTGTGTATCCGATAACTGCAACGTATACATTTCCATAAGTTACTGAATAGTGATGTTCACTTTCAATATTGAACATATTCTTTGCAATTGTTGATTCAGGATCACCTGCTAATTCATGGTTACCTGTTACGTGAATCATATCAACACCCTTGAACATATCCCCATCAAAGGCTGTTAAAATATTATCCCAGTAATCGTACTTTGTAGGATCATCTACAAAGTCACCTGTCTGAACACCAAAATCATAGTGTTCTTTTGAAATCATATCTGTAATCTTAGAAATAATTGTTGTATCGTCTGCCTGTGTATCACCAACTAAGAAGAACTTAGTATCTTCATTCTTGTAAGCAGTTGTAAATTCATATTCCTTAGACCATAAATCTCCGTCCTAAAAAAGTATTTTTTATATCAGCCCCTACTCCATACCTAACTCCATCATGTGATGATCCCGGCCAGGAGTTAAAA
>ENA-USYP01002319-USYP01002319.1-human-gut-metagenome-genome-assembly--contig:-NODE-2319-length-11805-cov-30.964615_pt1 | contig 11805 bp, 9 predicted proteins | sample MGYA00250065_ERZ773512 | MGnify/ENA primary metagenome ERZ773512 (study PRJEB29103, sample SAMN06112003) | human gut metagenome | biome: human gut; feature: ankylosing spondylitis patient; material... | reverse complement strand
CTACGAACATTTGCGTCAGCGTTTCGAGGTAGTTGTGGCGTACCTGTTTCCAGTCGCCCGTTTGCTCGGAGAGCAGGACACGCTGGAGCATGCGCAGGCCAACGGAATCCGTCTGTTCGAAGCATTGGGTGTCTCCACGCTGGAGCAGGCCCGTGCAATCCCGGCCCGAACGGTATTGGAAGCCGCCGAGTCCCTGCCTGTTCCACCGGACAGCGGACGTGAAGATGACTGGTCGATGATCGTCAATTGGGTGCCCTGCGTGGACGGCCTGTTCCTTCCTGATCAGGAGGAGCGTATCGTCGAGGGCTGCAAGGCCAACAACGTCGACATGCTGGTCGGCAACACGACCAATGAGTTTATCGCTTCGACTGAAGATGGGAAGCCTGTGCATGTCGGCCAGCTCGGCAATCTCACGCTGATCCGCAAATGGACCGCAAGCGGTGGGACCGCGCCATACTACTATCATTTCGATGTCGCTATGCCGGGGGATGATGCCGGAGCCTTCCACTCGTCCGATCTGTGGTTCTCCTTTGGAAGCCTTGCGAAATGCTGGCGTCCGTTCGTTGGATGGCATTACGATCTGGCAAGGCGAATGGGGCTGTACTGGATCAATTTTGCCGCCAATGGCGATCCCAACGGAACGGACCGTGACGGAACGCCGCTTCCTGTATGGGATCCTTGCATCGGTGAGGAATGCCCCGCCATGCATTTATGCCAAGAACCGGGCATGCGGACGGATTGGCTTACCGAAACGGATCGAAAAGCATTCGGCCTGTGACGGCATGCCGTTGATGTATAAATACTGATATGTAAACAGGGACGGTCTTTGTGGATCGTCCCTGCCGCATAATGGTTTGCCGTTGCGCGTGCAGGAGGATTTCGAGACTGATTATTCGACTTTTCACCGTTTCCGTAGGCTGGTTCGTCGGTGGCGTCTCGCGGAGGCTCAGAGCATCAAAGACCCTGTTCGGCGTCGTGCGGCTATTGTGAGGCTAGGAGTTGTTTGAAGTGTCCTAGGCCGGATATTTCGCCGTATAGGGGCGTTTCTGCGTGGATTCCGTCGGATGTGGCGTCTCAATCGTTGGACGTGGCGGTGAGCGTGAACGGGGGTGATTATGAGGAAGACTGAACTCCCCCCGCTCATGACTAGCGCGGACACTATGGCGTATGTGCAGTGCAGTCGTCAGCATGTCTTGTTGGGTACTCAACTCGGGTACCTTGCTGGGTACCGGAAATGTTGACATTGGCGTACATTTCCGTACATTCTCTGTTTGTGCCGTATGCCTTGAAATCGTTGGTATTCCGCCGTTTTGGCATGAAAAAAGGGCTTCCGGATTTCTCCGAAAACCCTCAAGGCGGAGTCAGAGGGATTCGAACCCTCGAGCCGCTAAAAACGACTAACACCTTAGCAGGGTGCCCCTATCGGCCACTCAGGCATGACTCCACTGTTTTACCGTTTTCACGGCGCAACAGCATGCAACTATACCATCCATTTGCGGGCAAAACACCATATCTCGCAAAAAAGATGAGAAAACGTTGAAATTTCAACGAAAATACGTATTGTGGGATTGTGCTGCCATGCTGGTTTCGGGTTTGCCGACACGCCGTTGCGTTAAGGTGCGGCACTATATTCGAACATTTGTTTCAATATCTTGCGAAAAACGGTTATCATGGAACCATGAGCACCGCACCGAGAATCGCAGCAGCCAAACGTGACTGGGGTCACGACGAGGCTGGCTGCACGGTGCTGCACATCGACATGGACGCCTTCTACGCATCCGTAGAGCAGCGCGACAATCCCGAGCTGCGTGGTAAGCCGGTGGCGGTGGGCCATGCGGAAGAGCGGGGCGTGGTAGCTGCTGCCAGCTATGAAGCCCGCCGGTTCGGGGTGCGTTCGGCGATGTCGTCGCAGAAGGCGAAGCGGTTGTGTCCGCAGCTGGTCTTCATTCCGGGGCGCATGGATGTGTATAAGTCGGTATCCCGTCAGATACATGAGATTTTCCATGAATATACGGATGTCATAGAACCGATCTCTTTGGATGAGGCTTTCTTGGATGTGACGGAAAACAAGCCCGGCATTCCTTTGGCTGTGGACATAGCCAAAGAAATCAAGCGGAAAGTGCGCGAGCGGCTGAGTATGGTGGCTTCTGCCGGGGTTTCCTATAACAAGTTTCTTGCCAAAATAGCGTCCGATTATCGTAAACCGGACGGCTTATGCACTATTCATCCCGATCAGGCTTTGGAGTTTATAGCTCGTTTGCCGATAGAGAGTTTTTGGGGAGTGGGCCCGGTGACGGCAAAGAAGATGCATGTCTTGGGAATACACAATGGCGAACAGCTTCGTGCCTGTTCGCAGGCAATGCTGATGCGTGAGTTTGGGAAAGTGGGAGGTGTTTATTATGATTTTGCCAGGGGGATTGATCTTCGTCCGGTAGAGGCAGTGCGTGTCCGCAAGTCTGTCGGGTGTGAGCATACCCTGGAAAAGGACATCAACCGCCGGGCATCGGTCATTATCGAACTGTATCATGCGGCGGTGGAATTGGTGGGACGTTTGGAGCATAAGAATTTCCGGGGAAATACGCTGACGCTGAAAATCAAGTTCCATGATTTCAGTCAGATCACCCGCAGCATTACGCAATCCGGGGAGCTGACCACGCTCGATGCCATTCTTCCATTGGCAAAGCAACTGTTGAAGGAAGTGGACTACGAGCATCATCCCATCCGGCTGATAGGCCTTTCGGTCTCCAATCCTCGTGAAGAAAACGATGAAAAAGGCGTTTGGGAACAACTGAGTTTTGAATTTAGGGACTGGGAATTTGATAAATAAGCGGAAAAGAATGTTATATTTGTACCGAACATAAAAAAAATGATGCAATGGGTTGTCTAATGAATGTCTTGTGGCTGGTGTTTGGCGGCATCTTTACTGCCGTAGAGTACATGATAGCCAGTTTGTTGATGATGATTACAATCGTGGGAATTCCTTTCGGCATGCAGACCATGAAAATGGCGGGGCTTGCTTTGTGGCCTTTCGGCAAGGATGTGCGCAGTGGCGACCGTTCAAGCGGATGCCTTTACATTCTGATGAATGTATTGTGGATTTTTCTGGGAGGAATATGGATTTGCCTTTCGCATTTAGGATTCGGAATATTGCTGTGCATCACTATAATCGGTATTCCTTTCGGCATGCAGCATTTTAAGCTTGCAGCCCTGGCACTGGCTCCTTTCGGAAAGGACATCGTGACGGTGTAGGTATGCCGGCCCCGCACAGGCGGGAGAACTGTAAAAGAAGAGGGCAGGAAACTGAAAAATTTCCTGCCCTCGTTCATTTTATTTAAAGGTGTAATTTACATGGTTATGGAGGCTTGCTTTGCAAGCAGTTTTTGCAGTCTGCCGTTCAGTGTTTGGCACATAGCTCCGTTGCCCATTGCCTGATAGCGTTTGATACGGTACTGTAACATAAAAATCTCATTAGAACTCTTTTTCATAATCTTCTTCTTTTTTTGCCTTCCGCGTTTCGGAAAGCTGTTAAACATCTTTTATTGTTTTCTCTATTATCAACACTGCAAAGATACGAATTATTTATGAAAATACATGTTGTACAACATAAAAATATTCATAATAGGTCAATTATAGGGTAAAAATACGTAGTTTTGCCTCCGGTATTACAAAACGGTTACATTCGGGAGGAATATGATGAATAAATTGGTCTCACTTTTGCGAAGCCCTTATCCGGTGCTGTTTCAGCGGTGGAAATCGGTAGTTATACCTTCGGGCATTGTGGCCTTTATACTCTATGCGTTCCAGCCGTTTGGCATCTCCTTGAAAGAAGGAAGCAAGTTGGGGATAGCCATAGGGTCGGGGGGCATTACGGCGGGAGCGTCTGTCATCTGCCATTATTTGCTGCCGGCACTGTTTCCTTCTTACTATAAAGAGCAGCATTGGACGCTGGGCAAATATGTCTTGGACCTGCTTCTGCTCTTCTTTCTGATAGCGGTGGGGTTATGGCTTTATATATCGTGGCTGAGCGGCATAGGGATGAATGGCTCATTGTTCCTCTTGGTATGCACGTGGGTGATGATTCTGGCTCCTTTCCCGCTTGTCTTTTGCCTGATATGGAACCGGAATATGGTGTTGGCGCGCAATCTGAAGGAAGCGGCCGAAATAAACTCTTTCCTGTCGAGGAAGATGTCTGCGGAGGGTGGCGGAAACTCTCCCGAAAAGAAAGAAGGAGACACAGGCAGGCTGGTCTTTTCCGGCGGGACAAAGGATGTGCTGGAGGTGAGCGATTGTGATTTCCTTTATGCGGAGGCCGAGGGAAATTATGTGAGGGTGGTTTTTGCTGCTGCCGGAGATGGGAAACCGGTGCGGAAGTTGCTGCGTATAACGATGAAGCAGGCGGAGGAGACCGTTGCACGTTGTCCCCTCATCATCCGTTGCCATCGCGCTTTTCTGGTCAATGTGCAGAAGGTGGTGGAAGTGTATGGAAACTCGCAGGGATGCCGCCTGAGGCTGGGAGGCTGCCGGGAGGAAGTACCCGTATCCAGAGCCTGTGTGAAGCAGGTGAAAGCCCTGATAGAAGATAGGGTGTAGGCTTTGTTATTCGTCACAGAAATACGCTGTTTGTCACAGGGCACAAGCGTTTTGTCACATATCCGGGCGGTTTGTCCCGGATATTTTTTTGCTTCTGATTCTTCATTTATGTTTGTTGCCGAAAACAAAAAAGTAGAATCAGAAATAGAAAAACGGAATGAAGCGGAAAACATTTTTTTCAGTATTGGGAGCCTTGTTGATCTTACAGTCTGCCGCAGCGCAGAAAGCGGTACTTGATACCGTATATCTCCAATTGAATCTCGACAGTGTAGGTCTGGACGAGGTGGTGGTGAAAGGCCGCAGGACACCGGTAGCCAACAGCCGCTGGAGCGATATGACTCCGGTGGATCTGGTTACGGTGGGAGGCGCCAACGGTGACCTGTACAAAGCGTTGCAGATATTGCCGGGCACGCAGGTGCAGGGCGAAACCGGGGAACTGCTGGTGAGGGGAGGTAGCAGCTACGAAACCCAGACCTACATAGACGGTATGCATGTGCTGAATCCCTATACCTCGAACGGGATAAACACTCCGGCGCGCAGCCGTTACTCCACGTTTATGTTCAGCGGTGTCAATCTGGCTTCCGGAGGCGCCCCGCTGGAGTATGGGGAGGCGCTTTCGGCGGTGCTGCCTTTGGAGACGAAAGATCACAGCGACATCAATAAGCTGGGAATGAACTTCTCCTCTGTCGGTTTGGGCGGAGGAGGTACGGGGACTTTCGACAAAGGATCTTTGTCTGTCGATTTGAATTATCAGAACCTGAGGTATTACGATAAGGTTTATTCCGGAAGGCTTGATTTCGAGAAGCCTTATCGCCTGTTTGCCGGAGCTGCCCAGTTTCGCTATGCTCCCGGCAGCGCAACGCTTTTGAAGGTCTATGCGCAATACGACCGGACGGATTTCTCTACTTACGAAGGAGGCGAGCGCCGCCTGTTCGGGCTGGGCGAGGACAATGTTTATGTCAATGCTACCTTGTGCCATCGTACAACTGCCGAATGGGACTGGTTTGCGGGAGCTGCTTTTTCCTATTATGAGGAGAAAATAAACGGTGCGGCCCTGGCGGGGGATGATTGGCTGGAACGCCAGCAGGAACTGCATCTCAAACTGAAGACCTTTAAACGCTTTTCATCCCTACTGCGTTTTGACATGGGACTTGAAAGCTATATCCGCCATTATGCAAACCACTATCTGCTGCCCGGAATCAAGGACTATAACCGCATGTCGCCTACAATCAGCGCCGGATTTTTCTCGGCAACTTATTATCCGGTGGAGCAGTTGAAGGCGGAGCTTTCTTTCCGTACGGAATATACCTCCTTGAACCGGAAAGTGAATTTCTCTCCTCGTTTGGCATTGAACTATTACTGGGGAGATGTAGTGCTGTCTGCCACTGCAGGACGTTATACGCAGTTGCCGGAGAACAACTGGCTGGCACGCCGGCATGAATTGCTCTCCGAGGTATGTGTGCAGTATAACTTAGGCGCCCAATATAGCAATGAAGGACGTCTCTACAAAGCCGAACTCTATTATAAGGATTATGCCCGGCTGGCGTTGGAGGAAACCGCTGCCGATACGGGGACGGCAGTTCTGACTTCCAATGGATACGGCCATAGCAAAGGCATTGACTTGTTTTTTCGTGACCGTTCCTTGTTCAGGAATCTGGAATATCAGTTGTCTTATACCTATAATATATCCAAACGTAAATATCAGAAATACCCGGAACTGACCACTCCCCAGTATGCCACGCGCCATAATGCGGCAGCTGTGTTGAAGTACGCCCTGCCGGGTCTGCACTCCATTGTCAGTCTGACGAACCGATTCAGCAGCGGACGCCCCTACCACAACCCTGCACTGCCGGGCCTGATGAATGACGAGGTGAAACCCTATAACAGCCTTGATGTGGGAATCACTTATCTGGCAAGCAAAAAAGTGATTGTCCATGCCTCCGCAACCAATATTCTGGCGCGGAAAAACGAGTTTGGAAAGATTGACAATAAAGCGGTTCTGGCATCCTCCGATCATTTTTTCTATGTGGGCGTCTACATCACTTTGGGAAAGAAAGTGGCCTACGATGTATCTAACTTCTAATTGATGATTCTAAAACAATTTGACTTATAACTCTTTAAAATGCAGTGATAATGAAAACAATGATTATTCTTTTTGTACTGGCGTGGCAAGGAGCAGCCGGACTGCTGTTTGCTCAGAAACTGACCCTCGAAGTACGTGGTTTCGAAGCGATAAAAGGACGGCTTAATGTTGCCTTTTATCATTCGCAGGAAACGTTTATGAAAGAACCGCTGGCCACTTTCAGAGTAGATGTGGTGGCGCCGACTCTCTCCATTCCTTGCAAAGGGCTTCCGGCCGGTGCCTATGCCGTCGCCCTTTTTCAGGATGAGAACGGGAACGATAAGCTGGACACCACCGCCTTTGGCGCTCCTACGGAGAAATATGGTTTCAGCAATGATGCCAGAGGGGTGATGGGGCCTCCAAGCTACGATAAATGTGTTTTCTATTTTACCCAAGATACGACTTTGGTGGTGCACGTGAAGTAGGCATGCAGGAGCCTGCCGGCTTTCTCATCAAAAAAGGAAGGGAGGTGAAACTTTTATGAGGGAAATGAGGCGGACTCTGAATATAATCCCTATTTTTGTAGTCCAACCTTAATAATACATTTTATGAGACGGACTACACAACTTTTCGGCGTTTTGGGGCTGGTACTTCTCTTGGCAGCTTGCAGTGAGCCGCATTTTATGACGGATACTTCCTATCGCCGTCGGGTGGAGCAGGATTTTCTGCAAAAGCAGGCTTTGATGACGCAAGGCGGCTTTTTCTCGATATTCAACTCGGATCTGCCGGTTTACGAACGTGAGGCGCTGGAGTTTCTTTATGCCTATATGCCTCTGGCCGATATAACGGATTATCCCGGAGAGTTTCATTTGATGAATGTGCGTGCTTCCCGGCGGGCTGCCGGTGAAATGCCTTGGGGGAGGGATATTCCCGAAGATGTATTCCGGCATTTTGTTCTGCCGGTGCGTGTGAACAACGAGCATCTGGACAGCGCGCGTGTCGTCTTCTACGAGGAATTGAAAGACCGGGTGAAATCTCTTTCTTTGCAGGATGCCATTTTGGAAGTGAATCACTGGTGCCATGAGAAGGCTGTCTATAAACCTTCCGATGCCCGTACAAGCTCTCCTTTGGCAACGGTACGTACCGCCTACGGCCGTTGTGGCGAGGAGTCCACATTGCTGGTGGCGGCACTCCGTTCGGTAGGTATTCCGGCGCGGCAGGTCTATACGCCCCGTTGGGCGCATACCGATGACAACCATGCCTGGGTAGAAGCGTGGGCAGATGGGAAGTGGTATTTTCTGGGTGCTTGCGAACCCGAACCGGTGCTTAATCTCGGTTGGTTCAATGCGCCCGCCAGCCGGGGCATGTTGATGCATACAAAAGTGTTCGGGCGCTATGAGGGAACGGAAGAGGTGATGTCTGTTACTCCCAACTACACCGAAATCAATGTGATTGATAATTATGCACCCACAGCAAAAGCCTCTGTAACCGTTGTGGATGCGGATGGAAAGCCCGTAGATAATGCCTGCGTGGAGTTCAAACTTTACAACTACGCGGAATTTTATACGGTTGCTGTCAAGCACACCGACGCCAAGGGCACTTGCGGACTGACAGCCGGGAAAGGAGATATGCTGGTGTGGGCTTCCAAGGACGGACGTTTCGGGTTTGCCAAACTTTCCTTCGGCAAGCAGCAGGAACTGACGGTGTGCCTTGACAAAAAAGAGGGGGACACATTCGCCGTAGATATAGATATTGTACCGCCACCGGAAACTGCCAACCTGCCCGAAGTTACGCCGGAACAGCGTGCGGAGAACGACCGCAGGCTGGCGCAGGAGGATTCTATACGCAATGCTTATACGGCAACGTTCATGACGGACGTACAGATAAATGACTTCATCAACACTCTGAAAAGTAAGCCGAGTTCTGCTGTGAGAAAGGCGCTTTCTTCTCTCTTGGCAGATGCCTGTGGCAATTGTGCCACTTTATGTCGCTTCATAGCCGAGGCTGATAGGTGTGATAAACTGCTTAAAAGTGCTGCCTTGTTGCAGACGCTCAGTCATAAGGACAGGCGTGATGTGCGCACGGAAGTGCTCATGGACTTTCTTCTGAATACTCCGGATGTTTCAGACAGCCTATATGAGTGTTATCTGCCGTCGGTAGTATGCATGGATGCTCCGTTAAATAAGATAACATGTGTGCTTTCTCCTCGTATTTCTACGGAAGAACTAACTCCTTACCGTAGTTTCTTCTGCTCCAAATTTACAGATGCGGAAACTGATTCTTTCCGCATTAATCCTCATGGCTTGATTGAGTGGGTGCGTCAGTTTGTAACGATCAATAATGAACAAAATTCACAGCGTATTCCTATCTCTCCGGAGGGTGTTTGGCGTTCGCGGGTGGCGGATACTCATTCGCGTGATATTTTCTTTGTTGCTTTGGCGCGTAGTTTGGGTATTCCTGCATACATAGATAAGGTGGATGGACGTGTCAAATATATCACTCCCAGTGGGGAATTTCCTTACTGGGGCAAGGAGATTGCAGTGGATTTTGATTCGGAAAAAGAATTGCTTGTTACTGAGGGGCATTACTGGTTATGTAAACCGGGTGAGGGTGGGGAAACTATTAAATCGGTTGCATTGGAAGCCAAGTATTATAGTACTTTTACTGTTTCCCGGATAAAGGATGGACGATTGAATTTATTGGAATATGATACTGATGTGCAGCCTGATGCCGGATGTGCCGGTTTTGTTGAACCGGGGAATTATTTATTGGTTACCGGTACTCGTTTGGCAAGTGGTGGCGTGTTGGCGCGGATATCTTCTTTTCAGGTGGAACCTTACGAGTTGAGAAAAGGAGAAAATCCATTCTCTCAAATCTGTAAAGTTCCTTATTATCAGCGTGAAGCAAAAGGACAAGTGGAAGTGATTGGCAGTTTTAATTCCGAGTCTCTCTTTGCTCCATGTGATGCAGGATTCAAGGTTGACACTTTGTCCAAGCAAAGTTTATTGCAGGTATGCGGACGTGGCTATTTTGTAGTCGGGATATTGGGTGTCAATCAAGAACCGACGAACCATGCATTGAGGGATATTGCTGCCTTGAAGGATGATTTGGAAAGGTGGGGACGTAAGTTGGTTTTGCTTTTCCCGGATGAGGCCCGGTGCAAGAAATTCCGTCCGGAAGAGTTTCCGGGGTTGCCGTCTACCGTTATTTATGGTGTGGACACAGATGGCATTTCTGCCCGGATAGCAGAGGATATGAAGTTCAGGCATAAGGAAACACTGCCGGTTTTTATCATTGCAGATACATTCAACCGGGTAGTCTTTGTGTCGCAAGGCTATACAATCGGTCTGGGAGAGCAACTGATGAAGACGGTGAAAGGGCTGTGATTGGTGAAATGCGGTATCAGGTCGCAATGCTGATTACGAAAGTATGGCGGCGATTGTGGCTTTCACTCTTTCTTTGGTTGTCACGTTCCGTTCAAATTCATTGATTTGTACGGTTGAGCCCATGGGAACCTGCTCTTTGCGGTATTGCATACGGCTTGCTATGGTTTCTCTTGCCGAAAAGTGGAATTCGTGGATGCCTGTCTCATTGGCGATGTGTGCAATGTTGGTTTCATTCACCCCGCAGCCTGCAAGTAGAGTGATGCGCCCTGCGGCTTGCTGTTGGAGCTCTTTCAGTAAAGGAATGCCCAGCTCGGCAGTAGGTTGCTGTCCGGAGGTCAGGATACGGTCGCATCCGAGACTGATGATTTCTTCCAGTGCTTTTTGGGGATTGCAGCAGACATCGAAAGCCCGGTGGAAAGTTACCGACATGCCCTGAGCTGCTTCCATAAGTTGTTTCATCAGAGGAATGTCAACTTCTCCGTCCGGAGTAAGGCATCCCAGCACAATACCGTCTGCCTCTAAGCGGCGGGCATTGTCAATATCCTTTAGCATGATGCGTTGCTCGATAGGAGAGTACAGGAAATCACCGCCGCGAGGGCGGATAATGACGTGCAGCCTGGCGTTTTGCAAAACTTCTCTTGCTATGACAATGTCGCCATAAGAAGGAGTGGTTCCCCCTTCGGGTCATCTTCGCACCATAGCCCTCTTTCTCCCCGTTCTGCTAAAAGTGCCGGGATACCGCACTGAGCAGCCCAGCTATAGAGTCCGTTTTTTGCAGTAGAAGCGACCCGATATGGAATCGAGAGTGAGGCTGCAGCTGCAGAAGCTTTTGCGGCCAGTGCGTCAGAAACAGCTGTGGGAAAGAAGACCAGGGGAGTAAGAGCTTCGTTCACATCACCACCATGGAGATCTATGAGAAAATCAGCTTCAGGATACAGTGTTTCTTCAAGGAGCTTTGCAAGACGGCTGGAAAAAGTACCCTCAGGATCTCCGGGAAACGTACGGTTTAAATTTTGACCATCTGCAGGGATTATCTGTTTGGACCCCATGTAAAAGCCTTCTGGATTTACCAGGGGAAGCAGGATGATACGCCCTGAAAGATCAATGGGGTCCAGTTCCTTTTTCAGACGGTTCAGGGTTTCTATGCCTACATATTCACAGCCGTGGACACCTGCGGTCACTACAAGGGTTTTTCCGGGACAGCTTCCGCAGATAACAGTCATTTCTATGGGATAGTGGCTGGCAACTGGCAGTAAAAGGGTTTGCTTTGTATTGCTGCCGGCTTTTAAGTCAGACAGTCTCATATTTTTCAGATCTCCTTTAGTTGAATTCGATAATAGAAGCCAAAAGCTTTCTGGCATAGTCATCTTTTGTTTCTGCAATACGGGATACAGGAATGTGTTCAGTAATGCGGCCATGATACAGAAAAAGCACATCATCGCACAGATAAGTGACAGAAGTCAGGTCATGGGTAATGAAAATATAAGTCAGCCCCAGTTTTTCTTTCAGATCATGGAGCAGATCCATGATCTGAATCTGAGTATGGGCATCCAGAGAAGAGATAGCTTCGTCAAAAAGAATGATCTCTGGCTGGCAGGCTACAGCCCGGGCAATGCATACACGCTGCAACTGTCCGCCGGACAGCTCATGGGGATACCGGTTTGCATAGGAGGAATTCAGCCCAACAAGCTCTAACAGGCGGTTGATCTCTTCCAAACGGTTCAGGCGGATCTTTTGATTTCGTTCTCTTGCAGCCAGTCCTTCTGC
>ENA-USYP01002310-USYP01002310.1-human-gut-metagenome-genome-assembly--contig:-NODE-2310-length-11849-cov-7.411655_pt1 | contig 11849 bp, 6 predicted proteins | sample MGYA00250065_ERZ773512 | MGnify/ENA primary metagenome ERZ773512 (study PRJEB29103, sample SAMN06112003) | human gut metagenome | biome: human gut; feature: ankylosing spondylitis patient; material... | reverse complement strand
AGGAGATCGTGCGATGAAGAAATTAATAAGTACTATCATGTGTCTGGCATTGCTCGTAGGATGCCTTGCCGGATGTGGTGGAAATACACAGACAGGCGCAGCTGATGGAAAAGGTTTAAAAATGCTGCTGTCGTTATCACAGGCGGATACCTTCCGAAATGTACTTGTGGCGCAGGCGCAGCAGACTGCGGAAGAGTGTGGGGTACAGCTGGATGTGCTAGATGCGGACAATTCCATTGAAAATCAGGTGGAGCATATCAAAAAGGCGGTCAGTGAGAATTATGATGTGATTTTATGCGGACCGGTTGATGCTGATACGGCATTCGAATTAGAAGCGCTTGCAGGTGATATACCAATCGTATTTTTTAACAGCTGCCCGGATGAGTCGAGACTTCAGGCTGGGAAATATATTTATGTTGGATCGGATGAATATGTGGCAGGACAGTATCAGGCAGAGTATATTCTAGATAAATTTGCTTCTGCGGATGAGATTAATGTGGTGTTGTTAAAAGGACCGAAAAAACATTCCGCGACAAAAGGAAGATCTGAGTCATTAAAGGATACTTTAAATGCATCAGGGAAAAAGATCAATTATGTCTTTGAAGATAACGCCGACTGGGAGCAGGACCGTGCGAAAGAGATGTTCAATATATTTTTAAAGACAGGACAGAAGTGTGACGTTGCTGTCTGCAACAACGACTCTATGGCACTTGGTATCATTGATGCCTGTGATGCAGCAGGAATCAGTGATGTGACGGTACTTGGAATCGATGCGACTGCAGACGGATGCAAAGCGATTGAAGATGGAAAGATGGACTTTACCGTATACCAGTCCGCAGTCGGACAGGGTGAGAGTGCTGTTTATGCTGCAATTGCACTTGCAACCGGAAAAGATGTGACGACTTTAGAGGGAGCTACCGCAGATGGCTTATATGTATGGGTACCATTTGAAAAAGTAGACAGCTCCAATGTCAAAAATTATGAATAGAAAGCGGGTATAAAATGGAATATACACATGTAAAACATACGTTTTTACCTGTATACAATGAGGAATCCAGGATATTGATCCTGGGTTCCTTTCCGTCTGTAAAGTCGCGGGAAAACCAGTTCTATTACGGGCATCCGCAAAACCGGTTCTGGAAGGTGATAGCGGAAATTTTTAATGAACCGGTGCCACAGACGATCGATGAAAAGAAGGATCTTCTGCTAAGACATCGCATAGCAGTGTTGCCTTGAGCAGCACGGTTGGCTACTACCTGTGCAATGTAAGTTACTACATCGTCCAAGGACATATCTTTTGCTTCAACTTCTTCTGATACGATACAAACGTTAGGCTGTACCTGCAAAGCACATTCCAATGCAATGTGAGAAGCAGAACGTCCCATCAACTTGATGAAGTGCCAGTATTTACGAGCTGAGTTACAGTCACGTTGAATGTTACCGATAACTTCAGAGTAAACCTTACAAGCAGTGTCGAAACCGAAAGAAGTTTCAATCATTTCGTTCTTCAAGTCACCGTCGATAGTCTTCGGACAACCAATTACCTGTACGCCGCACTTCTTAGCTGCATAGTACTCAGCCAGTACGCAGGCATTTGTGTTAGAGTCGTCACCACCGATGATAACCAATGCTTTAATATCAAGTTGCTTCAGGATTTCCAGACCTTTTTCAAACTGATCTTCCTTCTCCAATTTAGTACGACCTGAACCGATGATATCGAAACCACCCGTGTTACGGTATTCGTCAATGATATCTGAAGTCAGTTCCATATAGTTATGGTCAACCAAACCGCCGGGGCCAAGAATGAAACCATATAACTTGCTGTCCTTATTCAAACTCTTGATACCGTCGAAGATACCGGAAATCACATTGTGACCACCGGGAGCCTGACCACCAGAAAGGATAACGCCCACGTTCATAGCTGGGAAGTTAACCACTTCGTCAGTAGCCTCAAACTTGATCAAAGGCATTCCGTACGTATTAGGGAACAATTTTTGGATAGCTTCCTGATCGGCTACAGACTGAGTAGCTGCTCCAGCTACCGCCTTAACGGCACCCTTCAGCGCTTTCGGAAGTTTGGGCTGATAAGCAGCCCTTGCAATTTGCAATGCACTTTTTGTCATTTTATCTAATTATTTAAAGGTGTTAGTAAAGTTTCGTTCAAAAGCGTCGCAAATTTCGTGTTTTTTTCTGAATTATGAAAGGAAGCGCACATCAAAAAAAATATGAAATGTTGGTTTATACCGTGGAAAGTACTTATCTTTACCGGAAATATTTCAATTTATTCACTTAAAACGTAAAGATTATGGCAAGTAGAAGAGAACTTAAGAAAAACGTCAATTATATCGCAGGTGAACTGTTCATGGAGTGTTTGGTAAACAGCTTATACGTACCCGGAACCGATAAAGCAAAAGCTGACGAATTGATGGGTAAAATCTTGAGTATGCAAGATGAATTTATCAGCCGTATCAGCCATACCGAGCCGGGAAATGTAAAAGGTTTCTACAAGAAATTCCGCGAAGACTTTAATAAAGAAGTAGACGCAATTATTGACGCTATCGGCAACCTGAAGTAAGCACCGGGAATGAAAAAAGCAATATACAGCTTTATCTACTATCGCATTTTGGGATGGAAGACAAACGTAACGGTGCCGGATTATGATAAATGTGTGATCACTGCAGCACCTCATACATCTAATTGGGATTTATTTATCGGCAAACTATTTTACGGAGCTATCGGGCGGAAAACCTACTTCATGATGAAAAAAGAATGGTTCTTCTTTCCGCTGGGATTAATTTTCAAAGCCGTGGGAGGCATACCGGTAGATCGGGGACGCAAAACATCATTGGTAGACCAGATGACGGCAAAGTTTGCAAACAGCAAGAAATTCCAACTCGCCATTACACCGGAAGGAACCCGTAAAGCGAATCCTAATTGGAAGAAAGGATTTTATTTTATTGCATTGAAAGCGCAAGTGCCTATTGTTATGATAGGTATCGATTACAGAACCAAAACGATTTCTGCTACAAAGGCGATCATGCCGTCGGGAGATATCGAAAAGGATATGCGCGAGGTAAAGCTCTATTATAAAGATTTCAAAGGAAAGAACCCGAAAAACTTTGCTTTAGGAAACATTTAAGTTTCAACTGCAGGATTACGCAAATTATACGGATATGACCCGAACCATATCAAGTCCGTGTTTGCTCCGTATCTATAACTACGGACTTGGTATGGACTTGGTACGGCCTTGACACGGACTTGGTAGGGGGAAGAATTTTCTTCCTTCAATGGATAGGATTAAAACTGATTTTTATAGTATGCGCGTAACTCTATTACAGACAAATATTGTTTGGGAAGATAAACAAGAAAATCTCCGCTTGCTCCGGGAAAAGCTGATAAAGCTCCGTGGAGAAGCGGAGATTGTTGTCTTGCCCGAAACTTTCTCTACCGGTTTCAGCATGGACAGCCAGAGGTTGGCTGAACCGGTATCTGGTGAAACAATCTCAACCCTGCGTCAATGGGCGGCAGAATTCCAATTGGCTATTACGGGCAGTTACATAGCCTGTGATGAAAGCAGCACCTCTCTCCAAGCCCTCCCCTGCTACAACCGTGCTTTTTTCCTGACTCCTGAAGGAGAAGCTTATTACTACGATAAACGACACCTCTTTCGCATGGGTCAGGAAACGGAACATTTTACAGCGGGTAGCCAACGCCCTGTTATCTCCTACCGGGGGTGGAATATACTGCTATTGGTCTGCTACGACCTTCGCTTCCCGGTATGGAGCCGAAATGTAAATAATAAATACGACCTTCTGATATACGTTGCCAACTGGCCTGTTCCCCGCCGCCGGGTGTGGGATATTCTGTTGCAAGCCCGTGCACTCGAAAATATCAGTTATGTTTGCGGTGTCAATCGCATTGGTATGGATGGAAATCAAATGCCATATAGTGGCGGCAGTGTCATTTATTCGCCAAAGGGCGATTTGCTTGCCAGCGTGCCCGACTATGAAGAAGGGACCGCCACCGCAACTCTCGACCTCTCTGTACTGAGAGAATTCAGACAAAAATTTCCCGCATGGAAAGATGCGGACGCTTTTTCTATTAACAATTGACAATTGGCTATTCAGAACTATTTAGATTATGGAACGAATGAAAGCTAAACATCGTATAGCTGACAAGCTATTCTTTCTGTTACTGACTATCGCAGTTTTTTCCTCTTGCACAAACAGCAAAAAGGATATTGTTCCTTCTGCCGAGTATGCACCTTTTGTGAACGCATACACGGGAGGAGTCATCTCGCAAACTTCGAATATACGCATAGAACTGGCACAAGATCAGCCTATGGTAGATTTGAACAATGAGCTGAAAGAAAATCCATTCAGTTTCTCCCCATCTCTGAAGGGTAAAGCATATTGGGTCAGCAACAATACGATTGAATTCGTTCCTGAGCCAGGAACTTTAAAGCCGGGAGAATTCTATGAAGGTACGTTCCAATTAGGTCGGTTTGTAGAAGTGGACAGTCGCCTGAAAGAATTCAAATTCTCTTTCAGAGTACAGGAACCCAATTTCACACTATATATCGAACCACTGACAACCATCGACGTAGATAGCCATGGCGACCTGGTGACGCTGAAAGGTGAAGTACGTTTCAGTGATGCCACTTCCAAAGAAACAGTTGAGAAAATGCTCTCTGCCAAAGGTGGAAACGGCCAAAGCTATCCGGTCAGTATCACTCCGACAGATCATCCGACACGCTATCAGTTTGAAATAGCCGGTGTTATTCGCGAAGCGGAAGACTATCAGTTGGAAATCACCGCCAATGGCAGTCCTGCAGGAATCGACCGCAAACTGACAGAAAACATTCTGATCCCTGCCAAGAATGATTTCCGCTTCCTCTCTGCCAAACGCATTGACGAACCGGAAAATGGAATTGAAATAGTATTCTCCGATCCTGTTTCTACCACACAAGACCTGAACGGATTGATTGAAATTCCCGAAGTATCATCTTCTATATTTCAAGTGGAGAATAACAAAGTATACATCTACTTTGAAGCCAACCAACTGAGCAAACTGACTTTGAAGATACACGAAGGAGTGAAAAACAGCCGGGATAAATCGCTCGGCACATCACACTCCATCGCATTCAGCGAACTGAATCTGAAACCACAAGTGAGCATGTCTACATCAGCCGCTATCCTACCCGACTCCAAAAGTTTGATCATCCCGTTCCGGGCAGTCAATCTCTATGCGGTAGATTTAAGCGTAATCCGTATTTTTGAAAACAATGTACTGATGTTCATGCAGACCAATACGCTCTCATCCGCCAGTGAACTGCGCCGTTCCGGACGATTGGTTTACCAAAACACATTGTGGCTGAGTAAGGACAGCACAAAAGACGTACACCGATGGGAAGACTATTCAATAGATCTTGCCGGACTGATCCGGCAAGAACCGGGTGCTATCTACCGTGTCATACTTTCTTTCCGGCAAGAATACTCAGCCTATCCTTGCAGCGGAACAGAAAAACAAGAGATGAGCTTTGCAGACAATGCTGCGTCAGAGGGATTGACGAAAGTCAGCGGAAGTAGTACTTTCGAAGAAAATGAAGCAGAATGGGATACTCCGGAAACTTATTTCTACTATAATGGTAACATTAAGATGGATTGGAGTCAGTATAACTGGCGGGAACGCAATAATCCTTGCCATGCTTCCTACTATATGGATTCTGACCGGGCAGCATCGTGCAACGTATTTGCCTCCAATATAGGAATGATTGTAAAACGGAATTCACTGAACAAACTGTGGATTGCCGTAAGCAACATCTTGGATACCAAACCGATGGAGAAAGCAAAAGTGACTGTTTACAACTTCCAGTTGCAAGCCATCGGAACCGCTGAGACCAATAGTGAAGGATTTACAGAAATCACTCCACAAGGTATTCCTTTCATTGTGGTGGCCGAAGTAGAGAAGCAGAAAGCTTACGTTCGTGTGGCAGATGGCGAAGAACAATCTGTCAGCCGGTTCGATGTAGGCGGAAAAGATATTCAGAAAGGATTGAAGGGATTCGTCTATGGCGAAAGAGGGGTATGGCGACCGGGAGATACGCTGCATGTAAGCTTTATTATGGAAGACCGTGAAAAAAGGATTCCGGATAAACACCCTGTAGCATTGGAATTGTATAATCCGAGAGGACAATTCTATACCAAAATGATCTCTACGCAAGGTGTAAACGGTTTCTACACATTTGACCTGCCGACACGCCCCGAAGATCCGACGGGATTATGGAATGCTTACGTCAAAGTAGGCGGAACCGCGTTCCACAAAAGCCTTCGCATAGAAACGGTGAAACCAAACCGCCTGAAAATTAATCTGAAACTACCGGAGAAAGTAATCCAGGCTTCTAACAAAGAAATGCCGGTAATGCTTACTTCCACATGGCTGACAGGCGCCACCGCTTCACGGTTGAAAACCAAGGTGGAAATGTCCCTGTCAAAAGTAAATACGCAATTTAAGAACTACGGGCAATACATATTCAATAATCCGGCTACCGAATTTACAACTGTGAAAAACGATGTATTCGACGGAATGCTGGATGCGGAAGGAAAAGCCAACTTTATGTTGAAACTTCCGGCTGCCACCAATGCCCCGGGAATGCTGAATGCAACCTTAACCAGCCGTGTATTCGAACCGGGAGGAGACGCCAGTATTTACACGCAAAGCATTCCGTTCTCTCCATTCTCTTCTTACGTAGGGATTAATCTGAACCAACCGAAAGGAAAATACATCGAGACAGACCAGGATCATGTATTCGACATTGTCACCGTAAATGCAGAAGGACAATTAGTGAACCGATCCAATCTGGAATATAAGATTTACCGTATCTCCTGGAGCTGGTGGTGGGAGAACCGGGACGAATCATTCGGAACTTATGTCAACAGTAGTTCCATCACTCCCGTAGCCAGTGGCAATATACAGACTACAAGCGGAAAGGCAACTTTCAAATTCCGGGTAAATTATCCGGACTGGGGACGTTATCTGGTTTATGTGAAAGATAAGGAAAGTGGGCATGCCACCGGCGGAACTGTCTATATAGACTGGCCGGATTGGCGCGGACGTTCAAGCAAGACGGACCCCAGCGGCATTAAAATGCTCGCTTTCTCTCTGGATAAAGACTCGTATGAAATAGGTGAAACGGCAACAGCCATCATTCCTGCCGCTGCGGGAGGACGTGCATTGGTAGCCCTGGAAAACGGTTCAACCGTTCTGCAACGTGAATGGATTGAAGTTTCCAACAACGGAGACACAAAGTATTCTTTCAAAGTGACTCCGGAAATGGCGCCGAACGTTTACCTGCACATCAGCCTGTTGCAACCTCATGCACAGACAGTGAACGATTTGCCGATACGTATGTACGGTGTGGTTCCGGTATTGGTGACTAATAAACAAACAATATTGCAACCGCAAATTAAAATGCCGGAAGTGTTGCGGCCGGAAACGGACTTCACCGTTACCGTCAGCGAAAAGAACGGCAAGCAGATGACATACACACTGGCCATTGTAGACGACGGATTACTCGACCTGACTAATTTCAAGACTCCCGATCCGTGGAATGAATTCTATGCCCGCGAAGCATTGGGCATCCGCACCTGGGATATGTATGATGATGTACTCGGAGCATCTGCCGGACGCTACAGTTCATTGTTCAGTACGGGTGGTGACGAGACATTGAAACCGGCCGATGCAAAAGCGAACCGCTTCAAGCCGGTAGTGAAATTTATCGGTCCGTTCTATCTGGATAAAGGAAAACAGAAGACGCACACGCTGAAACTACCAATGTACGTAGGTTCTGTGCGTACGATGGTGATAGCGGGGCAAGACGGAGCTTATGGAAAAGCGGAAAAGACTTCTTTCGTACGGACACCATTGATGTTGTTGTCCACACTACCCCGTGTTCTGAGCACACAAGAAGAGATTACCGTTCCGGTGAATGTTTTCGCCATGGAGAAGGAAGTGAAGAATGTATCAGTATCCATCCAGGCTTCAGGTGGAGGTGTACAAGTGATCGATCCCAATAAACAATCCATTACTTTCAGTCAACCGGGTGACCAACTCGTTTACTTTAAGATAAAGACCGGAAGTAAAACAGGAAAAGCAACGATACATATCACTGCCAGCGGTGGCAGCCAGCAGGCGAAAGAGACCATTGAAATCGAAGTCCGGAACCCGAATCCGGCAGTGACCTTCCGCAACAGCCAATGGGTGGAAAAAGGAGAAAGTGTAACACTTCCTTATTCATTGAATGGTGCTTCTCCGGCAAATAGCCGTATGCTGCTGGAAGTTTCACGCATTCCTTCGGTAGATATCAGCCGCAGGTTCGACTACCTGTATAATTATCAGCATCATTGCACGGAACAGCTGACTTCCAAAGCTCTGCCGTTATTGTTCGTCAGCCAGTTTAAAGCTGTGGATGAGAAAGAAGCTCAAAAGATTAAGGCTAACGTACAGGAAGCGATACGGCAACTCTATGCACGCCAGCTTCCGAACGGCGGTTTTGTTTACTGGCCGGGGAATGCCAGTGCTGATGAGTGGATTACTTCTTATGCGGGCATGTTCCTCGTATTGGCACAGGAGAAAGGCTACGCTGTCAACTCGAATGTACTGAATAAGTGGAAACGCTTCCAACGTGCTGCTGCCCAAAACTGGCGGATGCCGGATCAAGATGACAGTTGGGGTTACTGGCAAACGGGAGTGCAACAAGCATACAGATTGTACACACTGGCATTAGCCGGTGCACCTGAGCAGGGCGCCATGAACCGGATGAAAGAACAAGCTAACCTGCCTCTGCAAGCCAAATGGAGACTGGCAGCCACTTATGCCCTGACAGGTAAGATGAAACCGGCTGAAGAACTGGTATTTAAAGCAGAAACCACCGTTACCCCTTATTCCTCACAGAACTATATCTACGGTTCGTATGATCGTGACGAAGCTATGATACTGGAAACTTTACTCCTGATGAACCGCGACCAGGCGGCATTGCAACAGGCGAAGAAGGTATCCAAGAATCTGGCCGAAGAGAATTGGTTCAGTACACAGTCCACTGCTTTCTCATTGATGGCGATGGGACGTCTGGCTGAGAAGCTTTCAGGTACTCTGGACTTCACCTGGACCTGGAACGGAAAACAGCAACCTGTAGTAAAATCAGCCAAGGCTGTATTTGCAAAGGAACTGTCCACTTCACCGGCTTCGGGTAATATTATAGTAAAGAATGAAGGTAAAGGTGCATTAAGTGTGGACCTCATTACACGCACGCAATTACTTAATGACACGTTACCCGCAATATCCAATAACCTCCGCCTGGACGTAAAATATACGGATATGAACGGAGCGACGATATCCATAGATGATATCAAGCAAGGAACAGACTTTATGGCAGTCATCACCGTAGGTAATATCAGTGGAACCACTGCTTACAGCAATCTGGCATTAACACATATCCTGCCGTCAGGTTGGGAGATTTACAATGACCGGTTGATGACTCCGGAAGCGACACCTACCCGTGAGTATACCTACCAGGATATTCGTGACGACCGCGTATTGACTTACTTCGACTTGCGTCGCAGCGAACTGAAAAAGTTCACCATAAGACTGCAAGCTACGTATGCAGGTAATTTCATTTTGCCGGCTATCCAGTGCGAAGCCATGTATGACGGTTCGGCACAGGCACGAACCAAGGCGGGAAGAACGACTGTCAGCCGTTAAGTTCGTTTCATGGGAGCTAAGATTATAAAGTACTTCAAACAACTGTCTATCACCAGAAAAGTAATACTCATACTTATTACAATTCTGGTGATAGCCTATATCTTTTGCCTCCCCCGGCAACTTTTCCATGTGCCCTACTCCACCGTTGTCACTGACCGGAACGGTGAATTACTGGGCGCACGCATTGCATCCGACGGTCAATGGCGCTTTCCGCCCCGGAACACTACTCCGGAGAAAATAAAGCAATGTCTCATCACTTTCGAAGACAGGCATTTCTATCACCATTGGGGAGTCAATCCTGTCTCCATTGGCAGAGCGGCCTACCAAAACCTAAAGAATAAGCGCATTGTAAGTGGAGGAAGTACCCTCACCATGCAAACGATCCGTCTGGCAAGAAACGAATCGCGTACTTTTGGAGAAAAGTTCATAGAAATGATCCTGGCTACCCGACTTGAATTTCGTGCTTCAAAAGAAAAAATCCTGTCCATGTACGTTTCACACGCTCCTTTCGGAGGAAATGTAGTAGGACTCGATGCCGCCGCCTGGCGATATTTCGGACACTCGTCCGAAGAACTTTCCTGGGCGGAAGCAGCTATGCTAGCGGTACTTCCAAATGCACCCGCCATGATTCACCTTTCCAAATCACGACAATCATTGCTCAATAAGAGAAACCGTCTACTGAAACAATTGTATGGACGAAAGATTATAGATAGTTCCACTTACGAACTGGCCATCAGCGAACCACTACCCGATGAGCCTCATCCTCTCCCTCAAATAGCCCCTCACCTGGTCAGTCGCTTCTATCAGGAACGGAATGGGAAATATTCTGTGTCAACCATCGACAGAGGTATTCAAACCCAGATAGAGAACGCAGCCGAGCGTTGGAGTAATGAATTTAACCGGAGTGATATACGCAACCTGGCTATTCTGGTGATTGATATCCGGACCAATCAGGTGGTAGCTTATTGCGGCAATGTAAACTTCGAACGGAAACAAAGCGGTAACCAGGTAGATGTAATTCAGGCACCCAGAAGCACGGGAAGTATTCTGAAACCATTTCTATATTATGCCATGTTGCAGGAAGGCAGCCTGCTGCCTCATACATTACTGCCTGATATACCAATTAATATTAATGGCTTTACGCCTCAAAACTTCAGTTTGCAGTTCGAAGGTGCTGTTCCTGCTTCAGAAGCGCTTGCCCGTTCACTAAACATTCCGGCAGTAACGATGCTGCAAAAATATGGTGTTCCCAAGTTTCACACTTTCCTGAGGCAAATAGGTTTGAAGACAATCAACCGCCCCGCCTCCCATTATGGTTTATCACTTATCTTGGGTGGAGCGGAAGCCACCCTATGGGATGTAACCAATACATACGCACATATGGGACGGAGTTTGTTGCAACTTCCACAAACGGAATGTAGTTTACTGCTTTCAGATTCTGAAGGTTCAGAAAATTCCGAGGCAGTCACTTCTGCAAAGACAACGGATATTTTTCAACCGGGAGCCGTATGGCAAACATTCAATGCTCTAACCGAAGTGAACCGTCCCGAAGAAATAGACTGGAAATCCATCCCTTCCATGCATCCCATCGCATGGAAGACCGGAACGAGTCATGGATTTCGCGATGCCTGGGCTGTAGGTGTCACTCCTCACTATGCCGTAGGTGTATGGGTGGGTAATGCTACCGGAGAAGGCAAGCCCGGTCTTGTTGGAGCACGGACAGCCGGCCCGGTTCTGTTTGATATATTCAGCCTGCTTCCTCCTACACAATGGTTCAAACGTCCGGGAAATGTCTTTGTTAAGGCTGAAATATGCCGGAAATCCGGACACCTGAAAGGCCGATTTTGCGAAGAAACAGACACCTTATTGATTCTTCCCGCCGGATTAAAGACGGAAGCTTGCCCTTATCATCATCTCATCACTCTCTCAGCCGATGAAACTCACCGTATCTATGAGAATTGTGCCAATCTGGAACCTACCATCCAGAAATCCTGGTTTACTTTGCCGCCCGTCCTACTTGAGTTACAAATGGAGTAAGAAGGACAACGACTGGAATCTGTTGGTGGAACATGCCACTGCAGAGGAAGACG
>ENA-USYP01002305-USYP01002305.1-human-gut-metagenome-genome-assembly--contig:-NODE-2305-length-11874-cov-3.975333_pt1 | contig 11874 bp, 10 predicted proteins | sample MGYA00250065_ERZ773512 | MGnify/ENA primary metagenome ERZ773512 (study PRJEB29103, sample SAMN06112003) | human gut metagenome | biome: human gut; feature: ankylosing spondylitis patient; material... | reverse complement strand
CAACACCAACAGGACATAGTATATCCACTTGCGTTTCTGCGTGAAAGCGATGTATTTGCGGTAAAAGCGCGTCCAGGTCGTGGAAGCGGACGGAAGCGCTTATCCCTGCGATTTCTACTGTCTCGACCAGTTCCGGCTCGGCAGCCTGGTTTCTGACTCTCTGCGGACGATCTATGAAAAGTCCGCAGTGTCTCCATGTAAGGTCAGAGATCTGCTTCCGGAATTATGTTCCGCCTGTCAGTATCGAAAATTTTGTGGCGGCGGATGTAAACGCATGCAGCGGGAAACTGCATGTATGCCTGGTGATACATTCTGTGGTTATCAGGCGTTCCTGGACCACGCGCTCCGCCCGCTCATGCAGATTGCTGCCGGAATACCCGGCTAAAAGGAAGGATTATGGAAAATAGAAAGAAAATTCTTATGAAGCTTTTCGTCTCGACCCTGTATCTCAGCGCTTTTACGTTCGGCGGGGGATATGTGATCGTGACCTTGATGAAGAAAAAATTTGTAGATGAATACCACTGGATCGAGGAGAACGAGATGCTGGACCTTGTTGCGATCGCGCAGTCAGCTCCGGGGCCAATCGCCGTCAATGGGGCGATCGTGGTCGGTTATAAACTGGCCGGGATGACCGGCGTGGTCACAGCGATCATCGGCACGATCATCCCTCCGTTCCTCGTTATCTCCCTGATCTCGGTCTGCTACAACGCGTTCCGTGACAACTTTATCGTCAGCCAGATGCTTTCCGGCATGCAGGCCGGTGTCGGGGCTGTGATCGCCTCTGTGACATATGAGATGGGGGCGGGAATTGTCCACGGGAAGAATGCCGTCTCCATGTGCATCATGGCTGCCGCTTTTCTTGCTTCCTGCGTTTTTCATGTCAACGTCGTCTTCGTTGTCATCGCCTGCGGGCTGATCGGCGCGCTGCGGACACTTGCGGCGGAAAGGAGAGCACAAAAATGATCTATCTACAGCTTTTCTTGAGTTTTCTGCAGATCGGCATGTTCAGCTTCGGCGGCGGGTATGCGGCAATGCCGCTGATCCAGGGACAGGTCGTGACTGCCCATCACTGGCTTTCGATGGAGGAATTCACGGATCTGATCACGATCTCCCAGATGACACCGGGACCCATCGCCATCAATTCCGCAACCTTTGTCGGAACAAAGATTGCGGGAACCGGAGGCGCTCTCTCGGCCACCTTCGGATGCATCCTGCCGTCCTGCATCATCGTGACCTGTATCGCCAGACTATACTTAAAATACAGAAATCTGGCACTTTTACAGGGGATCTTAAACTCCCTGCGTCCCGCGGTCGTCGCTTTGATCGCCTCTGCCGGGATCTCGATCCTCATCACCGCGTTCTGGGGCAGTCAGGCAGCGGTCGCTCTTGCGAACACAAACTGGCTTCTTGTGGCGATCTTCGCTGTCTGCGTTGTCCTGCTTCAGAAGTTTAAAATGAACCCGATCTGGGTGATGGTGCTGGCCGGAGTCATAAAGACCGTCGTTTCCCTGATCGTCAGCGTATTCTAAGGTCTGTATACCAGTACCCAAACCGTCCGTCTCCCACGGGCTGGCGTCTGGAGAGGACGAAATTCGGGAAGCCGAACATCGTTGCCATATATTTTTCACTGCTGTAATAGTGGCCCGGAACCCCTAAGAGGTATCGGGCTTTCTTTTTGTTTCCGCCGAGTTTTACGAGGATCAGGTAGCGGAAATTGTAGTAACCGTGGAGAAGAAAGCTGTTGTTTCCGTGGATCCAGCACTCCCGCGGAAGTTTTCCGATGTCCTGGGGGCGGATCGTTAAGATATCACAGCCGTCCTCATACTCGAATGGCTGGATCTTCGGGTATGATTTTTTTAGTTCTTCCCAGAGTTTTTCCGGATCCGCTGCCAGGTCCTCAGTCTCCTGTAAATAGCGCAGGACTTCCGGATTTTCGAGTTCCGGGGAGACCATGGGGGCTGGGGAGGCATTTGTCCGCGCTGTCTGGCTGTTTTGCGGCCGGGAGGGACATGGTGCAGCCGATGCAGGGGCAGTTATCTGAGTTTGAGTCTCCGCTGATGAAGCAGACTTGGACATTACCGGCTGCCCACCCACAGGATTTTGCGTTGCATTCTTCATCGACCGCATCGGATCCTGACGCGATTCTTCTGGTTGTTCTGTTATTTCTGCCCGATCTGTCTTTTCCTCTGCCTGGTCGATCTCTTCGGTTTCCTCCGACAGGTATACCATCCCATGCTCTTCACTATTCTCTTCCTGCTTCGGCTTCTCATCCTTTTCTGCATCATCCTGCACCGTTGTCTCACCCTGTGCCGATGAAGCTTCTTCCGTCTCCTGCGCTTCATCCCGCAGCTCCGCCGCATGCGCAGTCTTTTCCTCCTGTTCCCGGCGTTCCTCCTCTTTGGCGATCTCGGCCTCGATCTCTTTTACTACTTTTGAGACTGCCTGCGGTGTCATCTCTTTTTCTGCTTCCGGCAACATCTCCGCAGTAAATTTCGGCACAGAAAGAACTGGATTCTCCCCGGTATTTCCCTCTTCTGCTGCCAGCGCGTCCTCCCAGATCGTCTTGTAGCACCGCCAGGAATTTTTCACGTCATGGACCGAGAGTCCGAAATATGTATCAAGACCTGTTCCGGTTCCTTCCACGTTCTTCGTGTCCACATTCGCACGGAATTCCCCGTTTCCGCCCCGCACGAACACATTCCCTAGAAATGTCTCGCGACCGCCTGTCCCCAAAAGGTACACTCCGATGGCGTTTCCGCCCATATAGATCCGCTTCACGTTCACATTGATCCTGCACTGCCCGTTCCGCGCCTCCAGCTTCGCGAATCCCACATTTTTTCCTTTTTGTTTTCCTTCGTACTCGTAAATATAAGAAATCAGTCTGCGATAATCTGCCATAATCAAAAACACTCCTTCTGCACTTATGTATATGCGGAAGGAGTATTCTTCATGATTATTCTATGAAATTTATCATTTGATATTTTTTATTACTTACGGATCGCTCCGGACTTCACAGCCGCCTCAGCCACACGCTTTGCGACATGCTCCGCAACGCCTTCTTCGAGGGCACCTGGGATAATGTACTCTGCGGAGAGTTTATCCGGTGTTACGAGTTCTGCGATGGCCTGGGCTGCAGCTACTTTCATATCATAGTTGATGTCTCTTGCGCCGCAGTCTAACGCGCCGCGGAAGATTCCCGGGAACGCGAGGACGTTGTTGATCTGGTTTGGAAAATCGGAGCGGCCGGTTCCCATAACCTTTACACCTGCTGCCATCGCCTCATCGTACATGATCTCCGGGTTCGGGTTTGCCATTGCGAATACGATCGGATCCTTCGCCATTGTTTTGATCATTTCCGGTTTCAGTGCGCCTGCTACGGACACACCGATAAATACGTCCGCACCGACGAGGGCATCAGCCAGTGTTCCGCGCTTATCCTCAAGGTTTGTGATATCGCAGAGCATCTTCTTGTGATCTTTAATGCCGACTCCGCGGTCTTTGTAGAGGATTCCGTTCTCATCACATGCGATGATGTTCTTTACGCCTGTCGCAAGCAGCATCTTGATGATCGCGGTTCCGGCAGATCCCGGTCCGTTTAATACGACATGGATCTCATCGATCTTCTTTCCGACAACTTTTAATGCATTTAAGAGGGCTGCCGTAACGACAACAGCGGTACCGTGCTGGTCATCGTGGAATACCGGGATATCGAGCTCTTTCTCCAGGCGCGCCTCTACCTCGAAGCACTTCGGGGAAGCAATGTCTTCCAGGTTGATTCCGCCGAAGCACGGAGCGATGTATTTTACTGCTTTGATGATCTCTTCTGTGTCTGTGGTGTCAAGGCAGATCGGGAACGCGTCAACGCCGCCGAACTCTTTAAAGAGGACTGCCTTTCCTTCCATAACCGGCATAGCGGCTTCCGGTCCGATGTTTCCGAGGCCTAAAACTGCGGTTCCGTCGGAGACAACCGCTACCAGATTGCCCTTTGCGGTGTATTTGTAAACGTCTTTCTTATTATCATGGATCTTTCTGCACGGCTCCGCAACGCCTGGTGTATAGGCTGTGCTTAAGTCATCTCTCGTCTTTACTGGAACCTTGCTGACAACTTCGATCTTTCCATGATGTTCCTCATGGAGCTTTAACGCTGCTTCATTGAAATTCATTGCGCTTCCTCCTGCGAATTCGTTTTCGTTGCTGAACTGTCTTTCCGTTTCATATCCAGAATGGCTTACATTTTGCCATTTCTGACAGCCATACTTTTTCATGCTATTTCAATGCATCTTTTCCTAACAGTTCTTTATCTGCTTAATTTCGAGTTTACCACAATCACTTTAAAAAGGAAACTGCTTTTTACTGTGTTTTCCCACTCGCTCTTTCTTGGCAGAGATGCTGTATTACCACACCGCCACCGAACCGTCCGCCCGCGGCTCCGTCGCCCCACAGAGCACGCCGTTCTCATCCCGCCAGATGATCTGTCCACGGCCAAAGGTCAGGGAACTCTCCAGAACTTCCATCTCATGTCCGCGGCGCTTCAGTTCTTCCACGATCTCCGCCGGGAATGTTTTCTCCACCTGGATCTTCTTTCCGCCGACCCACTGCCATCTGGGCACATCTAAAGTCTCTTGCGGATTCATCATGAAATCCAGCGTGTTCATGATTACCTGCACATGTCCCTGGGGCTGCATGAAACCACCCATAACGCCAAATGGACCTACCGCTTTTCCATCCTTCATCAGGAATCCCGGAATGATCGTATGCAGGGACTTCTTTCCCGGTCCCAGACAGTTTTCCATTGTCTCGTCTAATGTAAAGTTCGCCCCACGGTTCTGCAGCGCGATTCCTGTCCCCGGGATCACGATGCCGGAGCCAAATCCCATATAGTTGCTCTGGATGTAGGAGACCATGTTTCCTTCCCCGTCCGCCGTGCAGAGATAGATCGTTCCGCCGCGGAACGGATCGCCTGGCTCCGGATCTTGCGCCATTTCCCCGATCAGGGATCTCCGCTCTGCCGCGTATTCATCCGACAGAAGCGTCTCCACCGGCGCGCGCATATACCCCGGATCCGCCACATACCGGTTGCCGTCCGCGAATGCCAGCTTCATCGCCTCCAGCTGCTTGTGCACCGTGTCCACACAGCTTCGGTCCGTGAAGGAATATCCCTTCAGGATATTTAACGCCATCAGCGCGATGATTCCGTCCCCGTTCGGCGGGATCTCGCAGATATCATATCCCCGGTAATTGACATGGATCGGCTTTACCCACTCACACCAGTAGTTCTCCAAGTCCGATTTTCGGAGATAACCGCCGGTCTTTCTCGAATATGCGTCGATCTGATCCCCAAGTTCTCCCTGATAGAACGCCTTTGCGTGAGTTTTCGCGATCTTTTCTAACGTCTTCGCATGAGCTTCCGATTTCCAGATCTCTCCCGGCTGTGAGGCATGTCCGTCCCGGGCGAACGTGTCGAACCAGGGCTTAAAGCACTCGTCCTTGAGTGTCCCGGAAAATTCCTTGTATGCATTGTTCCAAAGCTTTGAGATCACCGGACTCACCGGATATCCCTCTCTCGCGTATGTAACTGCCGGCTCCATCACCTTCTCAAGCGTCAGTCTTCCAAACTTTTCCGAGAGCTCTGCCCAGGCCGAAGGAGCGCCTGGGACCATCACCGGAATCCAGCCACGCTTCGGCATCGCGGTGTATCCCTGCTTTTTTACCTTCTCTGCCGTGATTGCCATGGGTGCTCTTCCACTGGCATTGAGGCCGTGAAGCTCCCCTTTCGTCCAGACCAGGGCAAAGGCATCGCTTCCGATCCCGTTGGAGGTCGGCTCCAGCACGGTCATGCAGGCCGCTGTGGCGATCGCCGCGTCAATGGCATTTCCTCCCTGTTTTATGATATCAAGCCCCGCCTGTGCCGCCAGCGGCTGGCTCGTGCAGACCATGCCTTTCCGGCCGTATATCACGCTTCTTCGCGATGGATAGTCGTTTTTCAGCGTGTCAAATTTCAGCATAGTTTTCTCCTCCAGGTCTATTATTTTCTGCAAACAGGTCATCGCCTGTTCCAGCTGCGTGGATTATAGATCTATATGTCGAAATCGTACCACTTTAACGTATTAAATGTCAATCTGTAAAAAGATAATGTACCCCAACATATTTTCATGTCACAGGCAGACTTTTCACGATCTTCTGCTTTGTCTCGTCATACAAAAACGGTGCAGGAACTCTTTCCCGCACCGCAGCTTCTACTCTAATATAAAACTCTCCACCAGCTTCTTCGTAAATTCCGCCTTTGGATGCCCGATCACATCTTCCGTCCGGCCGGTCTCCACGAATTTTCCTTCTTCCATCACCGCAATCTCGTCACAAAACCAGCGGACCACATCGAGATCGTGGGAGATAAACAGGTAGCTGAGACCCAGTTTTTCCTGAAGTTCTTTTAGGAGTGTCATGACCTGTGCCTGTACGGAGACGTCGAGCATACTCGTTGGCTCGTCTAAGATCAGGATCTTTGGATCCAAAGAGAGCGCCCTGGCGATCATGATGCGCTGTGCCTCGCCTCCGCTGATCTGGTGCGGATAGCGATCCAGAAGTTCTTCCCCGAGGTCTACCAGGTCCAAAAGTTCTTTTACACGTTTCTTTCTCCCGGCTTTGTCATACATCTTATGGATGAGCATCGGTTCTTCCAAACTGTAACCGATCTTTTTTGCCGGATCTAAGGATGTTTCCGGGTGTTGGAAGATGATCTGGATCGTTCCGTCGATCTCGATAGTGCCGGAATCCGGCTTGATCAGGGAGAGCAGCATGTTGGCGATCGTGGACTTTCCACAGCCGGAATTCCCGACAATTCCGAATGTCTCCCCGTTGCAAATCGTAAAGGACACATCTTTTACCGCATCCACACGGGTCTTCCTGATGATTCCACCCGTAAATGTCTTGCAGATATGACTGACCTTAAGCATACAGGACGCACCTCACTTTCCGTCCATCCGGAAGTTCCGCTTCCGGGACCGGCCCGTTTTTGCAGGCGTCCGCCGCATACGGACATCGCGGATAAAAACTGCAGCCGGAGTTTCCTTCGTTCTTTCTCACCGCGCGCCCGATGGGGTTCATTCCTTTCGCCGGAAGCGACGCGACCAGTCCTTTCGTGTACGGGTGAGCCGGATGTTCCAGGATCGTCCTCGTGTCCCCGACCTCCATGATACTTCCTTTATAGAGCACCATCAGCCGGTCGCAGAGCACGCCCGCCAGGGCGATATCGTGGGTGATCACGATCATTCCTTCGGTGTCCGTCTCGGAGATCTCCTTCAGTACCTGGTAGACCTGCCGCCTTAAGATGGCATCCAGACCTTTTGTTGGCTCATCGGCGATGGCCCACTTCGGCCGGTTCATGAGTCCCATGGCGGAGATCACACGCTGGTTCATGCCGCCGCTGAGCTGAAAGGAGTAGGCGCGGCTGATCCGGTCCGGGTCAGCGAATCCAAACCGGCGCAGGAACTCATCCCGCCGGGAATTTGCGAGTTCTTTATCCTTGTTTCCATGGACAGTCATGCACTCCGTGAGCTGTTTTCCGATTCTCCGGATCGGGTTTAACGACTCCGTGGGATTCTGTGGGATCAGGGCGATCTCTTTTCCGCGGATCTCCTGCATCTCCTTTTCCGGCAGCCGGTACAGATCCATGCCCTTATACATGCAGGTTCCTTCCACCTTCGCCTGACCGGAGAGAAGTCCTAAAATGGACATGCCGAGAAGTGATTTTCCGCTGCCGCTCTCCCCGATGAGTCCGGTGACACTGCCCGCCGGGAAGTACGCGTTGACGCCCTCCATGGCATGTACCGTCTCGCCGCCGTCCTGGAAGGAGACGGAGAGATTCCGGATCTCAATGTCGCTTTTTTCTCCTGTTTTCCATTCTTTTCTATCTTCCATTTAATCTTCCCCATTTTCTGTGCTCTGTATCTGCTATCAGCCTCTGTACTTTGCACGCTCACGCTGCTCATAAATTTTCGTGATCCGAGCTTCCTTCAACAACGTTAAGCGTTAAATTTCTCAGGCGGGCTTACAGCGGATCATTTCCCTGGCACTACATGTTCTTCATGACATCTTTCCTCACATCCAGCCGGTCACGCAGCTCATCCGCGAGAAGGTTGATACTCAGGGAAAGCAGTAAAATACAGAGCCCCGGCGCGACGACGAGCAGCGGTTCCTGGCGGAAATACTGCCTCGCGTCGTTGATCATAACGCCCCAGTCCGGTGTCGGCGGCTGGAGTCCCAGACCCAGATAGCTCATGGATGCCACGGAGATCACGTTTCCGGCAATTCTTGTGGCAAAGAGCACGCATAAGGTTCCAAGGATATTGGGCGAAATGTGGAGAAACAGGATCCTGAGATCACTGGCTCCGATGGTCTTAAGTCCCTTGATAAAGCTCTCCTGCTTTAATTTCATGACCTCGCCACGGACGATCCTGGAAAAACCTACCCAGGAGTTGATCACGATGGCGATCAGCATGCTCTTTACGCCCTGTCCTAGGAGACCTGCCACAGCGATCATAAGTGTCAGGCCCGGAAGTCCCTGGAAGATGCTGGAGATCGTCGTGATGACTCCGTCGATCCAGCCGCCGAAATATCCCGCGAAGAGTCCAAGAACAAAGCCGAGCAGCATGGAGAGCACCGTCGCAGCCAGTGCGAGAAGAATGGACTGTCTTCCGCCGTAGAGGACACGGCTCAGGGTGTCCCTGCCGATATTATCGGTTCCTAAAAGGTGCGCAGCCGACGGTTTCTGAAGCGCCTCTGACAGGTTCGATACCAACGGATCATAAGGCGCGAGAACCGGTGCCAGGGCGCTGGTGAGAAGAATGATAAATAAGAGCAGAAGACCGGTCTTCGCCTTCACGGTCAGACGGGGGGCTTTTAATTTTCTCATGATTCCACCGCCTCTCCCGCACGGATCTTTGGATCCAGCGCGATGTAGATCAGATCGATCAGGATATTTGTCAGCACATAGATGCATCCGGAGAACAGAACGTAGGCCTGGACCACATAGTAGTCTTTCGACTGCACGCCTGCGATAGCGTAGCTTCCGATTCCGGGGATCGCGAAGATCGTCTCCACGATGGACGCGCCGCCGATAATGCCCGCCATATGGTTTCCCAGGTAGGTGATGATCGGGATCAGGGCGTTTCCGAAGGCGTGGCGGATCACCGCGCGGCGGCGGCTCATGCCTTTCGCGTCAGCCACGGTCATATACTGGCGTCCGATCTCATCAAGGATCGCGCTCCGTGTCAGTCTCGCGCAGACTCCGATACTCGGGAGTGCCAGCGTGATTGCCGGGAGAATAAATCCGGAGCCGTCAGAGATTCCGCTGCTGGGCAGGATCTTCCACTGTTCGGCAAAGATAAAGATCAGGACAATGGCGATCCAGAAGCCGGGGAGGGACAGGACCACTGTGGAAAATGTCCCCAGAACATGGTCCAGCAGCCGGTCTTTTTTCACCGCCATCAGGACACCAGATCCCACGCCGAAGACGATCGTTAAGATTATGCTGAAACCAGCCAGCTTTAACGAGATCGGGATCCGCTTCGCGAGCTGGTCCATGACACTTTTATTCGTGAAAAATGAGCGGCCCAGGTCGCCGTGCGCCAGACCGTCGACCCAGTTGAAATACTGGACTACCGCCGGCTGGTCCAGGCCCATTTTTGCCGCCATGGCATCATACTCCGCCTGCGTGTAGGATTCATTTCCATTTGGATTCAGCACCTGGTCTACCGGATCCCCCGGCGACATGATCCCAAGCGCAAAGGCAATGATACTGATCCCGACGAGTACCGGCAAGAGCATCAGCATTTTTTTCAGAATGTACTTTAAAAGTGCCATATGTGTTCCTTTCAAAAACAGCAGAACTGCCTTTTTCAGACAGTCCTGCCAAATTCATGTCTTATCTGCCTGACCGGCGGATATCTGACCCGCCGGATCGCTCTCAGATATTATTTTACCCAGGAAATTGTCGGAAGGCCGACACCGAAGGTCTTTCCTGCGTAGTGTGTGATCGCTTTGTTATGGATGTTAACGTTGATCTGGTAGCAGATCGGAACGCATGCGCTGTCATCGAAGAGTTCCTGCTGGATCTCATCATAGATCTTGCTGCGCTCTTCCACGTCAGCGATCGTCGGAGCTTTTGCAACAAGCTCATCGATCTTCTCGTTATAATAGTTGTAATTTAATGTCTTGTTGCTGTTTCCTTCGCTTGCGAAGTACTGCTTAAATGTTGATGTCGGATCCGCATTGTTGATTCCAAATACGGTGAGTGTCATATCGTAGCTGCCCTCCTGCTGTCTCTCTTTGTAGAGGGACGAATCTACGATCTCGATGTTGATGTTCACGCCGAGTTCAGCGTAAACCTGCTTTAAGTACTCTGCAACCGCCTTGCAGTTGTAGTCAGATGCAGTGCTGGAACGGATGATCATGGTCATGTCCACAGTTTTGTCGCCGAGAACCTCTTTTGCGAGGGCTTTTGCCTGCTCCATGTCATAAGTTCCCTGAATATCCAGATGGAATGTAGACTGGGTGCTCAAGAAAGAGTATGCCGGCTGTAAAAGTCCGCCATAGATCACGCTGCAGATGCTGTCGCGGTCTGTTGCGAGGTTGAAAGCCGCTCTCATGCGCTTGTCCGCAAGGTACTCATTTTTATCGTTGAACATGATATACTCGGTCATATGGCTCGGAGTGCTGTCCATCTCGAAGCTGGAGTCTGTGTCGCAGAGGTTCTTCGCAGCGTCCATGGTGATCGCGCCGTTGTCCGCAAGTCCCATAACTTCACCGGATTTTAATGCAGATACACGTGTCTCTGCATCCGGGATGCAGCGGATCTTGAAGGTCTTTACCTTGCCGTTCTCACCGTAGTAATTGTCGTTTCTTTCAAGTGTCACATACTCGGACTCTACATGGTCAACGATCTTGTATGGGCCTGTACCGATCGCGTAGTCGGAGATCACGCCTGTCTCCTCGTCGAAGCAGTTCGGGCTGTACATCGGGCTGCCATAGTCGGAAAGGACATACTCAAGCGTTGTGATCGGCTGTGTGAAGGTGAATTTTACGGTGAAATCATCGACTTTTTCCATCTTATCGAGGTTCGGGAGAGATTTCTCGATACTGAGTGTCGTATATGTGGAGGTAATTCCATGACCCCAACGCTCGATATTCTTTAAGCATACGTCAGCATCAAACTGGACACCGTCTGTAAAATACGCGTCATCCCGCAGGTTGAATGTCCACTCAGTACAGTCATCGTTATGCTCCCAGGATTTTGCGAGCCACGGATCGATCACGCCGCCGTTGTTTGCCGTGAGCGCTTCCCATACATAAGCGCCTTCCCAACAGTAGTAAGCGTCTCCGCTTCCCTGTACAGCGTCACGCGGAGTCGCAATAACGACCTCATCTGTCTCGTTTTTCTCTGTGTCTTCCGCTGCCTCGGCTGCTGTTGTTTCCTCCGCTGCGCTTGTCGCTGCCGCTGCAGTTGTCTCTGTCTTTTCTGTCTCTGCCGCGCTGTTGTTCGCGCTGTTTCCACATCCGGAGATTACGGATGCCGCCATTGCTGCCGCTAAGAGCAGGCTTACATGTTTCTTTTTCATGTTCTCCTCCATGTAGTATAAATATTGAGTTGTTTTGCCTCTCGGCCTATCCTTATCTGTAACCGACCCGGTAATTGTACAGGGCTGATGGATAGCTGTATTTTATTTAGATCGGAAGAGCACACGTCTGAACTCCAGTCACCGTACGTAATCCCGTATGCCGTCTTCTGCTTGAAAAAACACGTCATCGTTCATAGCCTCGTAGCACTTCTCACGTAAGCCCGCAGGAGTAATACCGGTTGTTGTTTTCGACGGAGGA
>ENA-USYP01002297-USYP01002297.1-human-gut-metagenome-genome-assembly--contig:-NODE-2297-length-11916-cov-7.212602_pt1 | contig 11916 bp, 7 predicted proteins | sample MGYA00250065_ERZ773512 | MGnify/ENA primary metagenome ERZ773512 (study PRJEB29103, sample SAMN06112003) | human gut metagenome | biome: human gut; feature: ankylosing spondylitis patient; material... | reverse complement strand
GTGCTTTCCCGAGCAACCCATTATTAATTAAATGTAATACCCAAAAACATCATGAATTTAAAAAACAATTTGTTGACCGTACGATGGACCCTTACCTTTATAATAGGTACAATTTGGTCGGTCTTTTCGTGCCAAGCTATTAACCCTCCTTTCGTGATTAAACATTTAGGTGACGGACAGAGCATTGTCCAGATTGAGAATCAAAAGAAATTCCTGTTGCTTCCTGTAGAGGAGGCCTCGCCGGAAGCAAAACTGTATATGATAGCAGACAATGACGTAGTACGCTATATGAATATTCGTCTGGCTATAAATAAGATAGATTACTTTGTTCCGGTAGATCTCTCCGGATTTGATAATAAATCACTTTCCTTTAATTTCCAGTTGATCCCTGATACCGCTATCTGCTGGGATAAGATGGAACTTTCTGATGAGTTCGATACAGCCAATCGCGAAGTATTCCGTCCGGCATACCATTTCTCTCCCAGATATGGCTGGATGAACGACCCGAATGGCATGGTATATAAAGATGGAGTTTATCATTTATTCTATCAATATAACCCTTATGGTTCTATGTGGGGGAATTTACACTGGGGACATGCAACCAGTACCGACCTCGTTACTTGGGAACATCAGCCCGCAGCTATTGCGCCTGATGCTTTAGGGACTATTTTCAGTGGTTCTTGTGTAGTGGATAAGGATAATACTGCCGGATTTGGTGCCGGTGCCATTGTTGCTTTTTATACTTCAGCAAGTGATCGACAGGTACAAAGCATGGCTTACAGTCTTGATAATGGAAAGACTTTTAAAAAGTACGCGCGTAATCCTATTCTGACTTCTACGCAACGTGATTTCCGTGACCCGAAAGTGATTTGGCATGATGGTACCAAGAAATGGATTATGATTCTCGCCGTAGGGCAGGAGATGCAGATTTATTCTTCACCCAACCTGAAGGATTGGGCTTATGAAAGTAATTTCGGTGAAGGACAGGGTGCTCATGGAGGTGTTTGGGAATGTCCCGATTTGATAGAACTGCCCATTGAAGGTACGGAATTGAAGAAATGGGTCTTGATCTGTAATCTTAATCCGGGTGGGCCTTTCGGTGGTAGTGCTGCCCAATATTTTGTAGGAACGTTCGACGGAAAAACATTCGTGAATGAATCCCCGAAAATGACGAAATGGATGGACTGGGGAAAAGATCATTATGCTGCTGTCACCTGGAGCAATGCCCCCGAAGGTCGTCATATCGCATTAGCATGGATGAGCAATTGGCAGTATGCCAATGATGTACCTACTATGCAATATCGTAGTGCAAATTCCGTGCCCCGAGACCTGAGTCTTTATACCTCGGCCGGTGAAACATATCTGAAATCTTCTCCTTCCAGAGAATTGCTGAAACTGCGTGGAAAAGAAGAAAAGAAACGTTCCTTCAAAGTGGACCGTACCTATAATTTGGATAAGCTGCTTTCCGATAATACGGGTACATATGAAATTGAAATGACAATTAAGAACCGGAATGCTGAGATTGTAGGTTTCCAACTATTTAATTCAAAAGGAGAAGAAGTGGATATCTATTATAATCTGGTAGAGAAGAAATTCGCGATGGACCGTAGTAAGAGTGGAATCGTATCATTCAGTCAGGATTTTCCGATAGTGACTTTTGCTCCAATAGAGGATAATTCGGAAATGACATTACGTCTTTTTATTGATAAATCGAGTATTGAAGCATTTGGAGAGGACGGACGTTTTGCAATGACAAACCTTGTATTTCCATCGGAACCTTATAACCGCATCAGTTTCTATGCTAAAGGTGGAAGCTATACGGTAAGTTCGTTCAAGGTTTATAAATTGAAGTAAAATTAGTCTGTTTTACCTCTTTTACCATCCCTAATCTACACCAAAGCCGTACCAACTCCGTATTTGCTCCGTACCTAAGCGTTTGGACCAGACACGGAGTTGGTACGGCTTTGATACGGAGTTGGTATGGATATGATAGGCGGATTGGTCTATTTCTCTTTTATTCCTCTATTTCGATAGTGTATTTTCCTCTGAAGATTTCTTCGGGTTGCAGATGCTGCATCCAGTCCTTTTCTTTATATTCTCCTGTATAGTGTGCTCTGTCACAACGACCATACCACGGTTCTATACAGACGAATGGAGCATTCTTGGAAGGAGGTGACCACAAACCGACTACAGGTGCATTGAAATGCAGGCTGAGGTAAGGTTGCTTATCCTTATTATATAGAGTAACCTGCCGTACCTGACTGTTTTCCAATATCAGTGCATCTTTATCAAAAGTATGTATATCTAAAGGTAACAGTCCATCGGTTAACTTCAACGAATATTTGGTGTCCGGATCAGCGCAGCCCTTTTCGGAAATGAGGATATATTTCAGGCTGTTCTTTTTTCCAAAGCCAAAGAAACCCCGCTCTTCTGTAGTTGCATCGAAATCCGGATAACAGAATGCCGGGTGTGCTCCAATCTGGAAATGCATTTCTTTTTCTCCGGTATTCTTCACTTCCCATGTTACATCGATTTTCTTGCCATAGATGCGATAACCAATTTCAAGACAAAATGGAAAGGGGTATTTCTTGAGTGTTTCTTCGTTGCTGACAAGTTGATAGCGCACTTCGTCGTCATGCTCTAATATGAGCGTAAACTCCATGTCGCGGGCAAATCCATGCTGTGTAAGGGCGTAGGTTGTACCTTCATTGCGATATTCATTTTCCCACACACTTCCTACGATAGGAAAGAGCACCGGTGAATGACGTTTCCAAAATGCGGGGTCTGCTTGCCACAGATATTCTTTTCCATTAGAGAAAATACTGCACAATTCGGCTCCATGTGCAGAGACCTCGATACTAAGTTTTCCGTTAAAGAGTATTTCCATAATGATTTATTTATGAGTTTGTTGTATATACTCGTACAAAAGTAGCTAAAATGCATGATAATAGGGCTCAAATACGGCTAAAAAACAGTCCTGTATCATAATTGATATTCTTTGTAACAAAATTGTTATCCTGTTGTCGTGCTATTCGCTTCCTTTGCAACATGCTTTCCCGAGCAAGAAATACTTAAATTAATACCATATAACCATGAAATCAAATTCTTCGTTATCCAAGCTCTTCCCGGTGATGCTTTGTTTCTTTGCCATGGGATTTGTTGATCTGGTAGGCATTGCCTCCAACTATGTAAAAGCTGATTTAGGTCTGACGGATTCTCAGGCTAACATCTTTCCTTCGCTGGTTTTTTTCTGGTTTTTGATTTTTTCCGTGCCGACAGGTATGTTGATGAGCCGTATCGGACAGAAAAAGACGGTACTTCTTAGTTTGCTGGTGACTTTTGCTTCTTTATTATTACCGGTTTTCGGCGATAGTTATACGCTGATGCTGATTTCTTTCTCTTTATTAGGTATCGGCAACGCGCTTATGCAGACTTCACTAAATCCGTTACTTTCCAATATTGTCAGAGGTGACCGTCTGGCAAGTAGTCTAACCTTTGGACAGTTTGTGAAAGCGATAGCCTCGTTTCTTGCACCTTACATTGCCATGTGGGGAGCTACGCAGGCCATTCCATCCTTTGGTCTGGGCTGGCGGGTGCTATTCCCTATTTATATGGTCATTGCTGTAATCGCTGTTTTACTATTAGGGCAGACACAGATCGCTGAAGAAAAAGAAGAAGGCAAACCTTCTACATTTGGTCAGTGTTTAGCTTTATTGGGCAAACCGTTTATTCTGCTTTCTTTCATCGGCATTATGTGTCATGTAGGAATTGATGTGGGCACGAATACTACCGCACCTAAGATTTTAATGGAACGCTTGGGTATGGGATTGGATGATGCTGCGTTTGCCACCAGTCTTTATTTTATATTCCGTACGGCAGGTTGTTTTACAGGTTCTTTCATTTTGAGAAAGATGAATGCCAAATCGTTCTTTGCTATCAGTAGTTTTATGATGTTATTGGCAATGATAGGGCTTTTTGTTTTTCATTCAAAAACATCTATTTATATTTGCATTGCATTGATAGGTTATGGTAACTCAAATATATTCTCGATTGTCTTTTCGCAGGCATTGCTGTATATGCCCGGCAAGAAGAACGAAGTCTCCGGTCTGATGATTATGGGCCTTTTCGGTGGAACAGTGTTTCCGTTGGCAATGGGACTGGCAAGTGATGCGGTAGGACAAAGCGGAGCAGTAGCGGTAATGACAGTCGGTGTGCTTTACCTGCTGTATTATACTCTGAAGATAAAGAAATAATTTTAAAGGAAAATTGCAGTATGAAGTTAATCTTAAGACTATTATTGACCAGCGCATTTTTACTTTCGTGTAATTGGGCGTTTTCTGGTGACATTGAATTGAAAATCAACAAAAAGTATCTGAATTTTCCTGTTTCTCATAAACAGGAAAGGGCGAAAATGACTTTTAAATCGGAAGGTAAGCCCGATTTGTCGGTGGTGATCCGTCTGGCATCCGGCGAAGCTGATTATTGGGTGTTTAAAGATGTTTCCGATCTTAAAGGTAAAACAATCAGGATAAGTTATGAGGGAGATGAAAAGGGGTTAAGTAAAATATACCAGGATGACTTTATAGCCGGACATGACAGCCTTTATCGGGAAACGAACCGTCCGCAATTCCATTTTACTACTCGCCGTGGCTGGATAAATGACCCTAACGGGCTGATATATCATGATGGAGAGTATCATTTGTTTTATCAGCATAATCCCTATGAACGTGACTGGGAAAATATGCACTGGGGACATGCTGTAAGCAAAGACTTAATTCATTGGGAAGAACTACCGGATGCCCTTTATCCAGATCATTTAGGTACAATGTATTCAGGATCAGCAGTGATAGATTATGAAAATACTGCAGGGTATAATAGAGATAATGTTCCTGCCATGATAGTGGCTTATACAGCTGCCAGTCCGGATAAGCAAGTGCAATGTATAGCATATAGTCTTGACAATGGGCGTACTTTTACCAAATATCAGGAGAATCCTGTGATTGATTCGAAGCATATCTGGAATAGTGTAGATACGCGTGATCCGAAAGTATTCTGGTATAAACCCGGCAAGCACTGGGTTATGGTGCTGAATGAGCGTGATGGACACTCTATTTACATTTCTTCCAATTTGAAAGAGTGGACTTATCAAAGCCATACAACCGGATTTTGGGAATGTCCTGAGTTGTTTGAATTGCCTATTGATGGAGATCCGAATAATACGAAGTGGGTGATGTATGGTGCCACAGGCACCTATATGCTTGGTTCGTTCAATGGGAAAGTTTTTAAACCGGAAATGGGAAAATATCAATATACAACAGGCTCTATATATGCTGCGCAGACATTTACCAATATGCCCGACGGACGACGTATTCAAATAGGGTGGGGGCGAATCAGTCATCCGGGAATGCCTTTTAATGGTATGATGTGTTTGCCAACGGAGCTTACCCTTCGGACTACTAAAGATGGACCAAGATTATTTAATGTCCCGATTAAGGAATCCGAGCAGTTGTTTACGCTTCTCCGTCAATGGAATTCTCTCAAGGCAAATGAAGCCAATGAATTGCTGAAAGAATTTGAAAATGCAGATTGCCTTAGAATTAGAACCACATTCAAGTTGTCTCATGCAACTAGTGCCGGATTTAATTTGTTTGGCCAGCAAATGCTTACTTACGATCTTAATCCGAATACAATAAATGGCGTGTTCTACTCTCCTGATGATATGACAAGTATGGAAATAACTGCCGATATATATATAGACAGAACTTCTATTGAAGTGTTTGTCGATAACGGAGCATATTCATTTTCAATGGTTAGAAGGCCGGATAAGAATAATAAGGAAGGATTTCATTTCTGGGGGAATAATATTGATATTAAGGATCTACAAGTATTTGGGGTTAAATCAATATGGGACTAATAATTTATTAATGGTTTAAATCAATCTCTTTTCGGAGAGTAACAACTTATTTATATATGAATACAATCGTTGGAATGGGTGAAGCGCTTTGGGATGTGCTGCCCGAAGGAAAGAAAATAGGTGGTGCACCTGCCAATTTCGCTTATCATGTATCACAGTTTGGTTTTGACAGTCGTGTCGTAAGTGCTGTAGGGCGTGATGCTGACGGACGGGAAATATTGGATGTTTTTGCTCAAAAGAAGCTGACTTGCCAGATAGAGCAGGTGGATTACCCTACGGGTACGGTACAGGTTACTCTTGATGCTGTCGGTGTACCTTGTTATGAAATTAAAGAGGGGGTAGCTTGGGATAATATTCCTTTTACAGACGATTTGAAACGGCTTGCTCTTTCTACCCGTGCCGTTTGTTTCGGTTCTCTGGCTCAACGCAGTCCTGTGAGTCGGGCTACTATCCAGCGCTTTTTGGATACGATGCCTGACGGAGAAAATCAGATTAAGATTTTCGATATTAATCTTCGCCAGGGATTTTATACGAAGGAGATTCTTTGCGAATCTATGCGTCGTTGCAATATCCTTAAAATCAATGATGAGGAATTGGTGACAATCAGTCGCATCTTTGGTTATCCGGGTATCGATTTGCAGGATAAATGCTGGATACTTCTGGCTAAATACAATCTGAAGATGCTGATTCTGACTTGTGGAACCAATGGCAGCTATGTATTTACTCCGGGCGTAGTATCTTATCAGGACACACCGAAAGTTCCTGTGGCCGATACTGTGGGAGCGGGTGATTCATTTACTGCTGCTTTCACATCTGCCATACTTAGTGGAAAACCTGTTCCTGAAGCACATAAACTGGCCGTAGAAGTTTCTGCTTATGTTTGTACACAGAGTGGGGCTATGCCGGAATTACCGTCTGCTTTTAAGAGTCGGTTGGAGTAACTACCTGAAAGGTTACAATGAGATTGTTTTCTCCTTTATCATTACTATTCTGATATGGTAATGATAAAGGAGATTCATTTATATGGCAACTAATTTGGTATTATAAAGGCATTGTGTAGCATACAATACCTGTTTTCTTCCAACTTCCTTCTATTCCATATTCCTGTTTGTCTTCTGTAGTGTAACAATAATCATTTTCATTTGCTGCTTCGTATAGAGGAATGGCTCCGTCTACGGGTGAAGTATATACATAGCCCAGTTCTTTTTCCAGTTGCCATCCGGCGTCTGCTTGTAATGGCTCTACGGATAAACGTTGTTTTTGCCCGTTGCTATATAAATACAGAGGCACAGTATGTGTTCTTTGCTGTTTGTAGATGGAACAAACGGCTCCTTCGTATTTTCTGTTGGAGTGCACTGCAATATCTAAATAAGATGTATCGTATGTGTGATTTTTGCCATTCCAAGCCTGAAGTAACGGAGTTGTGGAAACAGATGATAACTTTTGGTTGGAAATATATTTTTCTATGGCATCTTTCACTTGTTTTCTTTTGGTGGCATCCGCTATCAGTTCATAAATAGGAAGAACTTTGTCTTGAGTGATTTTAGTCAAGGTATAATTTTCTTCATTGAAGGACTTCCACCAGGCATTAAAGCCATCGGTTATTGGCTGTGAAGTCAATAGGCTTGTATTTCCTCCATAGAATTCCAGTATAAGCTGGCCTCCTATGCTTTGTGCCACTTCTTCTTCCCATCCGCCGACACCGCTTCCGGTAAAGAGACCTTGCTGGCCTATTTTTGTCAAAGCGCTGAGTAAGGTGATTCTTGCACTGCTGGCAGCCGATGTCGCTGTAGGCACTGCTGTCCGGAAAAGTCCTCTGAATCGTGCCCCTATGCCGACGTCCACTAAAAGGTGTGTGCCATATTTATTTATGATATCTTCTGCTGTCAGACTGGCAACATCATTTTCAAACTCCTGCGTAAGGTATCTGTATTTATATTTCTCTGAGTTATAGAAGAACGAAAAGTACCAGCGTTCCGCCGTAAATAGCTGTTCACTGGAAGCAAAAGAATATTGTGAAGAATGGTTGTAGTCAGATTCGAACTCTTTGTGCTTGAGAATGGTACCGATCGATAGAGCATTCCTGGAATTTATGTCTCCCAGTATTAGGTTATTGGTCATGTCGGTCAGGAACGTTGTTGCATTTTCTCCAGCGTAGTCTCTGGGTTCGGAAGCATTTGCCCGCATACGATAGATCTTATCTTCATCGCTGTTTTCCAACTTCTCCAAATCCATTATAGGTGCTTTTATGGCTTCGGGACTTAAGTAGTCAGCGGTAACATCGTAGCCCGCACCAAGAATTTGCTTCATATTTGCCGGGTAGGTTTTGAAAATGACTTCCTTGTCAGGAATAGCTTTGAGTTCATAGACATCAGAAGGAGTTTCATCTTCCGGGGTGAAATCTGAATCTGAGGAACATGCATATGAAATACATGCCAGAATGAGAAAATAGAATAGCTTTTTCAAAAAATAATAGTTTTCTAGTTGTTATCTCGTATCTGTTGACAAAAGTAACAGAAGTATTTGAAAGGGCAATAGGAACATGTCTTTTCTTTAAGAAAAAGTATCTTGTCTTATATAATAGACGATTTTACATTACTGCACAAAATTCCTATGCCTGCTTTTCAAAACGATCTCTTATCTTAACCTTATTCTTTACTACGCTCCGATGATTATAAATAGTTTGTGGTGAATAGTACAGGAGGGCGACTTTAGGTATGAGTGGCAACTATTTGCGTCCGTTTACGCTGGAATTCAGTGCAAGTCTTTCATTCTAATTTTAATTAATATATTTTTGTAACTAAATTGATTGTATACCATGAAAAATTTACTTGTAACCCTTTTTGCATGCGCTACTTTATCGTATACTCATGCAGCGGAAAACAAAACGATCCGCATTTCTACGGACAATACTGACCTGGTGCTTCAGGTAGGCGATAATGGTCGTCTGTATCAAACTTATTTAGGTGAGAAACTACTGCATGAACAGGATTTGAATAATTTCAGCTGGAGTATCCATGCAGGTGCCGATGGTAGTGTAAGCCGGCGTGGTTGGGAAGTATATAGTGGTTCGGGTAATGAAGATTACTTTGAACCGGCCATTGCTATTACTCATAACGACGGCAATCCGTCCACTATCCTGTATTATGTTTCTTCTTCCTCTAAGGCGGTTGACGGCGGTACGGAGACTGTGATCAATCTGCGTGACGACAAGTATTCGGTAGATGTCACTCTGCATTATGTGGCTTATCCGAAGGAAAACGTTATCAAGACCTGGAGCGAAATCATACATCAGGAGAAGAAACCTGTAATGCTTTCGACCTATGCCTCTACCATGCTTTATTTCAATAATTCAGCTTATTACCTGACTGAGTTTAGTAGTGACTGGGCGAAGGAAGCACAAATGAGCAGCCAACAGCTACAGTTCGGTAAGAAAGTGATCGATACGAAGTTGGGGAGTCGTGCCGCCATGCATACGCATCCTTTCTTTGAAGTGGGACTGGATCAGCCGGTCAGCGAAGATCAGGGAAGTGTATTGATGGGTACATTGGGCTGGACCGGTAATTTCCGTTTCACTTTTGAGGTAGATAATGTAGGAAACCTTCGCGTAATCCCTGGCATCAATCCTTATGCTTCGAACTATGAGTTGAAACCGAATGAAGTGTTCATCACTCCTGAATTTATCTTCACGCTAAGCAATGACGGTGCTGGGAAAGGTAGCCGGAATCTCCATGAGTGGGCACGTAACTATAGTTTGAAAGATGGTAAAGGCAGTCGTCTGACTCTTCTGAATAACTGGGAAAATACAGGTTTTAACTTTAATCAGGAGATACTGGCTGAATTAATGCAGGAAGCCAAACATCTGGGTGTAGATATGTTCTTATTGGACGACGGGTGGTTTGCGAATAAATATCCCCGTAAAAATGATCATGCGGGTTTGGGAGACTGGGATGTGAATCATAATAAATTGCCCGGCGGTATTCCGGCTCTGGTGAAAGCTGCCAAAGATGCAGATGTGAAGTTCGGTATCTGGATTGAGCCTGAAATGGTGAATCCAAAGAGTGAACTCTTCGAGAAACATCCGGATTGGGCGATCATGCTGCCTAATCGTGATACGTATTATTATCGTAACCAGTTGGTGCTTGACCTTAGCAATCCGAAAGTGCAAGATTATGTATACGGTGTTGTAGAGAATATAATGAAAGAGAATCCAGAAGTTGCTTTCTTCAAATGGGATTGCAACAGCCCTATCACCAATATCTATTCTCCGTATCTGAAGAATAAACAGGGACAGTTGTATATTGACCATGTCCGCGGTATCTATAATGTCCTGAAACGTGTGAAGGAGAATTATCCTGATGTCCCGATGATGCTTTGTTCCGGTGGTGGTGCCCGTTGCGATTATGAAGCACTGAAATACTTTACCGAGTTCTGGTGCAGCGATAATACGGATCCTGTAGAACGTATTTATATCCAGTGGGGCTTCTCCCAATTCTTCCCGGCAAAAGCCATGGATGCTCATGTGACCAGTTGGAACAAGGCGACTTCCGTGAAATTCCGTACCGATGTGGCTTCCATGTGCAAGCTTGGTTTCGATATTGGCTTAAAAGAACTTACTGCTGACGAACTGACTTATTGCCAGACAGCCGTTGCCAATTGGAAACGCCTGCAGAATGCTATTATGGATGGTGATCAGTATCGTTTAGTTTCTCCTTATGAGGGAAATCATATGGCATTGAACTATGTGAGTAAAGATAGCAACAAAGCAGTATTGTTTGCTTACGATATTCATCCCCGCTTTCAGGAGAAACTGATGGCAGTGAAATTACAAGGTCTGGATCCGAATAAGCAGTATAAAGTAGAAGAAATCAATCTGATGCCTTCGGTTACTTCAAAGTTAGGGTCTAACGGAAAAGTTTTTTCCGGTGATTATCTGATGAAAGTCGGTTTGAATGTATTCGGCTTGGTTACGACTCAGAGCCACGTGATTGAGCTTACTGCTCAATAAGTAGATTGCCGATAAAGATATTTTTATAATAAGTGCGCCCATTAAAGCTTTATTTTAATGGGCGTATCTGTTTTTATGTACCTTCATATCATCAAAAAAAGTATGAAATCGTAAAATTAAGGATGTCTTTTAATCTTTAATCTTCTAAATATCAGTGCTATAAAATTATTTATTTTAGTTTATTGATTTTAGAATTTAGATTTCTCCATTTCCCATTATTTTTGTTCTCGTCCATTGAGTCTATACAAATGAATCATATAAAGAGGATGAAATAGTCCGATTTAATAACCTGAACGGTTACAGGAATGTGCCTGACAGCACAAAGATCTTGCTTCCGTTATTAAAAAATAATTAAGATTATGAGTGAATCGCCTTCTGTAAACAAAGACCGCGTACTGACCTGTTCCGTTTATTGTAACGGAAGCAAACTGGGAAATGAGTACACCTTGGTTGCTGCTACGGTGCATTTGGAACTGAACCGCATCGGTAAAGCAACATTGAAATTTAATGCCGGAAATATGAATAAGCAGACCTTCGACGAGAGTGATGCCGACCTTTTCAAGCCGGGTAATGCTATCCGTCTGGAAGCAGGCGATATTGAAAAGGAAGATATACTGTTCGATGGTATGATTATCGGGTTACGCATCATTACTGATAAAGACTTTCATTCCTATATGTTAGTGGAGTGCCGTGACCATGCCTATTCAGCCACGCAAGGACGTAAGAATCGTATCTTTGAAAAGAAGAAGGACTGTGACATCATTAAAGAAGTATTGTTAGCTTACGGTAGTGTGGAAGTAGACTCCACACCCTATCAGTACCCCACGCTGGTACAGTATTATTGTTCCGATTGGGATTTTGCCCTTTCGCGTGCCGATGCCAATGGCCTGTTTGTCTTTACTGATGGTAGTAAGATAAAGGTGAAGAAGCCCGATGTGAGTGCGTCGCCTGTACTGACTGTAACTTATGGTGTCGACTTGACTGCTTTTGACCT
>ENA-USYP01002275-USYP01002275.1-human-gut-metagenome-genome-assembly--contig:-NODE-2275-length-12019-cov-10.315860_pt1 | contig 12019 bp, 8 predicted proteins | sample MGYA00250065_ERZ773512 | MGnify/ENA primary metagenome ERZ773512 (study PRJEB29103, sample SAMN06112003) | human gut metagenome | biome: human gut; feature: ankylosing spondylitis patient; material... | reverse complement strand
GCTTGCATAATTCCCACGACCATGGCGTGTGGCATGTGCTGTTCTTTCATTAACCGCTCCTGAAACTCCTTTGCAGTGATAGTGCCTTTGGAGCGGACGCGTGCATGGAGTGGTTTCTTCTTACCTTCGCCACTGGGGTCCGGTGTTTCGTAAAGGTCATAATAAGTACTCATATATACATTGTTTTTAAGAGGTTTATGTTTTCGTAGAAACAAATTGGTACTGGAACTGCGAGAGGTTAATGTCGGATGTGTTACAGACTAATATCGTTTATACTAAAAAGTATTCTTACTACAAATATAGAAGTTTCTTACAATAGTTATATTATTTTCTTACTATAATTATATTTCTTTCTTACAATATTTGTTGTAAGAATAGTTTTTAGGTAATGAAAGATTAATTTCTTGCGATGCCGGGATTAGTTCTTAGGCTCTTTGATTTTAGTTTTATATAGATTGTGGTTTTTTGTTATTGCTGGCCACTTTCCTTCGTTTTCTGTTCTATTCTGTTTACCTTTGCAGGGAGATTAAGCCGGAACACACTAAAGACAACATTTACTATAATTTATCAAATTGAGGATGGCGGAAAGGTAATAAACCAAGTGAGTATATGAAACCCAAAAAGAACAGAATATTTTGCCGCGATTGCAATAAATATAAAACGCTATTTGAGTCAGAGTCAAAAGCGGATAATTTTATTAAATTCAATCATGAAGAGATAGAAGCGTGTAGTGGTCATGCCCCTAGCCGGAGTTATTATTGTCGTTCGTGTGTTGGTTGGCATGTTACAAGTAAGAAGGAATATGATGATAGGCTACCTTCTTTAACTGATAAAGTTCTTGACGCTTATAAGGCAACTCTTCCAATGAAGTTGCTCTCCGGTGATAGAGCGTTACTGAGACGGGCTGATGAAATAATGGCTGATATTGCAAAGTTGATAAAAGAGAAAAATCCCGAGCAATGCGTTTCTCTTTTCCAAGAAGTATATAGCATATTTCAGCGTATTTCTGATACGGATGATATCATTAAATATAAGCAAAGTCTATTTTTACGTTATAGAAAGTTGATAACTAAAATAGATCGTGGAATGTTGGATACATTTATTATTCCGGTAAGCGCAATGCAAAGTTTAGCTGCAGAATCTAAGTTGAAAGAGCTTAAGATGCAATATGATATGGGAAACTATGAGGTTGCTAATGAACTTTTGCAAGATGTTCGGAATGCTGTGGCTAATGTTGTTGATGAACAGTATAAGAAAGAATTGAATAAACGTATCAAGATAATCGGAACAAAGAATAATCTTAGGATGGGCATTGAGGCTATAGAGCAGATGCAAAATCCGGACAAAAACATTTTGTTTGAAGAAATTGAAGAAAATTTCATTAAAATAGACTTATCGTATGTGTATGGAGAGTATCATGAATGTGTGAAATTGATACAATATGTAAAAAGGATATATGATGTGGTATTGACTATAGAAGGTTCTGAAGCAAGAAAGAAAAAGATAGAGGACCGGTTACAAAAATTCGTAGAATCAGTATCTATTGCATTGAAAGCTCTTTGAATGGGAGATCTCTATTGCATGACCTTTTTCCTGTTTGCGGCTTTATATAAAGTGTGTTTCCAAAATCTGAATTATAAAGAAGAATCCCCTTCACACCATACAGTATGAAGGGGATTCCCATATATAACAACTATAGCTTCTTACACAATACCTTGTGCCATCATAGCTTTTGCTACCTTCATGAATCCGGCAACGTTAGCACCCTTCACGTAGTTCACATAACCGTCAGCTTCAGTACCATACTGTACGCAAGCTGCGTGAATGTTCTTCATGATGCTCTTCAGTTTCTCGTCTACTTCTTCTGCGCTCCAGCTCAGTTTGATAGAGTTCTGAGTCATTTCCAGACCGGATACTGATACACCACCTGCATTGGCTGCCTTACCCGGAGCATACAAAATCTTAGCATCCTGGAATACTTTGATAGCTTCCGGAGTAGAAGGCATGTTAGCACCTTCGGATACTGCCATTACACCATTGGCAACTAATTGGCGAGCGTGGTCACCGTTCAGTTCGTTCTGAGTTGCAGAAGGTAGAGCGATGTCAGCTTTTTCACCCCAAGGCTTAGCTCCTTCTACATATTTCACACCCGGATATTGTTCTGCATACTCGCGGATACGTCCACGGTAGAGATTCTTCAGTTCCATGATGTAGTCCAGTTTTTCGCGATCGATACCTGCCGGGTCGTAAACATAACCGTCAGAGTCAGACATGGTGAGTACTTTACCACCCAGTTCCAATACTTTTTCAGCAGTGTATTGAGCTACGTTACCAGAACCGGAGATCAAGCAAGTCTTGCCTTTCAGGTCAGTACCTTTAGATTTCAGCATTTCCATCAGGAAGTAGATGTTACCGTAACCTGTAGCCTCAGGACGAATCAGTGAACCACCGAATTCGCGACCTTTACCAGTGAATGTACCTGTGAATTCATGAGTCAGCTTCTTGTACATACCGAACATGAAACCTACTTCACGACCACCTACACCGATGTCACCGGCAGGAACGTCAGTCTCAGGACCAATATGACGCCACAGTTCCAGCATGAATGCTTGTACGAAACGCATTACTTCAGCATTAGACTTGCCACGCGGAGAGAAGTCGGAACCACCTTTACCACCACCCATAGGCAGAGTAGTCAGAGAGTTTTTGAAGGTTTGTTCGAACGCGAGGAACTTTAGGATTGAGAGGTTCACAGATGCGTGGAAACGGATACCACCTTTGTACGGACCGATAGCGTTGTTGTGTTGAACGCGATAACCCATGTTTGTCTGGATGTTACCCTTATCGTCCATCCAAGTCACGCGGAATTGATAAACACGATCGGGGATGCAAAGACGCTCAATTAGATTGACTTTGTCAAATTCCGGGTGTTTGTTGTACTCTTCTTCAATTGTAGAAAGTACTTCTTCCACTGCTTGATGATACTCTGGTTCGTTGGGGAACCGTCTTTTCAAATCTTCTAATACCTTAGCTGCATTCATAATCTATTTCTTTTATTGGTTGCTACTAAATATAATTGTCTTAACAAAGTATTCTTTAGATTGTTTTTTTCTCTATTGCGGTTGCAAAAGTACACATAAAAATGAGACAAACAAACAATTTATAAAGAAAATGCGGGATAAAACAACAAAAATATTGTTTTATCCCGCAAAAAGGAATAAAAAGATATTATTTATCCTCTCTTTAATGATTTTATTACCGGAATGAATACTAACGCTGCCGAAATGACAAGTGTCATAATGACTGGACCGTCAATTCGTTCGGCAGTTGTTAGAACTATGTAGCAAAGTGCTGCCCAAAGCAACGCAATGCAAACACTTTGTGATTTCGATAACGGGCGTCTCATTTACCAGCTTTCTTTTTATCCACGATGGCGTCGATGACTGCTACTGCGGTGATGTTCACAATGTCGCGTACGGAGCTTTCGAAGTCGGTGAAGTGGATAGGCTTATTCAATCCCATTTGTATCGGGCCGATTAGCTCCATTTCCGTATTCATGGCCTGCAACAGTTTGTATGCAGAGTTGGCAGAACTGAGGTTCGGAAATACAAGGGTATTCACATCTTTACCTTTCAGACGGGTGAATGGATACTTGGCGTCACGCATCTTGCGGTCCATGGCAAAGTTCACCTGCATTTCACCGTCAATGGCAAGATCGGGGTAGTTCTGCTGCATATATTCCACGGCTTCATGTACACTTACCGGACTACCTTCGGTGTCTGCACCGAAGTTGGAGTAACTTAACATGGCCATTACCGGAGTATGATTGAAGAAACGTACGGTATGCTCTGACAGTTTGGCTATGTCAATCAATGTTTCGGCATTGGGATGACGGTTAATTAGTGTATCAGCCAAGAAGTAGGTACCTTTCTTGGAGTTCAGGATGTGCATCGTACCGAAATGCTTGTATTGCGGTTGTATGCCGATAACTTCTTTGGCAACTTTGATCGTATTGCTGTATTTGGTATAAAGACCGGTGATGAATGCATCTGCATCGCCTGTTTCCACCATCATCATACCGAAGTAATTGCGTTCGAACATCTTATCGTTGGCTTCCTCATAGGTGGCACCTTGGCGAGCACGCTTTTCGGAAAGGATGCGGGCGTAGCGTTCACGGCGTGAGGCTTCGTTCGGATGGCGCAGGTTGACGATTTCGATGCCTTCCAGGCTGAGGTCGAGTTCTTTTGCCAGTTTTTCGATGGTTTCATCGTTACCTAATACAATTGGATGACAGATACCTTCGGCTTTGGCTTCTACAGCGGCTTTCAGCATATTGGGGTGAGAACCTTCGGCAAATACCACGCGTTGCGGATTGCGACGGGCGGTGTCGTAAAGCTGGCGGGTCAGTTTGCTTTCGTAACCCATCAGTTCGCGGAGCTGTACGCAGTAAGCATCCCAGTCCTCGATATTTTTACGGGCGACACCGCTTTCCATAGCAGCCTTGGCTACGGCGCAGGAAACTTCAGTGATAAGACGCGGGTCAACCGGTTTCGGGATGAAGTATTCCGGACCGAAACTAAAGTTGTTAACATGATAAGCCTCGTTCACAACATCGGGTACAGGCTGTTTTGCCAAGTTGGCAATGGCATGTACGGCGGCAATCTTCATTTCTTCGTTGATGGCTTTGGCCTGAGTATCCAAGGCACCACGGAAGATATAGGGGAAACCGATTACATTATTAATTTGGTTCGGATAGTCCGACCGTCCGGTTGCCATCAGTACATCGGGACGTGCTGACATAGCATCTTCATAAGAGATTTCCGGTGTAGGATTGGCCAGTGCGAAAACGATAGGAGACGGAGCCATGCTGCGTACCATGTCCTGCGACAGAACGTTTCCTTTGGATAATCCCAGGAATACGTCGGCACCTTTGATGGCTTCTTCCAAAGTGTGGATATCTGTGCGATCGGTAGCGAAGTAGCGTTTCTGTTCGTTGAGATCGGTACGTGCTTTGCTGATTACACCTTTACTATCCAGCATCACAATGTTTTCCAGGCGGGCACCCAGTGAAACATACAGTTTTGTACAAGATACGGCAGATGCACCGGCACCATTCACAACGATTTTTACATCTTCAATTTTCTTGCCTGCTACCTGCAAAGCGTTCACAAGTCCGGCACTGGAGATGATGGCCGTACCATGCTGGTCATCGTGCATCACAGGGATATCGAGCTCTTCTTTCAGGCGACGCTCTATTTCGAAGCACTCAGGTGCTTTGATATCTTCCAGGTTGATACCACCGAAGGTAGGAGCAATGGCCTTTACAGCTTCGATGAATTTTTCGGGATCTTTTTCGTTTACTTCAATATCGAATACGTCGATGCCGGCATAAATCTTGAACAGAAGTCCTTTACCTTCCATTACGGGCTTACCGCTCAACGCACCTATGTCGCCAAGACCGAGTACGGCAGTACCGTTGGAGATTACAGCAACCAAGTTTCCTTTCGCTGTATATTTATAAGCATCCTGCGGATTCTTTTCTATTTCGAGGCACGGCTCCGCCACACCGGGAGAGTAAGCAAGCGAAAGATCGGTTTGGGTACTGTAGGGCTTGGTAGGCACTACTTCTATCTTACCTGGTTTGCCTTGTGAGTGATACAGCAAGGCAGCTTCTTTAGTTATCTTAGCCATGGTAGTTGATTATGAGTTGTTAGTTAAAAGTTATAATTTTGCCGCAAAGGTAGGAATAAATGTGATAAAGTGTAAGTCTGTGTGCAATAAAAACTATTAAATAGTACTTATTGACAGGATTAATTTGAAATGGTGTAGAAATGAACTAAATGCTGATAATTCTTTCTCCGCTATCTGGCAGGTACGGAAAAAGGGATTGAGGATGTGATGTTAATCAAATGATTTATAGGGCAAAGAAGTAGGATAATACGACTGTCCCGAATTGCATAAAAAGTGTATGATTGGGTAGTTACTTTTATTTTTTAACTATCTTCGCCTTAGAAAATCATTATTATTGCTATGATAAGATTACAACCATGAAAAGAATATATCATTTTTTTTTAGTATTGCTCATTCTTTGTTGCACACAGATTTTGTTTGCCCAAAATAATGTAGATATGCTGTTCACGTCTGTAAGCGAAAAGTTGGCGGGGCATCCGTCGGAACTTGTGTACCTGCAAACAAACAAGGGTATCTATGAAACAGGGGAAGATTTGTGGTTCAAAGCCTACGGGCTGGATGCGCAGTCTTTCGGATTGTCTGACCGCAGCAAAACGCTGTACCTGCAAATGATGGACGCTAAAGACAGTGTGGTATGGCGGGAGAAATATCCTATCGAGAACGGGATTGCGGACGGTCACGTGTACATGGATGAAAAGTTGGTGGAAGGGAATTTTTCTCTGGAAGCATATACCCGGCACTCGTTTTTTAATGATACGACGGAAATGCTGGCGGCACGAAATATCAAGGTGGTTAAGAATATCGCCCATGACAGCGGACAAGCGGAGAAAAGAAAAAAAAGGGAATTAAGATTCGACCTTTTTCCCGAAGGTGGAAATTTGGTTGCCGGGTTACCTTCCCGTTTGGCTTTTAAGGCAACGGACGGCAACGGTTATCCGGTAGATGTGGAAGGAACGTTGTATATAGATGAAAATCCTGCCACAACGTTCAAAAGCAGCCATGACGGGATGGGGCTCTTATCTTTTACTCCTTCCGTCGGCAGGAATTACCGGATAGAACTGAAAGATGGAAAGAGTTACTCTCTACCAGAGATTTATTCACAAGGTATGTCATTCCAGTTATTGAAGCACAATAAGGAATGGATGGAGTTTGTGATTTCCCAAACAGAAGGGGTGCCTGAACAGGACGTTTATCTGTTGGGGCAAATGCGGGGAGTAGTCTGCTGCGTGGCAAAAGGGAAGTTGAAGAATAACCTGAGAATAAAGATTCCTGCAATGGAATTTCCATATCAGGGGATTGCGGAATTTACGTTGTTTGACGGTACAATGCAGCCCATAGCGGAACGTTTGGTATATGTCCACCCGGAAAAGAGACTGAATATCAGTATCAAACTGGACAAGGACAATTATGTACTTCGTGAAAAGGCTACGCTGAAAATAAAGGTGACGGATGATGGTGGTAAGCCGATACAGGCAAATCTGGGTATCAGCGTATTCGACAAAATATATGTGAATCCGGCTGATCCTGCAAATATCCTTACACATTGCTATCTTATCTCCCAGATACGGGGGATTATCCATAATCCGGCTTATTATTTCAATGAAGAGAATAAAGACCGGATGGAAGCAATGGATTTATTGCTGTTGACACAAGGTTGGAGGCGGTATGTGTGGAGGTTTGGACGTTCACCATATCATGGCGGGATATTCCTGACGGATGAAATATCGGGTACTCAAACGGTAAAAAGCAAGAAGAAAAGCAAGGAAACACAAAGCACGGAGCAACTGATTCAGGTGTCGGGTGCGGAAGGAAAATCGGCGTTTGTCTGGGCTGATTCGACGGGATGCTTCAAAGTCGGTACAAATATGATGAAGGAGATTCGAGGGGGATATGTGTATTTGAAACCGATGTTATCAAAAGAGTTTAAACCGAAACTGGAAATAACAGATTATTTTCCGCTGATAGACAGTATCAGAAAAAACAAGCCGTTCTGTTATCCGATCATGGATTTATCGCAAGCAATAAAGCAGCAGGTTCTTGATATGCCGGTGGTGAGCAATGACAGCACAATCCTACTGGATGAAGTGGTTGTTACCCGAAAAGCTCGCAAACCGTTCCGTGATAAGTTCATGGGGAGATTGGATAGTTTGGCACAAGCAAATTTAGGAAGTGCTTATGTCTGTGGGTGTGGTTATTTGCAGAACTACAAACCGGGATATGATGCCCATCCTTACTGGAAGCCGTGCAGCATTTCCGCTGATAAAAGAAGCAAGCCGATTGAGGGGGAAAAATATTATATAGTTAAATTTAAACATTTAGGTGGTAACGCTTTTTCTGTTGAAGATGAACAATTAGTTACTTATCATGGTGAAACCTATTCGGAAGAAGAGTTATTACACATGAATAACCTTTACCGCACCAAAGGTTACTATGCTGCCCGTGAGTTCTACCAGCCGGATGAAATAGATATGCAGTTATCTACGCCGGATGCCCGGAATACTCTACTGTGGCAACCTTCTATTGATACTGACGAGAAAGGCGAAGCGACTATTTCATTCTATTGCTCGGATATTAATACCGAGTTCATAGGTGTAGTGGAGGGAACGGACGGAGCGGGATTGCTTGGAACAGGAAAGTGTGAGTTTAGGGTGGTTAGGAATATAACTAATTAAGAGTAAAAGGGTTATACAACCATCCAAACCCTTTTTTATAGAAGATGTAGAACAATCAAAACAACTTTTGTATGGGGAAACGTAGTTTAAGAAAGTATTTGTACGATATTCCGAAGAATATGCGCAGTTTTATTGATGATTTTGTGGGAGAACATAAAGCTATAAAAGAATAACAGAATCATTTAAAAAACTAAATGATTCTGTTATTCTTTTAATTATATATCAATGTCCTTATTCTCCTTCTTTTTCTCCTTCAGCTTCCGGAGCCTTATCTATCAACTCCAGGAACTGGTCGAGTCGAGGTGTAACAATGATTTGTGTACGGCGGTTGCGCTGTTTACCCAGTTCAGAATCATTGTCTGTGATAGGATTGTACTCACCACGTCCGGCAGCAGAAAGCCGTTTAGGGTCAACACCATATTTATTCTGCAATTCTTGTACTACAGATGAGGCACGCAGGGCACTCAAATCCCAGTTATTGCGGATATTGGTACGTGAGATGGGTACGTTGTCCGTATTACCCTCTACCAGTACTTCGTAATCTTTGTAGTCGGTGATAATCTTGGCAATCTTGCTTAACGTTTCGCCGGCGCGTTCGTTGATTTCGTAACTGCCGCTCTTGTAGAGCATATTGTCTGCTAAAGAGATGTAAACCACACCTTTCAGTACTTTCACATCTACTTCTTTCAATTCCTCGCGGCTCAGGGAGCGGGTCAGATTGTTGGTTAGCATAACGTTCAGTGAGTCCGATTTACTCTTGGCATCCACTAATTGCTTGATGTAGCGGTTGGAGGCATTGATTTCATCTACGAGTTTGGAGATGTTGATATTCCCTTGCGAGTTCTGCTGGAGGCTCTTGTCGAGCGATCCTTGCAGGGTAGCGTAACTGTTACGCAATTCCTGATTATTTTTTCGGGCTTCGCTTAAACGATCCTCCAAGCTTTTAGATTGTGTGCGGTATTCGGCAAGCTGGATTTGTGCGTCCTGATATGACTTGTCGAGAGCAGACTTTTCGTCTTTCAGTTTGTTATAATCTGTTTGAAGATTCACAAATTCCTTCTTGGTCACACATCCTGTCAGGAATAGAGTTGCGACCAACAGAAAGGATGCAGCTAATTTTGTACGTTTCATAAATCTTTCTTTATTAAATGTTTACTGGGCGCAAAGATAAGAAAATCCCCGCACTCCGGTTGCGGAGACGGGGATATATTATTTGTTTTATAGGTACTTTATGAAATTATGCGTTCAGAGCCTGCTCAATATCTGCGATGATATCGTCTACGTTTTCGATACCTACCGATAAACGGATTAGGTCGGGACGCACTCCGGCTTCCAGTAACTGCTCATCCGATAACTGACGATGGGTATGGCTGGCAGGGTGCAGCACACAGGTACGTGCATCGGCAACGTGTGTTACGATAGCAACCAATTGCAGTGAGTCCATGAACTTGATGGAAACCTCGCGACCACCTTTTAATCCGAAGGAGATAACACCGCAAGAGCCGTTCGGCATATACTTTTGTGCCAACTCATAGTATTTATTGTCGGGAAGGCCACAATAGTTCACCCAAGCTACTTTGTCATTTTTAGAAAGATATTCGGCAACCGCCTGTGCATTTTTACAGTGTTGCGGCATACGCAGGTGCAGAGTTTCCAGACCGAGATTCAGTAGGAAAGAGTTCTGCGGAGACTGGATGCTGCCGAGGTCACGCATCAACTGGGCAGTAGCCTTAGTGATATAAGCCATCTTACCGAAAGCTTTTGTATAAGTCAGTCCGTGGTATGACTCATCCGGTGTGCATAGTCCGGGGAATTTATCAGCGTGTGCATCCCAGTCGAAATTGCCGCTGTCTACAATACAACCACCTACGCTGGTGGCATGACCATCCATATATTTGGTAGTAGAGTGTACTACGATATCAGCACCCCATTCAAACGGGCGGCAGTTGATAGGAGTCGGGAAGGTGTTGTCTACAATCAAAGGTACACCGTGACTATGGGCAATGCGGGCAAATTTTTCAATATCCAATACTTCCAGTGACGGGTTGGAAATGGTTTCACCGAACAATGCTTTCGTATTCGGGCGGAAAGCTGCGGAGATTTCTTCTTCGCTGGCATCCGGACTAACGAAAGTAACTTCGATACCCAATTTCTTCATAGTCACCCCGAAGAGATTGAATGTACCACCATAGATAGCGGACGAACAAACGAAGTGATCGCCTGCCTGGCAGATATTAAATATAGCATAGAAATTGGCAGCTTGTCCGCTGGACGTCAACATACCGGCAACACCGCCTTCAAGAGCAGCTATCTTGGCGGCAACAGCGTCGTTGGTAGGGTTTTGCAAGCGAGTATAGAAATAACCGCTCTCTTCAAGATCGAAAAGGCGTGCCATTTGCTCGCTGGTTTCATATTTGAAAGTGGTGCTTTGATAAATGGGGAGTACACGGGGCTCGCCCTTCTTAGGAGTCCATCCTGCCTGTACGCAGAGGGTTTCCGGTTTAAATTGCTTTGCCATAATGCTATTTGTTTTTATAGTTTTTTATCAATTAACGCATTTGTGGACGCAAAAGTAGGGAAAATAATTGTATTTTTGTCCGCAAGATGAATAAATGGAAAATGAAACAGTTATTTTGCTTTCTTATTTTGCTTTTTTGCATGTCATTCTCTTACGAAGCGTTGGCCCAGGAAGAGCGGGCTACGCCGAAAAGCGGTGAGGGGATATCTGGTTTTCTACAGCGTAACGGGCGTACCGGAAAAGCGTACTATCAGGAGTTCCTGGAACTGAATAAGAAACAATTGCGAGGTAAAGAAGAGCTGCGGCTGGGAGTGAAATATTTGCTTCCACCTCTAAAAAAGGGGAGTGGCAATACGGTTGCTTCATCCAATTCATCTGCTTCAAACTCTTCTGCTTCAAATTCTTCTGCCCGTTCCGGCAACAAAACAATTCGTGAACCTCTTTTCGGAAAAAGCCTTGCTGAAGTTAAAGTGACGGGAAACCGCCTCAAAGGTGCGTGTTTCTACGTGGTGAGTGGGCATGGTGGCCCTGATCCCGGTGCTATTGGCAGGATAGGAAGCGTGGAACTGCATGAGGATGAATATGCCTATGATGTCGCTCTTCGTCTTGCCCGGAATCTGATGGAGGAAGGCGCTAAAGTTTATATTATTATTCAGGATGCCAAAGACGGTATCCGTGACGATCAATACCTTAATAACAGTAAGCGTGAAACTTGTATGGGTGCTCCTATCCCTCTGAACCAGGTTGCCCGCCTTCGCCAACGCTGTGAGAAAATAAATGCGCTCTATCAGAAAGACCGCAAGAGTTATACGTATTGCCGTTCCATCTTCTTGCATGTAGATAGCCGTAGTAAAAGTCACCAGACGGATGTATTCTTCTATCATGCTCCCAAAAGTGTAAATGGTAAACGGTTGGCAACTACAATGAAGAATACTTTCGAATCTAAATACGACCGCCACCAACCTAACCGTGGCTTTTCGGGAACTGTCAGCCCACGCAATTTGTATGTGCTGGCCAATTCCAGTCCTGCCGGAGTGTTTGTAGAGTTGGGCAATATTCAGAATACTTTCGACCAGCGCCGGTTTGTTATGAGTTCCAATCGTCAGGCATTGGCGAAGTGGATGATGGAAGGTTTCAT
>ENA-USYP01002259-USYP01002259.1-human-gut-metagenome-genome-assembly--contig:-NODE-2259-length-12098-cov-5.874553_pt1 | contig 12098 bp, 9 predicted proteins | sample MGYA00250065_ERZ773512 | MGnify/ENA primary metagenome ERZ773512 (study PRJEB29103, sample SAMN06112003) | human gut metagenome | biome: human gut; feature: ankylosing spondylitis patient; material... | reverse complement strand
TTTGGGACGCTTCCTTTATGGGGGCAGTCCCAAGACCCTTTGAATGAGGATCAGACTACAGTACGCATTCTTGAGGGCTGGTCTGAAAGGGTAGGCGAACCGAAAGGAGTCCGACCCATCGCAACGGCCTTTTTTACCAGCGGGTGTTCGGGAGAAACATGCGAAGAACCCAAGCGGAAAGAACGCGCTTTGGCTTCACAGGCGATGTGTTTCCGTATCTCGTCGAAAAGTTCCTGGTTGGTGTAACATTCGTTGCTGCGGATGTCGACTACGAATGTGCAGCGGTCGGGTATTACATTGTGCTGTGTCCCTGCATTCACCATGGTTACACTCATTTTTACCGGCCCCAATAAAGCCGATTCTTTCGGGAAACGGTAATCGCGGAACCAGGCAATGTCGTTCAGCACCTTGTATATGGCGTTGTCGCCTTCGTTCCGGGCAGCATGCCCCGACCTGCCGTAGGCGGTGACATCCAGTACCATCAGCCCTTTTTCGGCAATGGCGGGTTGCATCTCCGTGGGTTCGCCCACAATGGCGAATTGTATGGGCGGTAGTTCCGGCAGTACGGACTCTACTCCTTCCTTGCCCGACACCTCTTCCTCGCAGGAAGCCAGGTAAATCAGGTTGTAAGCCTGTGTAGTCCGGCACAATTGCAGGAATACCTGCAGCAGGCTGACTACGCTTGCTCCGGCGTCATTGCTTCCCAAACCGTAAATCTTGCCGTTCTCTTCCGTAGGGGTGAACGGGGCTTTCCGCCATCCGTTTACGGGCTTCACCGTGTCGATGTGCGAGTTCAGCAGCAGCGTAGGCTTGTTCAGGTCGAACATCGGGCTGAGACACCATATATTGTTGCCTTTCCGTCCGGTTGCCATTCCCTGCATTTCGATGTAATTCTGAAGAAAGTCCGCGGCCTGCTCCTCTTCGCGGCTCAATGATGGTATGGCTATCAATGATTTAAGCAGTCCGATTGCCTCGGAAACCAGTGTTTCTATATCCGTTGTCATCGTTGGGTTCTGTTATATATTCGTTATTACTTTGCAAACTTACGGATAAATCCCGAAAAAGGGAGATAGTTTCAAATAAAACTAATACCTTTGTACCCATATTTACCAATTCTTTAAAAATATGACTTATCATCATTTGTCTGTTCTGATACATCGTCAGGCAGAGAAGTATGGAGACAAAGTAGCCCTTAAATACAGGGACTATGAAACATCACAATGGATACCTATCACTTGGAATAAATTCTCTCGTACAGTACGTCAGGCAGCCAATGCGTTGGTGGCTTTAGGTGCAGAAGAACAGAGGAACATCGGTATCTTCTCACAAAACAAGCCGGAATGTTTATTTACCGATTTTGCAGCCTTTGCCAACCGTCTGGTTACCATACCGCTGTATGCTACCAGCTCTTCGGCTCAGGCCCAGTATATTATCAACGATGCTCAGATACGTTTCCTCTTTGTGGGCGAGCAATTCCAGTATGATGCCGCTTTCAGCGCATTCGGCTTTTGCCACTCTCTGGAGAAACTGATTATTTTCGACCGCAGCGTCGTGCGCGATCCCCGCGACAAGACCTCTATCTACTACGACGAGTTTCTGGCATTGGGCGAGGGACTACCCCACAATGCCGTTGTGGAAGAGCGTACCGCCCGTGCATCGGACAGCGACCTTGCCAATATTCTTTATACATCCGGCACCACCGGCGAGCCGAAAGGAGTGATGCTGCACCACTTCAACTACAGAGAGGCTATCCGCATCCATGATATCCGCCTGACTGCCATGACGGATAAGGATGTGTCCATGAACTTCCTTCCGTTGACGCATGTGTTTGAAAAAGCATGGACTTATTTCTGTCTTCACAGAGGTGTGCAGGTTTGTGTCAATCTTCGTCCGGCAGATATTCAAACCACTATCAAGGAGATACGTCCTACATTGATGTGCAGCGTTCCCCGCTTTTGGGAGAAGGTATATGCCGGTGTGCAGGAGAAGATTGCCCAGGAGAGCGGCCTGCGGAAAGCAATGATGCTGGATGCTCTTAAAGTAGGGAAGATGCACAACATTGATTACCTGCGTGCAGGCAAAACGCCGCCCCTGATGCTTCATCTGAAGTATAAATTCTATGAAAAGACTATCTATGCCCTGCTGAAAAAGACAATCGGTATTGAGAACGGTAATTTCTTCCCGACTGCCGGTGCTGCCGTATCCGATGAAATCTGCGAATTCGTGCACTCGGTGGGCATCAATATGGTGGTGGGTTATGGATTGACGGAATCTACGGCTACCGTGTCCTGCTTCCTCGACAAGGGGTATGAGATAGGTTCGGTAGGTACTGTCATGCCCGACCTTGAAGTGAAGATTGGAGAAAACAATGAAATCCTGCTTCGCGGTAAGACTATTACTACCGGCTATTATAAGAAACCGGAAGCCACCGCTGCGGCTATCGACAAAGACGGTTGGTTCCATACGGGTGATGCCGGCTATCTGAAGGGAAATCATTTGTATCTGACCGAACGTATCAAGGATTTGTTCAAGACCTCGAACGGAAAGTATATCTCTCCGCAGGCTCTGGAAACCAAACTGTCGATAGACCGTTACATTGACCAGATTGCTGTCATTGCCGACCAGCGTAAGTTTGTGTCTGCCCTGATTGTTCCGGTTTATGGCTTGGTGAAGAACTACGCTAAGGAGAAAGGCCTTGAGTACAAGGATATGGCCGACTTGTTGCAGCATCCTAAAGTGCAGGCTTTGTTCCGTGCCCGCATTGATACGTTGCAACAGCAGTTTGCGCATTATGAGCAGGTGAAACGTTTCACTTTATTGTCCGAACCGTTCAGCATGGAACGGGGCGAGCTGACAAATACATTGAAGCTGAAACGTTCTGTGGTGGCAAAGAATTATAAGGAGCTGATTGATAAGATGTACGAAGAATAAAAGTCCGGATGATTTTACAGTTTGCTTAAAATAGGAAAAAAGGAGGCGGTATGCCTCCTTTTTTATTGTCGGATATGCCGTCAACGGTTTAGGCTTATATGTTTACAAATGGAACGGTATGATTCTTTCTTCTTTTCCGCTCCGTTGAATGAACTCTATCAAGTCAGGGACTGAATGCCTTTGACTTCCTGACTGAATGCCTTTCACTCAGGGACTCATTGTTCCCCTGTTCAGAAGTCTTTGTGAGCGGGGAGGGAGAAAAGGGGAAAAAGTTGGAAGTCGGGATAAAAAATGTGTATTTCTTCTTAGGGTTGCGCCGGTGTGGTCTGTTTATATTCTATGGAAAGATATTTTTAATCTTAAAACTTAGTATGCTATGAGAAAGCTTTTATCGGCGCTGATATTGTCGTTTTCAATATGGAGCGTTTTTTCATGCCGGCAGGAAAATAATGTAACTGTTAAGCAGTATCCCATGTTCTGGACATGGCTGGATTATCGTCCCGGCATGAATTTCGATTCGGTATGCCAGGTGATGAATGACATCGGCATGGATGGAATAATGCTGAATGCACCCACCCCCGACGACTATCGCATTGCCATTCCCATAGCCCGTAAACACGGCATTGAAGTATACGCATGGTTGTGGACCATGAATCTGGAGCACGACCGCGATAAGATTTTGGCAGAACATCCCGACTGGTTCAGCGTAAACCGCAACGGAAAGAGCCTCGCAGATACTACGGCATATGTGGATTATTATAAATTCCTCTGTCCCGCACTGCCTGAGGTGCGCGAATTCATCAGGGAGAAAATTAAGTCGTATTGCGAAGTCGAGGGATTGAACGGAATTGCCATCGACTACAACCGTTTGGTGGATGTAGTGCTTCCTACCACGTTATGGCCGCATTACGGTATTGTGCAAGACCGGGAATATGCCGCATGGGATTACGGTTATCATCCCGCCATGCTCGAAAAGTTCAAGAGCAGGTATGGCTATGATCCGCGTGAGCAGCAGGACCCTTCGGCAGACATAAAGTGGCGGCAGTTCCGTTGCGACCAGATAACGGAAGTTGCGAATATGATTGCCGGAGTGGTGCATTCGTATGGCAAGACAATGGCGGCATCTCCGTTTCCTACGCCGAAAATGGCTTCACGCATGGTGCGGCAGGACTGGGGTAAATGGAACCTGGATATCGTTTTTCCGATGGTTTACCATACTTTCTATACGGAAGATGTCAGTTTTATTTCCGATTGTACCGTTGAGAATGTGCGCGACAAGAATGATAAAACCGTATTGTATTGCGGCATGACCGCTACCGATGGTCCGGAAATGTTCGAATGTATGGATGCCGCGCTGAATAGCGGTGCTCAGGGCATTGCCGTATTTACGGTGGCAGGCTTGCGCTCGTCCGAGGTAAAGAACCGGTTCAAAACTTATACGGACAGCGTACGGGCGGTGCGCGCGGCTAATGGCGGTATCATTGAAGCGGTGCATCCTCACGTGGCGGATACCAATCCTTTTACTCATAAAGGCATCATGGCATTGGTGGAAAAGCGTATGCGACGGATTGTGGCCGAAGCATCCGGTAAAGAGGAGTTACCCCCGTTGGCTTTGGGTGAGTATAGGCAAACGGAATCTTACGATGCCACCCGTTGCTATCGGGTGGCGGATGAGAACAGCAGGACGGTCTTTAAGGTTACTTTCTACTTCTACGGTGATGTACTTTCGGGTTGGGACGTAGTGGCGGAATAGCCCGCCCTCTTTCTTATTCCGTTGATTGCAGCGGATTTATGCGATTTTTTCAGACTTTTGCACTATCTTTGCGGTTTGAAAAGATAGAATTTGAAGAAAGTATATGATTACCATTGAACAACTGAAAGATATCAAGGAACGTACCGAAGCGTTGAACCGCTATCTGGACATCGAAGGAAAAAAAATACAAGTGGAAGAGGAGCAATTGCGCACGCAGGCTCCGGGGTTCTGGGATGACCAGAAAGCCGCCGAAGCTCAGATGAAGAAAGTGAAAGGCTTGCAGCAATGGATTTCCGGCTACAATGAAGTCAAGGTTATGGCGGATGAGTTGCAGCTTGCATTCGATTTCTACAAGGATGAACTGGTAACGGAAGAGGAAGTGGATGAGGCCTATGCAAAGGCATCCGCTGCCGTAGAGGCCCTTGAACTCAAGAATATGCTTCGTGAGGAAGCCGACCAGATGGATTGTGTACTGAAAATAAATTCGGGAGCCGGCGGCACGGAGAGCCAGGACTGGGCGAGCATGCTGATGCGTATGTATCTGCGATATGCCGAAACACACGGATATAAGGCAACTATTTCCAACTTGCAGGAAGGCGATGAGGCCGGAATCAAGACCTGTACCATTGAAATATCGGGCGATTATGCCTACGGCTATCTGAAAGGCGAGAACGGTGTCCACCGTTTGGTGCGCGTATCTCCCTATAATGCTCAGGGCAAGCGTATGACTTCTTTCGCATCCGTTTTCGTCACTCCGCTGGTGGACGATACGATTGAGGTGAACATCGAACAGGCGCGCATCTCGTGGGATACTTTCCGTTCCAGCGGTGCAGGCGGACAGAACGTAAATAAGGTGGAGTCCGGCGTGCGGTTGCGCTATCAGTTCAAAGACCCTTACACTGGCGAGGAAGAGGAAATCCTGATTGAGAATACCGAAACGCGCGACCAGCCCAAGAACCGCGAGAATGCAATGCGCCAGTTGCGTTCCATTCTGTACGACAAGGAACTTCAGCATCGTATGGCGGAACAGGCAAAGGTGGAAGCCGGCAAGAAGAAGATTGAGTGGGGGTCGCAAATCCGCAGTTACGTGTTCGACGACCGCCGCGTGAAAGACCACCGTACCAATTTCCAGACTTCGGATGTAAACGGGGTAATGGACGGTAAGATAGACGGTTTCGTCAAGGCCTACCTGATGGAATTTGCAGGCGGAGATAACATTTAGTCCTTTCTGTTTTCCTTTTTATAGGCACGGGATTGCACGGATTTCGCAGATTTGCTTTATTCTTTTTCGGTGAACTCCGTGTAATCCCCGTATCTGATAAAGAAACAAATAACAAGCGTTTTTTTGTTTTGACACATTCCTTTCTTTTTTCTTTTATAAATGCTTGCAAACTTCCCGAATTTCCTTTTACTTTGTTTATCGTTGAACTTTAAACTATAGAAACACCATGGGAAAGAGTAAAAAGAAAGTAATGCACAGCCGGAAAGAAGAACAACAAGCCAGGAGAGTATTGCTGATTATCGGAGTTGCCGCTTTGGTATTGGTGGTTGCCATGCTGGTGGGCTATTCCTTCTTAGGCTGATTCAGAAGATAAATATGCCGCAAGAGATAGAACGGAAATTTCTCGTAAAAGGAGAATACAAGTCGCAAGCATACTCGCAGAACCGTATCATTCAGGGATATATCAGCAGTGCGCGCGGACGGACGGTGCGGGTACGCATACGTGGTGGGCAGGGGTATCTCACCATTAAGGGAGCATCCGATGCATCCGGTATCAGCCGTTACGAATGGGAAAAAGAAATTCCTCTGAATGAAGCTGAGGAGCTGATGAAACTGTGCGAGCCGGGCGTTATTGATAAAACCCGTTACCTGATACGCAGCAGAAACCATGTTTTTGAGGTAGATGAGTTTTACGGTGAGAATGAGGGACTGGTAGTTGCCGAAGTGGAGCTTGCCTCGGAGAACGAGCCTTTTGAGAAACCGGACTTTATCGGGCAGGAAGTGACGGGAGATATCCGTTATTACAATTCGCAACTGATGAAGCATCCGTTTAAGGAATGGAAGTAAACTAATTACGCCCCGTAATTGTTGATTCGTATATGGAGAAACTGTACCAATACCTGCCGGAAGAACTCGTCACTTTTATCCTGGTGACGGTGTTTTCTTTGCTTATAGGTCTTTCCTTGAGGCGTATCAGTTTGAAGCGCGAAGGAGAGACGACCTTGTTCGGTACGGACCGTACTTTCACCTTTATCGGCATTCTGGGCTATCTCCTCTATATTCTCGACCCGACGGACTATCGCCTGTTTATGGGTGGCGGGGCTGTCCTGGGGTTGCTGCTTGCCTTGAATTATTACGTCAAGCAGGCGCAGTTTCATGTGTTCGGAGTCACTACCATTGTCATTGCGCTCATTACGTATTGCATTGCACCTATCGTTGCTACGCAGCCCTCCTGGTTCTATGTAATGGTAATTGTGACCGTATTGCTCTTTACCGAGCTGAAACATACGTTTACCGAACTGGCACAGCGGATGAAGAACGACGAAATGATTACGCTTGCCAAGTTCCTTGCCATCAGCGGTATCATCCTCCCGATGCTGCCCGACGACAATCTGATACCGGGCATCAACCTCACGCCTTACAGTATATGGCTGGCTACGGTGGTGGTTTCGGGCATCTCCTATCTTTCTTATCTGCTGAAAAGATATGTATTCCGCGAGTCCGGTATTTTGGTATCCGGCATTGTAGGCGGGTTGTACAGCAGCACTGCCACCATATCCGTACTGGCGCGTAAAAGTCGGAAAGTATCCGCCCAGGAAGCACCCGAATATGTGGCGGCGATGCTGTTGGCGGTCAGCATGATGTTCTTGCGGTTTCTTATCCTGATAGGAATATTCAGTATAGGGGCTTTGACAGCCATTTATCCGTATTTGCTGATAATGTCTGCCGTTGCTGCCGGGACGGCGTGGTTCCTGCATTCCCGGTGGAAGCGTCCTGCCATGTCGGAAACGGTCGATGAAGACGAGGATGGCAGCAATCCGCTGGAGTTCAAGGTGGCGCTTATTTTTGCCGTGCTTTTTGTGGTGTTTACAATCGCTACCCATTATACGTTGATATACGCCGGCGAGGGCGGGTTGACTCTGCTCTCCTTTGTTTCCGGCTTCAGCGACATCACTCCGTTCATCTTGAATCTTCTGCAGGGTACGGGCAATGTGCCTGTTTCATTGATAACGGCTTGCAGCATGCAGGCGATAGTAAGCAACATTGCCGTGAATATGTGTTATGCATTGTTCTTCTCCGGCAAGAAGAGTCCGTTGCGTTCGTGGGTGTTGAGAGGCTTCGGTTGTGTCATTGCCGCCAATGTGTTCCTGCTGCTGTTTTTCTACTTTCTGTAAATCAATGTGCTTTTCGCTTTTTTTAACTCCGGTGTTCCGATAAATGCCGAAGAATGCCCTATTTTTGCCTAATTCGTTGTGACAGTAGACACTATCTGCTACGAAAAAACAGACAAGGTATAGATTTAAACAGGGAAACACCATGAAAAACAGATGGGCCATGTTGCTGGCGGTATTGTTAATACCCGTTTGGGCAACTGCACAGAATGCGGCAAACTCTTCCTTTCAAATTAAGGGTATCTTACTCGATTCTCTTACTAAAGAAGGCGAGCCGTACGCTACAATCAAGATAGTTAAGAAAGAAGCGCCGGAACATGCGTTGAAAATGCTGGTGACGGATATGAAGGGACACTTCCAGGAGAAAGTACCCGGTAATAAAGGCAACTTCATTATGACAATTTCTTCGGTGGGACGGAACAGTATTGTGAAGAACTTCTCCGTAAAACCGGGAGAAAAGTCGGTGGACTTCGGTACCATGTATATTACAGATGCTTCCAATGAGTTGGGACAGGTGGAGATTGTAGCCCAGAAGCCGTTGGTAAAGGCAGATATTGACAAGATAGAATATAACGTGCAGGACGACCCCGATTCCAAGTCGAACTCTGTTCTTGAGATGCTGCGCAAAGTACCCCTTGTAACGGTGGACGGCGAAGACAACATCAAGGTGAACGGCAGCAGCAGTTTCAAGGTGTATGTCAACGGCAAGCCCAACAACATGATGAGTAATAATCCTACGGAAGTCCTGAAAAGTATGCCCGCCAACTCCATCAAGCACATAGAGGTAATTACCAATCCCAGTGCAAAGTACGATGCGGAAGGTGTCGGGGGTATCCTGAACATTGTTACCGTAGGCGGCGGACTGGAAGGGTATACGGCTACGTTCAGCGGCAATGTCAGTAACCGTGGCGCCGGTGGGGGTGTATTCGGTACGATAAAAAGCGGCAAACTGACTTTCAGCGCCCGCTATAATTACAACTATAACAACCAGCCCCGCAGCTACTCCGGCGGCAATCGGCGTACCGTCGGCGAAACGGACAGCAGTTCGTCCGACCTGGATTACAGCGGAACCAGCAAGGGAGACGGTTCTTTCCAGTCAGGCAGTATGGAAGCCAGCTATGAAATCGACACATTGCGGCTGGTAACCATGTCCTTCGGGCTTTGGGGCGGCAAGAACAAGAGCGACGGAGCGACCAATACGCTGGCCACCTTCCCCGGTACTGCCAACGAACTGTACAACTATGTCTCCAATAGTCACAGTAAAAGTTCCTGGTATTCCATTGACGGAGGTATCGACTACCAGCGTCTGTTTCCCGTAAAGGAGCGTATGCTCACGTTCTCGTATAAGATTAATACCCGCCCGCAGACCTCGGATTCCTATTCCGGTTACGAGTATGATATGGACAATGTGGCCCCGGACTGGCAGGACTTTATGAAGCGCATGCTCGACCAGCATAATGACGGTTCGCAAAGCACTACGGAGCACACCTTACAGGCCGATTATACGACTCCCATCGGCAAGATGCACACAGTAGAAACCGGAGTTAAATACATCCTTCGCAACAATACTGCCGAGGACGACCGCTTCCAGCGCGCCGCAGGGCAGCAAACCGATTATGAATTCGATGAAGACCATAGTTCCCACTACAAACACCTGAATGATATTCTGGCTGCCTATGCCGGTTATTCCTTGAAAGTGAAGAAGCTCTCTGGCAGGCTGGGCGTGCGCTACGAGCATACCATACAGAATGTGAAGTATCTTTTAGGCAAAGGCGATAACTTCAAGAAGGATTTCGACGATGTAGTTCCTTCCGCCAGCATCGGCTGGAAGCTGACGGATATGTCCAACTTGCGTTTGGGTTATAACATGCGTATCTACCGTCCGGGCATCTGGTATCTGAATCCCTACCTGAATGACAGTAATCCTACCAATATCACGCAAGGCAATCCCAATCTGGATAGTGAGAAAAGCCATGCTTTCAATCTGAGTTACAGTAATTTTACGCAGAAGTTCAATGTCAACCTATCGCTCCGCTATTCGTTTACCAACAACAGCATCGAGCAAATCTCCGAAATTGTTCCCGATACCGAGATTGAGGGTTTGAAAGAGACTACCGGCAAAGAGGTGCTTTACTCCACTTATCAGAACATAGGAAAAACCAAGAATGCGAGTCTTAGCGGTTATATCAACTGGAATGCTACATCCAATACCCGTATCTATGCCAATATCTACGGTAACTATTCATATATGGAAGGAGCCAACGGCCTTAAAAACGACGGTTGGAATCTTTTTGCCTACGGGGGTGCGCAACAAACCCTGCCCCATGATTGGCGCATCAGTCTGAACGTGTTCGGCCAGACTCCCTGGGTAATGTTACAGGGTAAAGGGAGCAGTTACTTCGATTACGGCTTGAGCGTAAACAAGTCTTTCTTCGACAAGCGTCTGACCCTCTCTGCTTTTGCCAGCAACTTCTTTAAGAAGTACATGGACAATACCAATACGCTCGAAGGTGTTGGTTTTACGCAGGAGAGCTGGAGCAAGTATAGCCGCCAGCGCTTCGGCATCAGTGTCAGTTACCGTATCGGCGAGCTGAAAGCCAGCGTTAAGAAAGCCGCCCGTTCCATCAGCAATGATGATGTAAAGGGCGGTGGAGGCGGCAATAGCGTTCAGTAGGGTCGCAATTCCGGTTATGAAGCGGAAATGGGGGTGTCAGAACTCAATTGGAATCCTAACTTCCGTAATCCCTGCTGTACGTCCGGATGGCTCATGAAGAGTTTCCAGAGCAGTCCGCTGCGGTAATTCTCAATCATGACGGCTATCGGCCCCTGGTCGATGGCAAGATAACGTTGCGGATACCAGTTGTCCGTTTCGCTGAAAGCGTCGTAGAATCCGTAAGGGCCGAACACCTTGTCACCCATGTCGTAAAGGTGGCGCATCACTTGCAGCGAATACTCCGGTGTATATACGATGGACGAAAGGGCGGCGGTGGGAGCGATGACTCCCCGGTCGTCGCGCTCGTTGGGCGAGTGGGCGGCATACCCGTCTGTGGAGTAGCTGGCGGTCAGTCCCCAGCAGTCCGGTCCGAAGCCTTTGTAATGTTTGGGGTTACGGATGCAGTAGGCGCGGTTCACAAGCGTGAGGTTACGCATTTCGCCGAAGTAATCGGGGCAATACTCGTCTTTCAGCCCGTTGGGGTCGAGTCCCAGGAACGAGTACTGTGCCCAGAACAGAGGACCGGCTTCCGTGCCCTGATACCGCAGATGCAGTTCGATACCCTCTACCTTATGCGGACTGACGATGGCGCCGTTCTGCGCCCAACCTTCGTGGTATACGGCGGCGGGCACGCCATGCGTAGGCGAGGCGGCGGCAAGGATGTACATGATGAGGCACTCGTTGTAGCCGTGTACGGGGAAGTTCATTTCCCAGCCGTATTCGGGGCTCCAATGCCAGTAGAGTACGTTTTGGTCGCCCTGGCGGTAGAAGTTCCAGTCTACATCCCGCCATAGCTTGTCGATACGGGCGGCGAGGGCTTTCTCTTGCGGATTGCCGCCTGCATAGTATTGGTGTACGGCAAGGAGAGCCTGCATGATGAAAGCGGTTTCTACGAGGTCGCCGCCATTGTCTTTTTGTCCGAAAGGCTTTATCCGTCCCGTATCGCCATACCACCAGTGGGGGTAGGCGCCGTGAAAGCGGTCGGCGGTTTCGAGGAAAGAAACGATGCGTTCCATACGTGCCAGGCCTTCTTCACGGGTGACGTAGCCCCGGTGGATACCGGCAAGCACTGCCATGATGCCGAAACCGCTGCCGCCGGATGTCACTACGTTTTGGTCGTTTTCGGGATATACGCCGTCCATGTGGATGCGTTCGCGTGCCAGTCCGCTGTTGGGTTCGGCTCCGTCCCAGAAGTAATTGAAGGTCCGGTGTTGTACGGTGTCCAGCAGGGCGTCGTCGCTCAATGCTCCGGATGCACCGGCAGAGGATGTTATGGAAATCCGCAAAATCCTTGCAGAAAAAGGCGGC
>ENA-USYP01002252-USYP01002252.1-human-gut-metagenome-genome-assembly--contig:-NODE-2252-length-12126-cov-215.840900_pt1 | contig 12126 bp, 9 predicted proteins | sample MGYA00250065_ERZ773512 | MGnify/ENA primary metagenome ERZ773512 (study PRJEB29103, sample SAMN06112003) | human gut metagenome | biome: human gut; feature: ankylosing spondylitis patient; material... | reverse complement strand
CTGAAAGTATTTGTACTGACAGTCTCAGTCTGTTCCAAATGATGGGCAAACCTTTCATCCACTATTAGATTACGATAATAATCCATCTCCAAAAAGTCGAGACGGGAAATTCTATCCTTGTCTTCTATTAGCAATACGACATCATCCCCCTTGGGGTTCAAGAATGAGGTACATTTACGGAAAGTACGTTCATCATTTGCAAGTTTCCTTTCAACAGCTATGGAAGTGCTAAAATCCATTAACAACTCAGTGTCTTTAAAAAGACGCTCTCTATCATTTCGACTTAACGTTAGAAAGTTTCCGTCTATGGCATTTATTTTCTGAAACAAGATGCCATGATAGCTATCTTTGATGGAACGAACCTTTGAGGTCATCACTTTGTCAGTGGTAAGCGTATGGCGACTAAGATTATGTGGCAACAATATATCACAATCTACTAAATTGATTTCTTCGGAGCATCCTTGTCTCACAAAATGGTCGATTACAGCAGATCCAAGTGTACCAGTCCCGACAACACTCACTTTCTTGAACCATTCTTTGATTCCATTATTGATGGCGTTTCCATTACGCGAGATCATGAACTCTAATAGTACAACTTCTACAGACAATTCATAAAACCATTTTTCAAACGCATCCTTGCTAAGAACTTTCTTTTTGTGTACTATATCTTTGGGAAAGCAATCTGTCTTTATGAGAAACAACTCTTGTGAAGTTTTTTTATTATCTTCGCTTGTTTGAGTGACATAGATCAATATAAGTAACGGAAGTGTAGCCTTCCCTGCGATGCTTTTTGTCAAAACAGCTAAGAGACTATCCGTTAGTGAGAAATGGCCTGTTGACTGAACGTCTTTCAAATCTCCCATCGTTTGGGGTATCCGTACAAAATTGCTTGCATGGATTTTTTCAGTGGGAATACCGACCAAATAATGGGTAGCTTTGTTCCTCTCTACAAACTCCAATGTAGAAGAAAACTTCGTCTTTTTTGAATACTTAATGTATGGATTGTTGTCAGAACGTTCATTCAAAATGCAGCAGACCTCTTGAAAACCAAAGAACACCTCTAACGGACGGTTTGGCTCATGTAATTTGTTTATGCTATTCAAGCTAAACCAACGTCTTATGGAATTTAAGAAATCGTGCGCATTAAACTGTGGTCGAATATCTGCAAATGCAACATCTGACACACATAATGATACTGGCCGTGTAAACGGCTTAGCATTTGAATGAGGAAGCTCCGTTGGAAAATCTTTTCTTAGTGCATAGACTTCTGGTATATTGATGTCTTCAGGATGGCAAATAATTGCAATTTCCTCCTCATCACATATTCTATAAATAGGCTCGTCTGGAATTTCAAGATGCGTCATACGCATTTTGATAATGGCATCCCCCTTGCCATTGACATAACACAGCACATCTTTTGTGTAAGGATGTGCTATGGCTGTCTTATAGATAGCTTTGGCTCTCGGAAGTTTTAGATGTTCACCTCTAATTGGAGAGCCATTTGTTATTTTATGGTTATAAGTTGTCATCTTCCAGCGCGTGGTGCAGGATTAGAAATAGATGATGCTCCCGCCACTGTAGAAATTTCTCTAAGAGTTTTTCCGTTTGCGGTAATCTTAAAAACAATGGGCTGTGGTATATTCCCCAATTTGCTATGTGTCGCAGTATTAAGGAAATGTGAAGAACCAGACTTCAGTTTCTTTATATATTGCTCTTTAGCTTCGTAGCAAGGGGGATTGTTATTATCGTCCTTGATTTCATTTGAAGAAGCGATAACATGAGCAGAATTACCAATCTGTTTGTCCAGTATAGCCTCAGCAGATGGTTTGATTTCCTCCTTGTTGTCTGAATCATTGAAGAATGACCAAGAGCAATGATGTGGTGCGAGGAAAATATTCCACTTTAATTTTTCTTCGTCTGTATTATTTTCAAGTATGTGTTGCCAGATTTCGTGTTCAGCATCACTGCCCATAAGCACACGGCTCTTGTAACCCGTGTATCCGTCTATTTTAAAACCAAACTGCACAACGATAGAAGTTGCATTCTTATCATCATACTTCTTACTAGTCTCAACATCTTCCTTAAATGGAGCATGAATGAACATTTCTAACCAAGATAAGTTTGCCCCATGAACAGTTGTTACGAGTTTGCCAGGAACGTAACAATATCTGCTGTCGAACTCTTTGTCTTTATCGTATCCGATAATTCTCAAATAGTTGCCTTTAGATCCATTGAAGTTCTCGTCATCATCGTATAGTTTTCTACGTCGTTTTGCTTCTTTGCGTATGTCTTCTGCTGGTGCAGATAAATCATTGTTTAAGCCACGAGGAGTAATCCACAATTCTTCTATGATAATTTCATCTTTGTTTTTGTTTTTATCATAATAAACCACATCACCATGATAAAAGTTTCCAGCAAATCCTTTGCAATGATCGTCATGAGGGTGAGTGCTGATGAATAGGTCAACATACGGACGTCCTGCGGCATCCTTATGCAACTCTTTCAGCAAATCAGCCTTTACATCAAACATCACTTGTTTTCCATTACTATCGGTTAAATCAGCCAATATTTGGCAATCAACAATTATGGTCTTACCGTTATCTAACTTAATCAACGTGCAATCAGCGTTACCCACTGGATAATACTTAATAATATGTTCCATAGCTTAACTTTTTTAGTAATTATTCTTATCGTCATCCAAATTCAGAAAGACGTTATATAGTCTCTTTGCATATCTTCTACCATTTGTATATGCAAACCATGTGGTAATAAATGAGACTATAACACAGATGATTCCTCCCCACAAGAAAAAACGTCCAAGTGGTAGTGGCATGCCCCAAATGTTGATAACTGCAAGAGTAAACAAAACAATACCATCTAGAAATATTGCCGCAGTTAGGTTGCGATAAAAACCATATCTGATTCTCCGCAAACACACCTAATATTTTTAGTATATTAGCGCTCAATCTGAATGTTCACTTCCACATGCTGTTTCTCGACGGTGTGTATGTCGAGCAATCCCACGGCTCAGCGCGTTTCCGCTGGGTCAAGGCGCCGACCAGCCCAGAGCTCACCCAGCTGACGCACACCATCGCCCACCGGGTGGGTCGCTATCTGGAACGGCAAGGCCTGCTGGAACGGGATGTCGAAAACAGCTATCTGGCCTCGGATGCGGTGGATGACGACCCGATGACACCCCTGCTGGGGCACTCGATCACTTACCGTATCGCTGTCGGTTCACAGGCGGGGCGAAAGGTGTTCACTTTGCAAACTCTGCCGACCAGTGGTGATCCGTTCGGTGACGGGATTGGCAAGGTAGCCGGGTCCAGCCTGCACGCCGGCGTGGCGGCCAGGGCCGATGAACGCAAGAAGCTCGAACGGCTGTGCCGGTACATCAGCCGCCCGGCGGTATCCGAGAAGCGGCTGTCGTTAACACGAGGCGGCAACGTGCGCTACCAGCTCAAGACGCCGTACCGGGACGGCACCACGCACGTCATTTTCGAACCATTGGATTTCATTGCAAGGCTGGCCGCCCTGGTACCGAAGCCCAGAGTCAACCTAACCCGCTTCCACGGGGTGTTCGCACCCAACAGTCGGCACCGGGCGTTGGTCACGCCGGCAAAACGGGGCAGGGGCAACAAGGTCAGGGTGGCTGATGAACCGGCAACACCAGCACAACGGCGAGCGTCGATGACATGGGCGCAACGGCTCAAGCGTGTTTTCAATATCGACATCGAGACCTGCAGCGGCTGCGGCGGCGCCATGAAAGTCATCGCCTGCATTGAAGACCCTATAGTGATCAAGCAGATCCTTGATCACCTGAAGCACAAAGCCGAAACCAGCGGGACCAGGGCGTTACCCGAAAGCCGGGCGCCACCGGCTGAGCTGCTCCTGGGTCTGTTTGACTGACGAGCCTGAAGGCCAACGATACCAATCAAAATGCTGCGTTCACAGCGCCGCGGCAGGGATCCGCCGTGCTGGTTGTCGGAAAAGGAGCCGCTAGTGGGAAAGAGGAGGGTAAATTTTCAGCGTTGCTGGCTCCCCGTCAGCCGGATTGGGTTGCATCGCAGGGGTGTCGAAAGAGTCAACTGCGGTCCAAAGCTGTTGGACTTGGGTGAAAAGGGCGTTTATTCTTCCTATACGTTGTCGGCAGCGGGCCAAAAAGGAATACGTCCATGCCCATCGAGGTGAAACCGGCTGTGAGCGCGGGTTCAAGCATATAGCCCGACAGGCGCGTATCCTTGCCGATCACGACACGATGGCGGTGGTCACCGCGACGAAAGACACGGCCAGCCGCCATGCCGACGCGCAAGGCGGTTTCCGCCGTCATCGCGCCTTCGTTGGCTTTGCCACGAATACCGTCTGTGCCGAAATATTTGCGCACCATAAGGTCGATTATCCTGTCGTCGGGTCGCCCTCAAAGGGGACATGCCTGCTGAACCGCGAATATAGAGAAATATCCCGAATGTGCAGTTAACGAATTCTTGCGGTTTCTTTCAGCGCCGCCAATACCGCCAGCCCGTCGCGCAAGGGGCGCGGCTCGTGTGTGCGGATGAAGTCAGCTCCACCTGCGGCGGCGGCAAGCTCTGCAGCGAGTGTCGCGGCCCCGACATCCCCCGGACCACGGCCTGTGAGCGCGCGCAGAAAGGATTTGCGCGAAACAGACAGAAGCACCGGCAAATCGAAGCGCAGCCGCAATTCATCGAACCGCGCCAGCACCGAGAGCGAGGTTTCGGGAGCAGCCCCCAGAAAAAACCCCATGCCGGGATCAAGGACAAGGCGGTTGCGTTTGATACCGGCACCCGTCAGCGCCGCGATGCGCGCGTCAAAGAACGCCGCAATGTGATCCATGATGTCGCCAGCGGGTGCCTCGCGCCGATCTGCCTGCCCGTCTTGCACCGAATGCATAACGACGAGTTTGGCAGATGATTTCGCCAATTGCGGATAGAACGCAGCGTCTGGAAAACCGCGAATATCATTGAGATAGGCCACACCACGCGACAAGGCATAGGCTTGCGTCGCGGGTTGATAACTGTCGAGCGAGACGGGAATGCCATCTGCCTTGAGCGCGTCCAGCACCGGCGCGATACGCGCGATTTCTGTGTCGGACGAAACAGGCGCGGCGTCGGGATTGCTGGATGCCGGACCGAGGTCGATCACATCTGCCCCCTCGGCCATCAGCTTACGCGCCTGCGCAATGGCTGCGTCTGGCGCCAGATACCGGCCTCCATCGGAGAAACTGTCCGAGGTTATGTTGACGATGCCGAAAATGATGAGCGATTTATTCATGGGGGCTTCTATAATAGGGTCTGTTGAACATTTGAAATAAAAAAATAGAGAGTAGTAAAATGTAATCGCAAAAAATAATACTAACTCTCTATTCTTATGCTTCAAACATTACTTAATGACAAGCTTTGGTTGAAACTAAAGCCTATTATCCTAGATTTGAATATCTATGACAAACCAAATTTAAGAAATATTTTCACAGGAATCTTATATCGCCTGAAAACAGGCTGCCCATGGCGATATTTACCAGAATGCTTTGGAAAGTATAATACTGTTTTTAAAACTTTTAGAAGATGGACAAAATTGGATAAATTCACCAAAATTTTTAAACAACTTATTAAAGATCCGGATATGGAGTGGTTATGGCTATCAAGGTTAATATCGTCAAGGCGATTAGGGTCGGCAAGCGATACATTCTCACGGTATTTTTTATCAATTTCGCCTGCTCGATTTGGATATTTTCGGCTAAATTGTTCCCTGCGTGCTGTAACTGCTGTATCAAGTTTTGCTCGTGCCGTTTGATAGCGTTCTGCACTATCTCGCTTGTACTCTCTAGCTCTTTCTGTGATGTCTGCTGAAAGGTCTGTGCTAAATCTAAAATCTTGCTCATAGAAAGCCCCTTTTAATCTTAAATTCTGTCCGTCAGTCTTGATTGATAGGTTTTTTGGCGTAATGCGTGCAATTTCAAAACCTGCACGTTCTAGGGCATTTATAACGTCCTGTCGGTCGTTTATCTGCCCTGCGTTCGCTAAAGCTGTTAAACCGTCCGTAATCGCCTGTAAAGCCTGTTTTTTGTCGGTTGGTAGGTCTTTGCGGTCAATCAGGTTTTTTTGCTTTATAGGGTTGTTTGGGTCGCTTAGGCTGTATTCGTGGTTGATTACCTGCTTGAAGTTTTCAGCAAGTGGGCGGTCTGCCCTGTCGTAGTAAGGTTGTAGGCGTTTTCCGCTTGTCATCTCTACGTTTGGGATAACGAAATTCAGCTCAAGCCTTCCTTTGTCGGTGTGTTGTACCCACGCAATGTTATATTGTTCAGGCTCAAGCCCTGCAAACATTGCCTTTTCAAAGCGTGCCATAATCTCACGCTTTTGTATTTCGGGTAGGTCGCTTTCTTCAAAAGACAAGCAACCTGCGGTGTAAGTGTTATTAAAATCAAGACTATCAGCAATACTTTGTGATAGTCGGGGATCGCCCTGCAGGATTTGGGCGGTGTCGTCAGGCTTATTTAGTAAATAGTCCACGCAAGCCTTGCAACTACTAGCTTTTCCCTTACCGTGTTTCTTAAAAAATTTAACGATCATAGGCTCAATTCTCGCAATTTTTTGAGATTTTTTTCAATTTCTCGCAAGGTCGCCAACACGCTAACAAGGTCAATGCTCGGCTTTTGACTGTTGCATTGTCGGGCGATTTGGTTCAGGTTTACGCCTATGCGGTTCAGCTCGAACAGTAACGCAGGGTCGATTACTTTCGGCTGTCGCTTAGGTTGCTGTTCCAGGGCAACTTCCCGAACCCACTCCGCAAGCCTTGCTTTCTAACAAGGCTTGATACTCGTTTTCGGTGAGCCTGATTTTTATCTCTTTCTCACGTTTCATAATGGTGTCCGTTCTTCTATTTTGACCGCTGAAAGCGGTCGGGGGTCAAGGGGGCAAAGCCCTTTTGCAAGGTCAAAAAGGAAACTCGAAGAGTACCCTTTTTGTGTCCTTGCTATTACAAAAGACAATAGTACACCAAAAGCCCCGAGAGTGATATATAAAAATCAGCGGAGCCGATAGGCGACTTCGTTTTATTAGGCGAACATCGTGAGCCTTTGAACCAAAATAAAAATAAAAAAATTTTATTATTAGGGAAGTGGTTATTGTGGGCGGTAGGTTTTTAGTGTTGGAAAGCTGTTGGAAAGCTCGTGGGTAACTCGCAGAGTTATCCATCAGCTTTTCAATGGCTTTCCAATACGACCCGCAGGGGAAAAACCGTTAAACCGTCCACATTAACCGCTGACCCAAAAAAGAACGCTTTTTACTAAAAGATTTCTATTCGGTTCTCAAATGTTGCTTGAATGGGGCAACAATAAAACGTCGTGGCATTTAACCTAGTTTGGAAATTCAGACCCTATTGAATTTCGCTGTTATCCTTAAATCTCGCTTATCAGGTGTGCTTGTATTTCTTGGGGCTTTCGCCTTTCTAACCGTAGCACGAAACGGAGACAGAGCTTAATTTTCGTATTAAGAACGTTATCACTTCTACGCCTGTTTATTCTTCCGAAGTCCGAGCTGAAGACCGTCTAATTTAAGGTTTGCGTTTGTCTGTTTACGTCGTTGAATGGTTTTTTGGTAGTAGGGACGCTTCGCAATCTCTTGCATTACTAGCTACCCTTTGCTAAGATATGACTTGTCTAGGGTCTGTATCTTAGCAAAGAACGCACGAAACAGATTACAGAAAAAGGGATCGAATGTCAAAAGTTCGATCCCTTTTTCTTTCTAAAGCATTGGTATTACTGGCAATGAAACTTTCCAAACGAGGCTGGAAAAGGTGTCCGCAATGAGAACAGGTTGCGAAACGTGCCAATGAGCAGGAAAAACAGGCGGCATGAACATCAACCCCAAGTCAGAGGGTCCAATCGCAGATAGAAGGCAAGGCGTTCGCGGTCGGGGGCTTCGATCCCCAATACATTGAATAGGACAGCGAAGGCGCGCTCTGCTTCATCTGGCGCTGCCCAGTTCTCTTCGGCGTTAGCAATCATGAGTGCCAAATCGGCATAGCGATCTGCTGTTCCGAGCCGCCCAAGGTCGATCAGACCCGTGCATTGAAGAGTTTTAGGGTCCACCATGAAGTTCGGCATGCAGGGATCACCATGGCAAACAACCATATCGGTGCGCTCTTGGTCGAGCCGCACCGGTAGCTCTCGTTCGACACGAGCCAAAAGATCGAGCTGCGGCGTACTCTTGTCCTCGTCCGGTAAGAAGTCGGGATTGACGGCATTGCGGGACACCACATCAACGGCGCGTCCGAACATTCGCGACAGCCTGCGCTCAAACGGACATTGATCAACCGATAGGCTGTGAACAGCGCCAAGTTGCTGCCCCATTGACGGCCACGCTTTGAGCAAATCCGCTCCAGACAGATCAGCCGCCGGTACTCCCGGAATTGCCGTTATCACCAAGCATGCACCCTCCTGTTCCTCCTGCCAGTTGATCACCTCGGGGCAAGCCACACCTCGACCTTTGAGCCAAATGAGGCGGTCACGCTCTCCAGCGAGCTCACCGCGGCGGGAAGCAGGTGCGATTTTCGCGAAGGCATGCCCGTCACCACGTCGAAAAACAAAATCACCGGATTCTCCGCCTCTGACAGGCAACCAGTCAGAATGCGATTCACCAAAAAAAATATTAGTTCGATTCAATGGAGGTTCCTTCAGTTTTCTGATAACGAATTCTTGCGGTTTCTTTCAGCGCCGCCAATACCGCCAGCCCGTCGCGCAAGGGGCGCGGCTCGTGTGTGCGGATGAAGTCAGCTCCACCTGCGGCGGCGGCAAGCTCTGCAGCGAGTGTCGCGGCCCCGACATCCCCCGGACCACGGCCTGTGAGCGCGCGCAGAAAGGATTTGCGCGAAACAGACAGAAGCACCGGCAAATCGAAGCGCAGCCGCAATTCATCGAACCGCGCCAGCACCGAGAGCGAGGTTTCGGGAGCAGCCCCCAGAAAAAACCCCATGCCGGGATCAAGGACAAGGCGGTTGCGTTTGATACCGGCACCCGTCAGCGCCGCGATGCGCGCGTCAAAGAACGCCGCAATGTGATCCATGATGTCGCCAGCGGGTGCCTCGCGCCGATCTGCCTGCCCGTCTTGCACCGAATGCATAACGACGAGTTTGGCAGATGATTTCGCCAATTGCGGATAGAACGCAGCGTCTGGAAAACCGCGAATATCATTGAGATAGGCCACACCACGCGACAAGGCATAGGCTTGCGTCGCGGGTTGATAACTGTCGAGCGAGACGGGAATGCCATCTGCCTTGAGCGCGTCCAGCACCGGCGCGATACGCGCGATTTCTGTGTCGGACGAAACAGGCGCGGCGTCGGGATTGCTGGATGCCGGACCGAGGTCGATCACATCTGCCCCCTCGGCCATCAGCTTACGCGCCTGCGCAATGGCTGCGTCTGGCGCCAGATACCGGCCTCCATCGGAGAAACTGTCCGAGGTTATGTTGACGATGCCGAAAATGATGAGCGATTTATTCATGGGGGCTTCTATAAACCATAAATGCAGTTATAATCGAACAGTATATCATCGAATCTGGTTACATCCAACAACCAGTTAACAGTTTCATCTACACGCTTTGCATATTTATTGTTCTTGTAGGTCTTGTTTTTTATAGACTGAAGGTCTATTCCCTTTTTGCATTTAATTTTCTTTCGTATAGCGGTTTTGTTTTCCTCTGTAAACTCATTGTCGTCAGCATAAAGCATCGCAATAGTTGGCTTCAGCCTGTTGCAAAACAGAATTTTGCCAGGATATACCAATGAAATGTCTCTTAGCACAAGGCGCAACAAGAAAAATAGTGCAGAACTGATAGTTCCCAATGACAAGACATAGACCAATGCCTTGCCCCACATCTTAGTTTCAAGGAATTCATCTATTCCCATCGCTAATCCAACAAAAATCGGGACTACGAGGAATATATAGGCAGGTTTTATACGTGCCTTACTATAATAAACCTTGTTACGCTTTTCTTTTGTCTCTTTGTCAACCTGTCGCATATATTTTAATTTGCTTTATAATAACACAAACACCAATAACCTGGATTATTTGAATCCTTGGGTGCTTCTTCCTTGTTGAAGTATTCTTGGTTATATGCATCCGCAAATGATTTGTTAGAGCAACTCACATGCATTTCGCCATTATTGCGGATGTCTATCAAGATGTTTCCTCCTTGATTGTTCTGAATGTGCTCCAACCCTCGACTATTCCATTTGTCGTAAGCCAAATGTTGGCACTTCGCATTGCCAATTAGTGTGAGTTTGGGATTCATAATATCCAAAAAAGTAAAATCTTTGTCACTGTCTCTGCCATGATGAGGAGCTATAAGCACGTCTAGGTTGGCAATATCATCTTTATGGTGTTCAAGTAAATGATTTATAGTCCCCATTCCTGCGTCTCCACAGAAAAGAAGTTTTCGTCCTTGAATACAATAGAGAATAACATAGGAAGAGTCGTTCCAATCTCCTGCCGCCTCTGCTGCCTTTATTAGTTCCTTCGTTGGGGAGAGTATCTTGAGGTAGTCATCAGATAATGCACCATTATCATCCTCTGCAAAGTATTTAGCGGTAGTCCCATCATAGAATGTTAAAGATTTTGGATTATATTCACTTTTGCGCAACCGTTGATAGCAGTCCCAATCCTCTTTCTTATAACGTCCACAATTACCATACTCATCAAAACTTTGCTCTTTGGTATTTGTTGTATCCCAGAAATTTATGATTAGCTTGCTGTTTGCAAGATTCTTCAAGCCGTCCATGTGATCCATATCTGGGTGAGTCTGAATGTATCTGAAGATGTCTGACATATGCCATCTTTTTATATATTCCACAGGATTTGTTGGATATGCTTTCATGTTGAAGTTTCCCTTGATAGTATTGACTGACTCTGTACTAAAGGTAACACCAGAGGACTGTTGCTCAACAATGTTTCCGCAACAAATATCAATCATAGTAACCTTTCCATTATCATGCTGAATAATAGAGCAGTCACCTTCATCAACGTTTAAAAAGTGTATCTTTGCCATAGGCGATATATCTTTAATTGGGAGCAATATCACTCCGTCATAAATAGTAGCAAATCTTATACCTATGGCTCATTGAATAAATAAGCTGGTAAAATTGACGGATATTTCGTTGGTCTTATGTCAAATTGACATGGTTGGCATCGGCTTAAATGTCACATATGGATTTTTTTTAGATTTTTATAATGTTCATCTACCAATAGACTTACTTCATCCATTGATATTTCTCCCTCAATATGTTTACGAGCTGTTTCAATGAGGAAATCGGATACACGCAGATTGTCAACAGCCTGCAAACCTATGGACGTTCTCTACAATTTGGCTCGCTCACGCTTGTCCAAATCTTTATCATTCAAGTATTCATCAAATACATACATGTCCTTATCATGTTTTGCTCAGAATTCTGTTTTTCAGAACACAAAAGTACAAAAATTATCCCGGTTATCGAATATAATTCCCTATATTTGCATCATAAAATAGTATCAAAGAATGAAACTGAATAGAATAAAGGCTGTGCTTTCGGAAAAAGGCATTTCTCAAACATGGTTAGCCAAACAATTGGATAAAAGTTTTAGCATGGTCAATGCTTATGCTTGCAATAGGATTCAACCTAATTTGGAAACGCTTCAGCGGATTGCCGAGATTCTACAGGTTGATTTAAAGGATTTAATAACCGATAAAAAAGAAAGACTGCAATAGAGCTTAAAGCGATTCGGTAGTCTTAGTGGATGTAATTGTACTCTATGCAAGATTGAAAATGCGCTGAATATCAGGATGCTAAATGGTAAGATAAATAAGTAGTAACTACTCATAATAAGGCAAGGATATGTCAACACAAAGTGAAGCGGCATTGGAAGCCGGATTGATAGCCACTCTTCAACAGATGGACTATGAATATGTCCAAATTGTAGAAGAGGATAATATGTATGCTAATTTTAAACGACAGTTGGAGGTTCACAATCGCAAACGTTTAGAGGAACATGGGCGTAGTGAATTTACGACAGAAGAGTTTGAGAAGATTCTCATATACCTTGAAGGTGGTACTCGCTTTGAAAAGGCAAAGAAACTCCG
>ENA-USYP01002250-USYP01002250.1-human-gut-metagenome-genome-assembly--contig:-NODE-2250-length-12143-cov-3.230814_pt1 | contig 12143 bp, 9 predicted proteins | sample MGYA00250065_ERZ773512 | MGnify/ENA primary metagenome ERZ773512 (study PRJEB29103, sample SAMN06112003) | human gut metagenome | biome: human gut; feature: ankylosing spondylitis patient; material... | reverse complement strand
GTTTGAGAATGCCGCCGAGATCGCCGACCACCTGCGGGAGAAGCGCACGGTGGTGCTCAATCTGGAGCAGACCAACAAGGAGATTGCCCGGCGCCTGCTGGACTTCCTCTCCGGCGTGGCCTACGCCAACGACGGCCAAATCAAAAAGGTCGCCAACTGCACCTTCATCATCACCCCCTATAACGTGGGCATCATGGGAGATCTGCTCGACGAACTGGAAAGCAATGGCCTCTACTTCTAAGAACCCGCACGCGGGCTTCAGGGATGGCGACGTCTGGCTGCGTGCCCGTCTGGACGATGCCGTGCAGCTGAGCGAGGCGCATTCCTGCCCTCGTTTTGTCGGTTTTCTGGATGAGCGGCAGCGGGCGATGGCGCAGGCGCAGCTGAAGGCCGCCCGGGGCGTGAACGTCTCCTTTTATGGCGGCCATGACGAGGCGGAGCGGACGCTGTGCGGCATTTTCCCGGATTTTATGGAGCCAGAGCCCGCCCTGTTTCCCCTGACGGCCCTGGCCTTTCGCTTCCGTGCCGAAGCCGGGCTGACCCACCGGGATTTCCTGGGTTCCCTCCTGTCCTGCGGCGTCAAACGGGAAACCGTCGGCGATATCCTCTGCGGGGACGGCCTGGCCGTGTCCTTTGTCTCAGGACAATATCGCCGATAACGTCAAAGGCCACATCCAGGGTCTTCGGCTCGTTGTACCAGATATTTCCCATCTCAAATCCGCCGCTTAAGACCTCATTGACATCAAAGAGGCAGCAGTTCATCGTATCACGGCGCGCGGACATGTCGTGGATATAGATATAGCCATCGCGGCATGCCTGAAGTTCTTCAACGGTCATAAAGAACTTCTGGTATAAGGATTTATTTAACTCGTTGAAGATCAGGCTCCGCTTCGTGGAGACCAGGGCGCTGTCGGTGTTGCTGTTTTCCTTGTCGCCAATATACATGATGGACTGGCTCTTTTTGTAGACCTCGTCCAACATCTGGACGAAATCCTGCTTGTAGTTGCGGTAATCGCGGTAGCTCTTCGCGACCACCGGGTTGACGCGCTCCAGGGCGCCCTCGACGATATTGTGCATCTGGGCGATCGGCACCTCTGACTGGTCCAGTTCCTCCGCCTTCTCCTCCACGAACTCACAGATAAATTTGCTCTCAGCCTTTGAGAAGATTATCATCGCACGGTTTGCGGACTTGTTCACCGCCGCCAGGACTTTCTGGACATTGAATTCTTCTTTTGTCCCGTCTTTCTTGATCACTTTGATCTCACTGCATTTCATGATATGGAATCCTCCTCATCGGTTTCGCTGTTGTCTTCGCTTTCTATTTCTTTCTCTATCTCTGTATTGCTTATGATTGTGCCACTTTCATTTTCTTCTGTTTTTTCCATTCCAGTTTCCGAATCTACCGGTTCTTCTGCCGTCCCCGCATCCTTTTCCGGCTCATCGATCAGATGACCTTCCTCGTCGATTTTAAGGTTCAGCTCCTCCTCGACCTCGCTCCGGATTTCCTCCCGCTGCTCCACATTCATCTCCGGGAGCTGTTCCGTGGATCCGACTCCGAAGCGGCGCAGAAATTCCTCCGTCGTGGCAAAAAGTGCCGGTCTTCCAGGCGCATCGAGACGCCCCGCCTCATACACCAGGTCATACTCCACAAGGCGGTTCACCGCGTGATCCGACTTTACTCCCCGGATCTTCTCGATATCTGCCTTCGTCACCGGCTGCTTGTAGGCGATGATCGCCAGCGTCTCCATCACCACGTCCGACAGCACCTGCTTCTTTGGTGTCGCCGCCACGCGGATCAGATGTTCATAATAGTCGGTGCGGCTGCACATCTGGTAGCTGTCATCGAGACGCACGATCTGCATGCCCGCCTTTCTCTGGTCATATTTCTCCTTCAGGCGCTCCACGGCCTGGATGGCCGTCTCCTCATCCGATTCCAACGCTGCCGCAAGCTGGCGGATCTCCACAGACTGCCCCATGGTAAACAGCACGGACTCCACAACGGACTCCTGCTTTTTCAGATTTTCCACTCTCATTCATTTTCCTCCACAGTGGTATTCTCCTACTCATACTGGTAACGGAACTGTCCGATTTTTTACAGTCCCGCGCAGTAAATGCGCAAACCTACTGAGCAGTTGTGACATCGATAGCAATATCCTCTTCTTCGCCTTCCGGCTCAAGAGATTCTATGCACATGTCGTCAAAGAGATGTTCCTGGGTCAGATGGATCTTCCCCACCTTCATGAGCTCTAAAAGTGCCAGGAACGTCACGACGACCTCTGTCTTGTCGTTCTGCTTTTCCAGCATCTGCCGGAAGCTGAATTTCCGGTGCTTTCTGGCATATCCCAGAACAGAGGTGATCTTGTCCTCCAGACTCACCGGATCTTTTTTGATGGTTCCGAAGGTGCTGCGGACCGGGTCGATCTTATCCTGCTGCCGCTTCATCACCGACTCGAAGATCTTCTGAAGCTTCGTGAGCGTCACTCCGTCCAGGAGCTTATCGAGATCCATCGGCTCTGCATATTCCTTGACCTCCGGCGGGATCGTCGGATCCTTGTAGAACACCCGGTCCGCCCCGGACTCCATGTCCTTAAGTTCCTCCGACATCAGCCGGTATTTCTTATATTCCAGGAGACGCATCACAAGTTCCGCTCTCGGATCTTCCTCCTCGCCTTCCTCATTCACTTCTTTCGGCAGCAGCATCCGCGCCTTGATGTCGAGAAGCGTCGCCGCCATCACAAGGAATTCGCTGACCACATCCAGATTTTCCTCATCCATCTGCCGCACGTACTCCATATACTGGTCCGTGATCTCGGCGATCGGGATATCGTAGATATTCACTTTGTTTTTTTCAATCAGATGGAGAAGAAGATCCAGCGGACCTTCAAACTTTTCCAGTTTGTACGATAATTCCATATGCACCTCAAGTATGTTTTCACAGTCTTCCATTCAGAAAGCCCATGTCCAACAATTCGATATATAACCGCAAAAAAGAATGTGCGTATGCACACTCTTCATCACGCCGTTCACATTTTGTCCCTACTGCTGCGTATCAGCCCCGCAGAGCCTCACAACAACCACCTGTGGTTTATCATTCAGCCTGATATTGATCGAGTGGGTCCCAAGTCCCCGCCCGACGATCATCCGGCTCTTTTCTCTTCCTTTTCCCGGAAGTTCAAAATATCCCGCACAGCGCGGATAAAAGAACTGGTACTGGGGTGTCATGACTCCGCCCACAAGCGGAAGCCGGATGGTTCCGCCATGAAAATGTCCGGAAAGTGTGAGATCCGCTCCCCACGCCGCATACTCCTCAAAAAACAGCGGAGAATGGGCCAGAAGAAGACAGAACTTTTCAGGGTCCGGCTCTCCCAGGGTCTCCTTCAAAAGACCCTCAGGGATCTCTCCCGACCGCGGCAGATAGGCGCTCTTCGGAAGATCGAGGCCATAAATCCTGATATCGCTGTCGAGATCCGCCGCCTCGTTGGAGAGATAACGGATCCCTGCATTTTCCAGGGCTGTCCGATAATTCTCATAAGCCTCACCGTAAATCTCAGATTTCCATAGCATCCGGCTCTCATGATTTCCGTTTCCGCAGTACACCGGAAACTCCTTCGCAAGCTCTGTCAGAAGCGCCAGCGGGATCCTGACATCAGAATTTCCCCTCTTTGCGACCATTCCGTCCCCGCCAAAAAGCACGGCATCTGGTTTCACCTTCCGCACGGTCTCAAGCAGACGGCTGTTCTCTTCCCCGAATTCTTTATTGTGGAGATCAGTCAGGAAGACGATGGTCTTTCCCTGTCCGTGGATCTTCTCCGAGGCGATCCGGTACTTTTCCGTTACAAGGCAGTCCCTCTCATACCGGGAACGTGCCAGGCAGCCGGCCCCAAAAGCCATGACACTGGCTGCCAGAAACACTGCTGTTCCCAAATCGGATTACTCCTCCTCAAATACTCGGATCCCGCGCTCAACAACGCCTGCGAATGCCTGTGCATAGCTCTTGTACTCCGGATGCTTTGCGATGATCTTATCCATAACTTCCTTCATCTCTCCGCTGATGATGACGGTGCATCCTACTGCCTTCTTATTTGTGGAACGGTTCTCGTACACGTCCTGCATTACTTTTACTCTTTCTTTCATGATCAATACTCCTTTTTATTTTTACTGTACCCATGCGCCGTCTGCGCCGACTACATACTTGTTATCGATCGTGGTATTTTTCGCGATCTTTCCCTCCGCGTCGAGATAGAACCACTTACCGGAATCCTGTCTCCATGCGCTCTTTACCATCTTTCCGTTTGTCTCAAAATAGTGCCACTCGGTGCCGAACATCTTCCATCCGGTTACCATCTTTCCGTCCGTATCAAAACCGAAATCAGCGGCATCGATCGTGTAGATCGTTCCTACTGCCTTTGTTCCGTCGGCAAACTCGTATCTCCAGCTGCCGTTATCCTGTACCCAGTGTCCGGCAGTTGTCTGCTTTCCTGCGGATGTGCTTCCGGACTTCTCTGTATTGACATACTGATAGCCATAGTCCAGCATCTTCTTTGTATCCTCATAGTGGGTGCTCTTGGATTTTAAGATCACCGCAACCATACGGACGCCGTTTTTCTCCACGCAGGTCACAAGAGTATTTCCTGCCTTGGAAGTATATCCCGTCTTTCCGCCGACGATTCCCGCATAATATCTGGAATCGTTCGGGTAGAGCATCTTGTGGCCCGGAGTGATGGTTCTTGCCGCTGCTGCCTTTGTCGCCGGGAACTTGTAGCTCAGTGTGGAGTCGATCTCGCAGAGCGTCTTATTTGCGAAGGCCGCAGCTGCGATCTTCGCCATATCGCGGCATGTAGTATACTGCTGATCGGAATTTAAGCCGTTTGGATTCACGAAATGTGTGTTCGTGCAGCCGAGCTCCGCCGCTCTCGCGTTCATGAGCTCCGCGAAGGCGGAAATACTGCCGGAGACATGCTCCGCGAGTCCGTTTGCGACCTCATTGGCAGATTTTAAAAGCAGGGCATAGAGGCTGTCCTTCACGGAGACCTGGTCGCCCTCCACGAGTCCGATCTTCACAGCTCCGGACTCCAGGTTTGTGACTGCTGTCTTTGAGAATGTCACCTTGTCGTCCAGGTTTGCTTTTTCCAGCACGAGAAGCGCTGTCATAAGCTTTGTGGTGCTGGCTGGAGCAAGCTTCTCATCGGCATTCTTCTCGAAGAGAACTCTTCCGTTCGTCACATCGTAGAGGATTCCGGCCTCCGCGGAGATCGTCGGCTTTGCGATGGCATCCGCTGCCGCTTTTGCCTCTGCGCTCACCTGGCTCTGACCGGCTGTGTTTGTTGTATTATTTGATGTATTGGGCTTGCTGTCCTCATATCCCGGACCGCCCTCGTTTCCAGCCTGGGGATTCTGGGTCGTGTTTGTCGTCTGTTTGTTCTGGCTGGTGGCCTGTTTATCGCTGTCCCGGATGATCGTAGCCGCCTGCACCGGCTGTGCCGCAAAAATGGCACATGCAAGTGCGACCGGGATAAATCTGTTCATTTTTCTCATTTTTCTTTCCTCATTTTCTTTCTCTATGCTACCATAGATCCACCGAAAAAGCTTTGCAATTTTCTGTCGATTTTCTTATGTCGCTTCAAGCATTCCCGTCTACGTCTCGCGCTGACAGGAACCGTATGTCCGTCTGATACGGGCATATCGCTTATATATCTTCGTCCAGCATACGAATGAGGTCTTCTCTCGTGATACTGCTGAGCGCTCCTGTTCCTTCCGTCACCACGGTATCCGCCAGATCCCGCTTCATCTCCTGAAGCTTCAGGATATTCTCCTCGATGGTGTGCTTCGTGATGAGTTTGAATACGGAGACCTGGTTCTCCTGCCCGATCCTGTGGGCGCGGTCTGTGGCCTGGTTCTGTGCCGCCACGTTCCACCACGGATCGTAGTGGATCACCACATCCGCCGCAGTGAGGTTTAATCCGGTTCCGCCGGCCTTCAGTGAGATTAAGAACACCATCACATCGTCCTTCTGGAACGAAGACGCCATCTGCACGCGGTCCCGCTTCGGCGTGGAGCCGGTGAGCAGGTAGAACGGGATCTTCTCCTTCTTTAAGCGCTTCGCGATGATCTCAAGCATCGATGTAAACTGGGAGAACAGGAGGATCTTATGTCCCGCAGATGTTCCGTTTAAGAGAAGCTCCATACAGGTATCGAGCTTCGCGGATCCACCTTTGTAGCCGTCAAAGCATAGAGACGGCTCGCAGCAGATCTGGCGCAGACGCATGAGCTCCGCGAGGATCTGCATCCGCTCTTTTCCGTAATCTCCGTCAGTTCCCTCCATGAGCTGTTCCTTTAAGGAAGCTGCCGCGGCCGTGTAGAGGTCTTTCTGCTCGCCCTCCATGTTGGAGTAGAGAACCGTCTCTAATTTATCCGGAAGTTCCTTTAAGACATCTTTCTTTAAACGCCTCAAAATAAACGGTCCCGTAAGCTTTTTTAACTGAACCAGGGCATTTGGATCCTGGTCCCTCACGATCGGCATCTCAAACGCACGCTTAAACTTCTGTGACGTGAATAAAAATCCCGGCATCAGGAAGTCAAAGATACTCCAGAGTTCCCCAAGATGGTTCTCAATGGGTGTTCCTGTCAGGGCAAATCTCGTCTTTGCCGGAACAGCCTTCACGGATTTCGCTGCCTGTGTGGAGGAATTCTTGATGTACTGGGCCTCGTCAATGATCTCGAAGCGGAATTCCTTTTCATGGTACCAGAGAATATCGCGCTTTAAGAGGTCGTAGGACGTAATGATCACATCCGGGCGCTCCTTCTCATAAGCTGCGAACATCTCCTCGCGCTCTGCCTGGTTCCCCGCCGCCGTCATGATCTTAAGCTCCGGGGCGAACTGGGCAAACTCGTTCTCCCAGTTGTATACCAGGGATGCCGGACACACCACGAGAGACGTGCCGCCGTTCTCTGCCTTTTCATCCAGCAAAAGGGCGATGACCTGGATCGTCTTTCCCAGACCCATCTCGTCCGCAAGGATTCCGCCGAAGCCGTAGGCATCCAGGCTCTTTAACCACCGGTAGCCCACCTTCTGGTAGCTTCGAAGCGTCGATGCAAGGCGTTTCGGTATCTCATAATCGCTGTCCTCCACGTCCTTCATGCCACGGACCACAGCCTTGAACAGCTGGTCGCGGTACACGCTGACGCTCTTATCCTCTTTTAACGCCGCGTCCAGGAACATAGCGCGGTATGCAGGGAGTTTTATCGTGTCGGAACCCACAAGTTCCTTCGCGACACCGAGCTGTTCCGCGATCTTTGCGACCGTGAGAAGTCCGCCATCCCCCAGAGTCAGGAAATCGCCGTTCTTCATCCGGTAAAAGCTCTTTTTCTTTCCGTAAGCCGCCAGCACCGCCGCGAGTTCTTCCCTCGGAAGCGCCCCGGTGTCTACCTCAAGTTCCAGCCATTTTCCCAGTGTCCGTACCTGGACCGATGTGCTCACCGGCGGCAGGACGCGGATCTTCTTGAAGGACTCGGACACGAACACATCCCCGGTATCCATGAACTTCTTCATGCCCTCGGAGATCAGACGATATACCGCCTCATCGTCATTCTTGATCACGAGGTTTCCGGATCCGTCTTCCGTATACTTAAAGTAGGTGGTGATCAGCTGGCTCACCTTGAATTCTCCCGGGACATCCCGGCAGATCTCTTTCGGGACATTCTCGTCCGCCAGCGGGTGAAAGGAGAAATCGCCGTAGGCGAGCTCCGGACGCAGGGTGACGGTTCCAGCGGCATCGCTGTCAAAATAGAAGGAGGCCTTCAATTCCTTCGGGCGGTAGCTCTCGAGATCCACGCCCTCGGAGCGGATCAGTCCGAAAGACTCCAGCTTTCTCAAAACTCTCTCATAAAAGAGCGGCATGTCCCGGTCATTGACGGAGACTTCATTCTCCGCGTCAAGCCCCATGACCATGTATTCCATGAATACGGTCAGGCACTCCGTGTAGTCTGGATCGCAGCGGCAGATCGATTCCTGGTCCGCGATAAATAAGGACTTTTCGCCGGAAAAGGCCATAATGTCCTTATCAACAGTGACCTTGATCCCGTCCCGTCCCTCTTTCTTTACAACAGCGGTAAATGTAGGATTTTCCCGTTTTACCGTCAGCATTCTCTTTTTCTTCCGGTAATCCTCACACTCGATGGTCTGACCGTCCATGATGGCAAAGAACCGCTCTCGTCCGGCTTTTCCCAGGATCAGTTCTTTTAACGCCGGTTCCGCTTCCATGGAAAACCGGCCGTTTCCGCGGTATTGTTCCCTAAAAAAGCCGACACGTTCCATGATGAGAAGCGCCAACGCCCGGCTCTCCTCATCAAAAGCCTGAAGACTGTGATGGAACGCCAGCCCTTTTCCGTACTGGACAAGGCTCATGGTTTCCATCGCCTTCGCGAAGGCTGTCAGATCCTTCACCGGGTACTGTTTTTCACGGCCCACCGTGAAGCGGACCCGCACCTGGTCTCTTGAGATCGTAACGATAGGGATCAGACGGTAATGTCCCTCCTCGGAGGCCCCCATGATCCGGCTCACCTCGCGGTTCGTGTACTCCCGGACCATAAACCGGACTTTCTGGGATGTGGAAACCGGATGTTTCGACTCCCTGCTCTCTCTCCGGAGCCATTCCGCAAGCAGGGCATGGGCATGCGGGCACATGGGGATCCCGTCGGGTCCCTGTGTGCAGGATACTCCGCAAAAGCCGAGATTTCTTCCCGTTTTACTGATATGCGAACAAGAGTAGTCAAAATTCTGACTACCCTTGCGCAGGATACGGACACGGTATTCATCTTCCCCGTCCATGACGGTTCCCCTGATCTCTGTCTCGCCCTTCCAGAAGGTTTCGGCAGTAAGTTCCGTTACTTCCATATCATTCCGTCCCCCCGGTTTGTTTTATTGCTTTCCAGCCCTGAAACGGATCGTTCCGCACTTCGTGCTCCCACGATCCTGACTTCATTCGCAATCCAGCCTGATGGCTTACTTGCTCATGAAGTTTTGCCTGTCATATGTCTATGCATCTGTGCAGGCAAGCCTGCCCATCTGCATAGCCGCATGACAGGCTGTTTCATCACATCCGTTCCGGTGCGCTGAATCCCAGAACGTTAATGCATGTCATTAAAACATCACGTGTTAACGTAACAAGGCTGATGTAACCCGCCTGTTTCTTCTTGTCTTCCTCAGCGATGATCTTCGTCTCATGGTAGAAGTGGTTTAACGCGTTGGAGAGCTCGTAAATGTAAGCACAGATCTTATGCGGCGCAAGCTCCTCGAAGCAGGTAAGCATCACATCGCTGTACCGGGAGAGGGCGAGCATCAAGGTCTTCTCCGGCTCTGCGGACGGCGGAAGGATCTCGCCATTCTCTGTATTTTCACAGGTATCGCTGTATTTCTTTAAGATGGAGTTGATTCTCGCGATCGTGTAGAGAACATACGGACCTGTATTTCCCTCAAAGGAAGTAAATCTGTCGATATCGAAGACATAGTCCTTTGTGGCCTGGTTAGAGAGATCGCCGTATTTTAAGGCAGCGAGACCTACGATCTCAGCCGTTTTTTTCGCCTCATCCTCAGAAACGGTACGGTTCTCCATGATACGGTTGTAAGCCGCCTCATCGATATCCGCGATCAGGTTCTCAAGACGCATAACGCCGCCTTCTCTCGTCTTAAACGGCTTTCCGTCCTTTCCATTCATAGTACCGAAGCCGACAAAATCCATCTTCCGGTCTGCCGGAACGATCCCTGCCTTCTTTGCGACACGGAAGACCTGTGTAAAGTGGAGTTCCTGACGCTTGTCCACCACGTAGATATAGTGATCCGGCTTGAAATCTTCTTCTCTCTCAACGATGGTCGCAAGGTCGGAAGTCGCGTAGAGGGCCGCGCCATCGGATTTTCTTACGATACACGGCGGAAGCTCCTTGGTATCAGTCGGCTCGGCGATATCAACAACGAGAGCACCCTGGCTCTCATATGCAAGTCCTTTATCCTGGAGGTCCTTGATCAGGCCCGGGATATACGGCTGCGCGTCGCTCTCACCTTTCCACAGGTCGAAATCCACGTCAAGGTTTGCGTAGTTTCTCTTGAGATCCTTTAAGGACACGTTCATGATGTGCTTCCAGATCGCGCGGTACGGCGCGTATCCGCTCTGAAGCTTGAAGGTCGCCTCCTGGGCGCGCTCCTTGAATGCCTCGTCAACCTTGGATTTTCCGCTGGCTGCCGGGTAGATCTCCTCAAGCTCAGAGATCGTAAACGGCGCTTCCTCCGGATACTCTCCGGTAAAGCTCTCGTCAAAGTACGGAAGTTCCGGCTTTCTGTCCTTTAATTCCTCGATGATAAGGCCCATCTGGAGTCCCCAGTCACCGAGATGAACGTCTCCGATGACCTTGTGGCCCACAAATCGTCCCATACGCTTTAACGCCTCACCGATCACCGCGGAACGGAGATGTCCGACGTGGAGCGGCTTTGCGACGTTTGCTCCGCCGTAGTCGATAACGATTGTCTCCGGCTTCTCGACCTCGTCCATTCCGAGCTTCTTTGCACCCTTCATTCCGTTCATGTAGCCGGAAAGGAAAGCCGGGTCTAATTTCAAGTTGATGAATCCCGGCATAACGGCATTCACTTCTTCAAATACTTCGCTGTCTTTTAACTGTTCTACTACACCGTTCGCGATATCGATCGGTTTCTTTTTATATGTCTTTGCGGCTGCCATCGCGCCGTTGCACTGGTATTCGCAGAGATCCGGGCGGTTGGACAGAGTCACTTTTGCAAAGTTCTCATCGTAACCGTTCGCCGCAAAAGCTTTTTTCATCTCATCCGTGATGATATCCAGAATTTTTTTCATCTGATTTTCTCCTTTTTTAGCGTGCCAGTCTGCATCATTTTCCCGCGCCATACCAAAAACATGGCAATTGCAGACACAGACTTATACAGTAACTATCATTATACCGTATCGCGGTAGAAAAATCCATAGTTCTGTTGATATTTTTGTTATCGTCCACGCATGACATAAACAGGAACCGATCCTGCCGATAGTTCGAATTTCAACGCGACAAAACCCACGACTGTCACTGGATTGTACGGCATTTTCACTCCAGAAACCTCCTGCTCGTGTGCAGAAAGAAATAGGAGCTGTTTTCGGTTATGGTCTGAACACGTCATGGGCAGGCATATTGGGGAGGGACAGCGAACTGCCAGGTTTCAAGGAAAGACCTGGCAGTTGAAAATATCATCTTATCTTTTACGCTTCCCCGATCACGCTCGTCGCGAAATTCACCGAAGCCATAGCGTCCTTACAATAGGCATCCGCCCCGATGGCATCTGCATACTCCTGTGTCAGGACTGCACCGCCAACCATGACCTTCACCCATGGTGCATCCTTCCGGAGCGCCTTGATGGTGTCCTCCATTGCCGGAACCGTTGTCGTCATGAGGGCACTGAGTCCCACCACCGGCACGTGCTCCTTCACCGCCGCTTCCACGATGGTTTCCGGCGGCACATCACGTCCGAGATCCATCACGTCAAAACTGTAGTTCTCCATAAGGACCTTCACGATATTCTTTCCGATATCGTGGATATCGCCTTTAACTGTGGCGAGGATCACTTTTCCCTTTTTCCCCTGAACCTCTCCGTTAGCCTCCATGGACTCCTTCACGACGGCGAACGCTGCCTTCGCCGCCTCCGCGCTCATCAAAAGCTGCGGGAGGAACACGGTTCCGGCTTCAAAGCCTTTTCCTACCTCGTCGAGGGCCGGGATCATATCCGTATTGATGAGCTCTAAGGCATCCGTGTCCTTCAAGGCGAGTTTCGCTGCATCGGCTGCCGCCTGAGACATTCCCTTTACAATGCTCTTTTTTAACGCAGATCCGGTATCCGCCGCGCCTGTACCTGTGCCGGACGTATTTCCGGCTCCATTGCTGTTTCCTGCGCCTGCCGCTCCACTCACCCCGGCTGCCTGGTTCACCGCCGCCGCCTTTAAGATCTCTTTCTGTCTCTTCTTCTCCGCTTCCTCCGGACCATAGATTCCCACATATCCCGCGCAGTTCTCATCCTGTCCTTGATTCTGAAATTGGATAATTTCCCATATTGCAAATATGAAGGGAAGCAGGATAGCAGCATAGGATAAACG
>ENA-USYP01002229-USYP01002229.1-human-gut-metagenome-genome-assembly--contig:-NODE-2229-length-12220-cov-6.933707_pt1 | contig 12220 bp, 14 predicted proteins | sample MGYA00250065_ERZ773512 | MGnify/ENA primary metagenome ERZ773512 (study PRJEB29103, sample SAMN06112003) | human gut metagenome | biome: human gut; feature: ankylosing spondylitis patient; material... | reverse complement strand
ATTACCACGCCGTTGCGGGCTTCCTGCCCGTAGGTCGCTACGGCGGATTGGTCTTTGAGTACCGTTATGTTTTCGATTGGAAACAATTCATATCATTCCAAAAGAGCAGTAAAAAAGAACCTTGCTTTTTCTTGCAAGGTTCTTTTTTTGTACTCTTATTTAAAATATTCTACTCCGGATTCGAAGATCTTCTGATCTTTCTGTCCGTAAATATTGATTCCTACATAGCTGTCACGACGTTCTGAATGTCCCATCTTACCAAGGACTCTTCCGTCTGGACTTGTGATACCTTCAATCGCATGGTAAGAACCATTTGGATTGAATTCTTCATTCATTGTAGGATCACCATTGAGGTCAACATACTGTGTTGCTACCTGTCCATTTTCAAACAGTTTCTGGATCACATCTTCATCTGCTACGAATCGTCCTTCTCCATGAGATACTGGTATACTGAAGATATCATCTACATGTACATTGTTAAACCATGGTGACAGATTAGAAGCAATTCTTGTATAAGCAACCTTAGAAATATGACGACCAATGCGGTTTGTTGTCAGTGTAGGTGATTTCGCATTCTGTTCTACGATCTTACCTTCTGGAACAAGTCCTAATTTGATCAGGGCCTGGAATCCGTTACAGATACCAAGTGCCAGTCCATCACGGTTATTTAACAGATCCATGACTGCTTCTTTTAATTTTTCATTTCTAAATGCTGTTGCAAAGAATTTTGCAGATCCATCTGGTTCATCACCGGCACTGAATCCACCTGGGAACATGATGATCTGGGATTCTTTGATCGCTTTTTCAAAAACTTCCACTGAATCACGGATTCCCTGTGTCGGACTGGATCGTGAATACCGTGCCAAAGAAGCCGGATACCGCACTCATTTCCTCGTATCGCTAGGCAGTGCCCTGATTATGATTGTTTCCCAATACGGATTTCAGGAGATTATAAAAGAAAGCAGTGTCACGCTCGACCCCAGTCGTGTGGCGGCACAAGTCGTCAGTGGCATCGGATTTATCGGTGCGGGAACCATCATCTTCCAAAAGCAGATTGTACGCGGACTGACTACCGCCGCAGGAATCTGGGCAACTGCCGGTATCGGACTGGCAGTAGGCGCAGGAATGTACACCATCGGAATCGCTGCCATGGTATTGACCCTCATCGGACTGGAGTTACTTAGTTACCTGTTTAAAAGCATCGGAATGAAAAGCTCGATGGTTTCTTTCTCTACTTCCAACAAAAACACTCTGAAACAGATAGCGGACAGATTCAACTCTAAAGACTACCTGATAGTCTCTTACGAGATGGAAACGTTGCATAAGGGCGAAGCAGAGTTTTATCAGGTGAGTATGGTCATCAAGTCGAAACGAAATAACGATGAAGGACATTTGCTTTCATTGATACAGGAGTTTCCGGAGGTAACAGTGCAGCGAATTGAATAAGTCCCTTTACAAAAAACAATAGAGACAAGAAAAGCAGAAGAAACAAGGAGGAGTATTTTAATTCTAAAATATAAAGAAATGAAACCCTATTTCTGCTTTTCCGTCAGATACTTCCAATAACGTACAGGCATATCCTGCCTGTGCTTTCTCGGATTCATACGTTCTTTGATACAAATGGCCTTGAAATAAGTTTTCCAGAGTTGTTGGAAAAGTTTCTCATCCTTGTCCATCAGACTTTCATCCAGCATCCCCGTAATCAGATGGGATTCACGGCTGTCATCATCAAACGAGATGGTTGTCACCTCCTGCAAGTCATAATAAAAACCATAACGGCGTTTCATGTCGTAGATAATCCACTTCTGATCGGCAAAACGGTCTTTGAAATGGTGAACGGTAAGAGGAAGCGCATTATACTGCGGTTCGAAAGCCGCAAAGAATGTACCATCCGCAGCTTTCTGAAAACGGACAAACTGCATCAGGTGCACACGTTCGCCATCCACTTTCTTCCATATTTGCGCCAATCGCAAAACGTCCGGATCGCCAAAATTGGTTTCGATGGAACGGGGGGAGTCGATCGCTTTACGGATATAACGAAAAATGAGCATCCCTACCTCCGGAAGCTCCGACAGCCAACTTTGTGTGAGGCAGCCCAAAGCAGATACAGAGACTTTCTTCTGCAATCCCCGCCACACACGACCTGCCTTCTCTTCATCGGTGACTACGGTATGCAACTCATCATAAAATAAGGGCAAAGCATCTCCTTCCGACAACAAATCATCGGGAAAGGTCTTGCGAAAATAAGCGTCGAACACGGCAGTCAGCAGACCATCAAAACTTTTATCGTAAACGAAAACTTTCAAGATTTCTGATTTATGATTTATGATTTATGATTTCCGGGTTATGAATTATGATTTATGATTTATGATTTATGGGTTATGATTTCCGGGTTATGATTTATTTTTAGGCACGGATTACAGGGATTAATGCGGATTCTTTGCAGCAATGACAGCACTAAAAACCGTGTAATCCGTGTAATCCGTACCTAAATTATTATATAAGCTAATTAACATACTTAGTAATTCGTTTAATCAGAATTCATAAATCATAAATCAGAAATCAAATCGTAATTGTCGTTCATCCACTTTCTTTTTTGGTTTCGGGAGCAATAAGCTACGTACCCGTTGCGGCGAAAGTTCATTCACAGTCAGCATTTGGAGAGGCAGCTCTTTGCAGGTGATGAAATATTGCGCCTTCTTCATCACCACTCCTATCTTCTTCAGTTCATAAAAACCCAGTCGCGAAAAACGGCGGGAGGCGACAATCAGCTTCGCCGACTTCACTCCCACTCCCGGCACACGGAGCAACATTTCGTAGTCCGCTTTGTTGATGTCGACAGGAAACTGCTCGGGATGGCGCAAAGCCCACGAGAGTTTCGGGTCTATCTCGAGGTCGAGATCCGGATAAGCATCATCCACAATTTCATCCACCTTGAATTGGTAAAAACGCAATAACCAGTCAGCCTGATAGAGCCGGTTTTCACGTACCAAAGGCGGTTGCTTCAATGCCGGAAGACGTTTATCGTATGTATTCACAGAAACGTAGCCCGAATAATAGACACGCTTCATGGTCGGCCGGCCGTAAAGAGCCGACGAAAGGAAAAGAATATCTTTATCCGACTCGGAGGTAGCGCCCACAATCACCTGGGTACTTTGTCCCGCAGGCGCGAAACGGGGTGCATGGCGGAACTTCTGCCGCTCTTCCTTACTCTCCAACACACCTTGCTGAATGTATTTCATCGGAGCAAATACACTTTTATGATCTTTCTCCGGTGCAAGGAGTTTCAGGTTTTCTTCTTTGGGAATTTCGACGTTGACACTCAAACGGTCGGCATACAGCCCGGCCTCATTCACCAATTCACGACTGGCACCGGGAATACTCTTGAGATGAATATAACCGTTAAACCGGTACACTTGCCGCAAATCTTTGGCTACACGCACCAGTCTCTCCATCGTATAGTCCGGATTGCGGACCACTCCGGAACTAAGAAACAACCCCTCAATGTAGTTACGACGATAGAATTCCATTGTCAGTTCCACCAATTCCGAAACGGAAAATGTGGCGCGGGGAAGATCGTTGCTACGCCGGTTGATACAGTAGGCACAGTCGTAAATACAATAATTGGTAAGCATGATTTTCAATAGCGAGATACACCGCCCGTCCTCGGCAAAGCTGTGGCAAATCCCCCATCCTCCGACAGTGTTTCCCAGCGTGCCCGGCTTATTGGAGCGCACCGTACCACTGGAAGAACAGGAAACATCGTACTTGGCAGATTCCGCAAGTATCTTCAGTTTAGCTAAGACGTTTTCGTTCATAATTCCCAATCTTGATTCTTTTCGCAAATATACGATTTAATTTGAGACGCGTATAGAAGAAAAAAAGTTTAGCAAATATATCAATACAAAACAAGTCAAATTTTATGATACAAAAAGCTACGCTTAAAAAAGGAGTTTAATAGATACAATATTTTATTACATAGATCAAATAAGATAATAAAATAAATCGATTATTTTATCACAACAAATATATTTTCATTAACTTTGCAAAGTCAACACAAGAAGTGTTGCATTAATAAACAATTTAATTTTACACAAATGAAGACTTCAAACGAAAACGAAGAAGAAATGGAAGAACGAGAATGGGTTATCAATGGTTTTAAAACCTTCTCTGCCGTAGCGCAGGAGTATTTTCCCGAATATTCTAACGCTGACACAGCCAGCAAAAGAATGAGAAACGAAATAGAACTCGACAAACTGCTCTTCGACGAATTAAAAGCCGCACACTACGTACACGAAACAACACGTCTAAGTCCGAAGCAACAGCAGATCCTTTTCATGACCTGGGGACCGGAAAAAATAATCCTACGTTAGCGCATCACCCATAAGTAAAGATTTACTGCATCATGACACCTCCGAAAACACAGAAAAAACGTGTTGAACGAACTATATTATATAGATTATTATATTTTAGTATTTATATATGTTCGGTTGGTGGTTCGCCTACTTTTTTTCGAGCGTTGCAAACGCATGACAGACAAGCAGTTGAGCCGCCGTCAGGGGGTGTTCGTTTGGCTGTTCGATTTTTTGTCAAAAAAAATACTAAAAAGAAAGCCGCATGTCCCCGAATAGAGCCTCTATTTACGGCAAACAGAGGTTCTATTTCTAATAAACAGAGGCTCTGTTTCATCCCAACAGAACCTCTGTTTTTCTATTCATTCCCCCAATCTCATCTTTTACACCCGCGCGGTGTGACACAGAACAACATTATTTCCGTCCTACAGCCCCCAATACAGCCCAAATACCACTATACCGTTCAAAACACCTTCATTCCAGCCAAAAAAGATTTGCACGAACAGCCATTCATACACTACCTTCGCAGCCGCATCCGACAATGTATGCACATGGGGATAACCCGCAATTAACAACAAGTAAATAAAAATACGCCTCAATGAAACAACTTCCAGAAAACCTCCTGCACGAAGGCTACATCCTGATTCCCAAAGCACTGTTAAAACGCCAGATAAACGATAAAGCTCCGGGAGAACTGGAAGCGCTCCTCCAAGTCCTGATACACGCCAACTACTCGGAAACCACGTACAAGATTCAGCAGATCGACATCGTATGCCAACGCGGAGAATCCGTCATCAGCCAGCAACACTGGAGCCGACTCTTCCAATGGAGCCGATCCAAAACCCTCCGCTTCTTTCAAAAAATCCAGGAAGAGGGCATTATCAAGATCATCCCGCACCAGAAAGGAATCTTCCACATTCATATCAACAACTATGATTTCTGGACCGGCTGCATCTCTCCGGAAGCCCGCGAAGAAAAAAAGAAAGAAAAATCCGAAGTGTTCGACGTTTTCTGGGATAAATATCATGAAACGATGCAAAAACCCAAACAGTACGTCGCCCGTGCCCGCCGCGAATGGGACAAGCTCACCAAAGAGGAACAGCAGACAGCCATCAACCACATCGAGGAAGTCTACTACCACACCAACGACACACGTTTCATCCCCCTTGCCGCCACCTACCTGAAAGACAAGGCTTTCTTAAACGAATATATAGACTAAAAAACATCGAAAAGAAATGCAACCACACGCCAGCGAACTCGAAGAAGCCATCATTGGAGCCTGCCTGATAGAACAGGAGGCTCTGCCACTCGTAGCCGACAAGCTACGTCCCGAAATGTTCTACGACGATCATCATCAGCTGATCTTCGCCGCCTTGATAGCTATGTATCAGGCAAACAAAAAGATAGATATTCTCACCGTCAAAGAAGAGCTCACACGTCGCGGAGTGCTCGAAAAGATAGGCGGGCCGTATACCATCGTACAACTAAGCAGCCGGGTAGCCTCCTCCGCCCACATCGAGTATCACGCGCAAATCGTCCACCAGAAATATCTGACACGCGAAGCCGTAGTCGGCTTCAACAAACTCCTCACCTGCGCCATGGATGAAACAATCGACATCGACGACACCCTCATCGACGCGCACAACCTGCTCGACCGTCTCGAAGGCGAATCCGGACACCACGACCATATACGCTGCATGGACACCCTAATGACCGACACGCTGAAAGAAGCTGAATTGCGTATTGCCAAAAGCGTGAACGGCGTCACCGGCATCCCCACCGGACTGACCGAACTCGACCAGAAAACGGGCGGTTTGCAGGATAGTGATCTGATAGTGATTGCCGCCCGGCCTTCCGTAGGTAAAACGGCTTTTGCCCTACACCTGGCACGCAGTGCGGCAATGGCGGGCAATGCGGTGGCCGTCTACAGCCTTGAGATGCAAGGGGAACGCCTTGCCGACCGATGGCTGGCAGCAGCAAGCAACATCAATCCTTACCGGTGGAGAAACGGAATACCTACCCTGCAAGAGATGGAAAATGCCCACACCGCAGCTTCAGAACTATCAGGACTCCCCATCTACGTGGACGACAGCACTTCTGTCAGCATGGATCACATTCGCTCAAGTGCCCGGCTACTGAAGAGCCGCAATCAGTGTGACGCAATTATTATCGACTACCTGCAACTCTGCGACATGGCTACCAAGCAGGCCAACCGCAACCGCGAACAGGAAGTGGCACAAGCCACCCGGAAAGCCAAGTTGCTGGCCAAGGAGCTGCATATTCCCGTCATACTGCTTAGTCAGCTGAACCGCGAGTCGGAGAATCGCCCCGGAGGACGTCCGGAACTGGCACACCTGCGCGAGAGCGGAGCTATCGAACAGGATGCGGACGTCGTGATGTTGCTTTACCGACCAGCGATGCAACGCATCGTCACCGACCGGGAAAGCGGTTACCCGACAGAAGGACTGGGGGTGGTTATCGTTGCCAAGCAGCGTAATGGAGAGACTGGGAATGTATATTTCGGGCATAATCCGTCGATGACAAAAATATATGACTATGTTCCACCATTGGAATATTTGGAAAAACATGCTAAATAAAACGATCTATTGTATAAATAATCAAGACAATTTATCGAAATATTATTGATACATATCCGGTGCAAAACTTTTTATATTATCAGAGAAAATAAAACCATATTTACTTGACTTCTCCTCTCTGATTTTGTATATTTGTAGTATCAAAAAGAAAACATATAATTATTCACTTAAACCTTAACTTTTCAAATTTATGGATGTATTAGTAGAACGCTATCAGCGCAGAAAGTATGTAAATCAGGAGGATGCTCCGTTACTGTATTACATACGTCAGAAATCGGGCAATGTAAGAGTGATGGACGTTGATACGATGGCTACCGCCATCGAAAGTAAATCGTCACTGACTGCCGGAGATGTGAAACACACCATTGAGGCATTTGTGGAACAGTTGCGTCTGTCGCTCACCCAGGGCGATAAGGTGAAGATTGACGGATTGGGTACGTTCCACATCACGCTGACTAGTGACGGTACGGAGACTATGAAAGATTGTACGGTGCGCAGCATCCGCCGTGTCAATGTCCGCTTTGTTGCCGACAAAGCGTTGAAGCTGATGAATTCGAGCCATACGAGTACACGAAGCGAAAACAACGTGGACTTCGTTCTGGGCGGAAAGGGCGATGGAAGCGATTCCGGAAACGGTGGTTCGGACGATGATTCCGGCAGCGGTTCGGGGGGCAATAAACCGGGCGGTGGAGAAGCACCGGATCCAGCAGCGTAAATAAGCTGCCCGCTCTATCTTCTTTGGCAGAATGAAACTTCATCCTTAGAAAAAACAGTATCACATGGTTTCAGGAACTGATCCATGTATGGTTCCTTGCCATGTGGTTGCTGTTTTTCTGTTTTTCTGTTTTTCTGTTTTTCTCTTTCCCGCATTTTCTCATTTTCTTTATTTCTCCATTTTCTTTCATTCTCGTGTTTTTTAGTTTTCCTATTTTTAGTTTCTCTTATTTTTTAATTCTCAATTCTCAATCTTTAATTTTTAATCTTTAATTCAAGAAAGATGTTAGACAAAATCATTGATATTATTACAGCCATCCTCCCTTTTTTCGGAGGTCGCAAAAAACGTCAGCAAATGATGCAGGACGTCAAAGAGTTCAGCGAACTAGTGAAAGAGCAGTATGGCTTCCTTATGAAGCAGCTCGAAAAGGTGCTAAAGGATTATTTCGATTTGAGCGACCGTGTGAAGGAAATGCACTCGGAGATTTTTTCATTAAAAGGCAAACTTTCGGAAGCTGTCACTTTACAGTGTGTCAATAAAGAGTGTATTCAGCGCAACAATGGTTCCGAATCCACATCATCATCCACTTCTTTAATACCTGCCTAACGCATGAGAACTATTAATCTGATTGTCGTGCATTGCTCCGCTACCCGCGAGGATAAATCGTTCACCGAACATGATTTGGACGTTTGTCATCGTCGCCGCGGCTTCAATGGTGTGGGTTATCATTTTTATATTCGTAAGAACGGGGATATTAAGTCTACCCGTCCGTTAGAACGGATCGGTGCGCATAGCCGTGGTTTCAACCGGGAAAGTATCGGTATCTGCTACGAAGGCGGACTGGACTGCATGGGACAGCCGAAAGACACGCGCACTTGTTGGCAGAAACACTCGCTACGGGTTCTTATCCTGACTTTATTAAAGGATTTTCCGGGATGCCGTGTCTGCGGACATCGTGATCTTAGTCCTGATCTTGACGGAGACGGTGAGATTGAACCGGAAGAATGGATCAAGGCTTGTCCTTGTTTTGAAGCGAGCAAGGAGTGGGATAAAGAATAGGTTTCTTTTTTCATTTACATATTCTATTGTTAGTTGTTATTGGTTAATTGTTATTGGTTATTAATCAAGAAAACCCGGACTTTCGCAAGCCCGGGTTTTCTGCATCTTGGGAACGCCTCCTTTACCTATAGGGAAATGGGGGACTAGCACTTTGATTCTAGTACAACAAAAAGACGCTCCGAGAGTAAAAAATAAAAAGGGATACCTGTGGGAAATGTGGGAGGCATCCCTTTTCTAAAGAAGAACAAAGATGGAAGGATTGACTTTCACAAGCTGTGTCCTTCGCTTTGTTCTGGGGTAAAAATATCTTCACACACAAGTGAAGAATGGTTTTATTGTTTATAAAAAATTATCTATTTAAGAGATATCATCTCTCCCTCTATTCGAGATGTTAGAATGAATGTAAGGGAGAGATGATCTTAGAAACAGCTATTAGTCAAAAGGTTGGTCTGATGCTGTACCTAATTTAATCTCTACTGTAACTATCTTACCTGCATCATAGCCAGTAATAGTTCCCCATCCGGGAGCTGCATTGATGGTTACGGTAATTGTTTTCTTAGCACTAGGATCCAAATTCCTACCAGTTTCAGTAAGTGACAATACGCCCGATTCAGTAATAGAAACATATTGTTGATCAGCAGATGCCACTGTGAAAGTAGGAAGATCTACTCCAAATACAGTTAACGGAGATGCACCCCAATCAGTAGTGTTTGCGCTACCATCTTTCCAGATTGTCTTATCATTAGTCGCTTTCCATGAGAAACCATTTGCCAGATCAAACGTACTTTGATAGTTATCCCTACCAATCTTCACTGTCGTGCTTGCCGGTGCAGTCCATGAACCTGCAAGACTAGTCGGAGTGATATTTAAAGTCTTTTCTGCTGATGATAATGTAACATCAGCATCTTCGTTATTTTTACCTACAACATTCACCTTAACAGCAATATTATCTCCTTTATATTTACTGCCATCAACCGTCAATACATGATCTTCGCTAATAGATACACCTGCTATAGGAGCATTATCTATTGCAAACTTAATGGAAGCGCCTGCGTTATCTGCGTTACCTTCAACTGTAGCATAATTATTAAATGCATTTTTCAAATCAGATGAGAAGCTCACTAATGTCGGCTTATCAAACGGAGCATAAGTAGGCTGGAGTGTCATAGTACCACCAGCTGCTATATCCGTATTGAAATTCAAAGCATAATCTGCATTAGTTATCTGAACCGTAGCATTAGCTGTTATCGTAAATTTCTGGGTAGGCGATACTGTTACTGTCAGTGTCACATCATTATAAGTATTAACCGGTATACCTGCCGGAACAACCACTGTTAACTCGTTCGTAGTTGTATTTTCCTTGAATGCAAATTTAATACCGCTCTTAGCACCTGTCTCAAAGTCGAAGCATTCACTTCCAAGAGCCTGGTAATCAGCCTCTGTAATGCCAAGAGTAGAGTAATTAGGACCAGTTAAGTCAACATCAAATACCGATGCTTCTTCTCCTTTACTTTTGAATTCTACGGTACCGATTCCGGAAGGATTCACTGCTAAAGTCTTAATAACCTGTTCACCAGCTGTTACTTGCGCAAATTCTTTTGTAAAAGTAGATACAGCATCCCCTGCAGCATCCTTCATTGTAATTCTTGCTTGGGCAGTTACTTTTTTATTATTGAACGAAGAACTATAGGATTTTAGTTCCAGAACACCATTAGTTTCTCCAATTTTGAAGTCGTTGTAGTCGTCCGCTGCTTTTAGTGTATATTTCACCGCAAAACTCTTATTCACCGCACTCTCGCTAATAGCTTCGTCGATGATAGCATTTCCTGCTCTGTCCTTACCAGTCATCAGCACTTTAGCACCTGTACCATAGTCGATTTTTGAAGCAGCGTTATCAGAAAGCATAGTAGCCACGTCCTGGTTCGGTGAATTCAATGTTACAGATGTAATCACTCTATAATCCGCAATTACAGGGAAATAATTAGAACTGATATCCGTCAAATTCTTAGTTGCATCTTTAGCTTTCAGATTCAGGCTAATAGCATAGCTCTTGTCTGTAGTCGTAGAAAGAGTATAGGTTACGATACCTGTAGCTTCGTCCACTGTCGGCGTGCCTTCAATGCTATAAATCTCTTCTGCTGCACGAGTCTTTATTTCCTGTGCGTCGAATGAAGGAGTATAGTTGGCTACAAAGTTGGCGGCAGCTGTTGCCGGAGAAATACGGAACTTCACCTGGATAGGATCGGCTTGCGCAATCATTTTTCTAGCTTCTCCTTCACCATAATAATAAGACATGAATTTCACCTGTCCATCTTCGTATTCAGGAATATAAACAATGCTCTGAATTTGGTTTTCAAGTGCCGTGAGACGTTTTTCCAATGCAGCGAATTTATCATTTACCGTTTTTTTATAATCAGCAAGATAAGCTTCTACTTTCCCATCGAAAACTTCTTTAGTAGCACAATAACCATAACTGGTTTTAATCGTGGTAATTTCAGTCAATACTGCCGCAAAATTTTCATAACCACCATCAGTTAAAGCTGTCTCGATAGTCGTTTTGAATGTGGTAAGCGTAGTGATATTACCAGTCACAGTTTGGTAAGCAGTTGCCTGTTCTTGTTTATATGTTTCAAAGTTAGTGCTCAACGTTGCTAATTTATCGTCTACACCTTTGATAGAAACATTGATAGCAGAGGCTTCCGCCAATACCTGTGATTCGATAGCATCGTTTACGTATTTAGCAATAGAGCCATTGTCTTTCAGCAACTCCAGAACTTCGCCATCAACCAATCCTGCAAGTTCAGAATGGGCTACGTAATCAGCCAAATCATCCTTCGATGCAGCGTTTTGATTAAATGTTTCCAATGCGGTGATTCTGCCATCCAATTTTTGCAATTCTAAAATATCAGCTTGTATACTAACGATAGCAGCCGCATTATTCTCGGCCATTTCTGTCACAGCCTTCAATTCATTCTTAGCTTCTGCCAGTTCATCAGCTAATTTTTTCAGGTCTTCGCTAGATGCAGCACCAGCCAGCTTCTCTGTCAGGTCGGCAACTTTAGCTTCGAGGTCTTCCTTCGTTTTGTTCAAAGTTCCCTCAATAGAGTTCACTTGTTCTGAAAGAGCGGTGATCTGGTCGCCCAATGTTTTAATAGTACTTGCGTCTGCTTTGTTTTCCAATGCAGTCTGCAATGCTTCTACTGTTTTCAGCAAATCCTGTACTGCTTTAGCATCTGCTTTACCATCAATAGCTGTCTGTAACTGTGTCTGCAAAGTCTGAATGGCACTAGATATGGCCGTTTTCATGTCCTCTGTGCTCACCGGATTAGTGGACGTTACTTTATCAATCTGCTCTTGCAGATTTTTGATGTCATCGTCATAGTCCTTACAACTTGTAACGGTTGTACTTACTGTAAGCGCCAATGCCCCGAAAAGCATTACCCTAACAAAATTTTTCTTCATAACTACTTAAAAATTACATTAATAATATATTATTA
>ENA-USYP01002215-USYP01002215.1-human-gut-metagenome-genome-assembly--contig:-NODE-2215-length-12294-cov-17.878121_pt1 | contig 12294 bp, 6 predicted proteins | sample MGYA00250065_ERZ773512 | MGnify/ENA primary metagenome ERZ773512 (study PRJEB29103, sample SAMN06112003) | human gut metagenome | biome: human gut; feature: ankylosing spondylitis patient; material... | reverse complement strand
GGTTATCACTAGTCAAAAATGGAAATGCCCGATCGCCAGGACCGGGCATTTTCAGGAAGGTTAAATCAACTGCAATGCTATCCAGTACAGCCCACCAGAAAGAAAAATTGCCGCCGGTAAAGTAAACACCCACGCCATCAGGATGCTGGTTACCGTTTTACGCTGTAACCCACCGCCGTCCACCACCATCGTTCCTGCTACGGCAGATGAGAGTACGTGTGTTGTGGAGACGGTCATCGCTACACGACGCCAGCCAATCATGGTGCCAATGCCGAGCGCCAGTGCTACCGCCATGATGATCCACACCGGAGCGTACTCAATGGTGCTTAACATATCGCTGCGCAGTTTTTTCAGCAGGTTCTGGTCTTCTTTACTGACGCCTGGCAGTTTCGCCAGCTTCGCGGAGGTATCAGAGATGCACAGCATAATGCGGCGCAGCTGGCTGCGCTGACTCACGCTTAACGGCTCGTAACTTTCCATATTGCCTGGCAGCATCGTTTTAACGCGCGCAATCGCATCAAAGGTATTTGCCGGATGACAGTGAAACTCTGTTACTTGCGTGCCATCAGTCGATGCTGCAGGCAATGGAGGTTCCATCGCAATCAACTTCTGCGGCAGTTCAGGATGCTGTTGCAGGTAGTGTTCGAAGTTGGTGACGGCATCGCGGGTACGGGTAATTTCATAGCCGGACGCGTTCATATTGACGACGAAGCCAGCAGGGGCAATCCCCACCAGTACCAGCATCACCAGGCCGATCCCTTTTTGTCCGTCGTTCGCGCCGTGCGAAAACGCCACGCCCGCAGCGGAAACAATCAGCGCAATACGCGTCCAGAATGGCGGTTTACGTTTGCCTTTTTTCTTTTTGCGATCTTCCGGAATGCGGTGAATACGGTCACGCTTTTTCGTCCCGCTCCAGTAGCGTCGCAGCAGGAATATCAGGCCTCCCGCAATGACCAGGCCGACGATAGGGGAAACAATCAGCGAGGAGAAAATTTTGGTCACTTCACGCAGGTTTAACGCATCCATCACCGATGAGCCGGTTAACAGCGCGTTGGTTAAACCGATGCCGATAATCGCACCAATCAAGGTGTGCGAACTGGAGGCCGGTAAACCGAAGAACCACGTTCCCAGGTTCCAGATAATCGCCGCCAGCAGCATGGAAAAGACCATCGCCAGGCCGTGGGTTGACCCCATATTCAGCAACAAATCGGTTGGCAACATATGGACAATGGCATAGGCAACGCTAAGTCCGCCCAATAACACGCCAAAAAAGTTAAAAAATGCCGCCATCACCACAGCAAGTTGTGGTTGCATGGCACGAGTATAAATAACGGTTGCCACCGCATTCGCCGTGTCATGAAAACCATTGATTGCTTCGTAGAACAACACAAATGCCAGAGCAAGCAATAACAAAAGCCCTGTGTATATATCAAGGCCAACAAATAAATTTAGCATATATTAGATTACGCCATTTTGAATTTACGAACGGACGCATTATCAGTGACTTTAACGGCATGGGCAAAGTGAAATATCATTTTTTAACGATAAAAAGAGTGTTATTTCTTGTGTATCAGACAATAAGCATTCATTCAAAACCTTTAGAAATAATCAAAACACAGGTATTCCACTGGTTAATATATTCACATATGAAATGAATAAATATTAGAACATATAAATATTGAATATTTTGATTAATCCCCGTACTGATTATTCTTCATAATCAGTACGGGGTTGCTACAACATGTATTACTTTTTCACCACAATTAACGGTTCAATATCACTCTCTTTTTTGATGACCAGTGATTCATCACCGCGCAAACACGTCCCACCGTAGTTGCCGCCCACGGTGAAGGTACATACCTGAATGTATTTACCGTCCACTTTCGGCAAACACCACAGTTGCTGATAGATGTTTTTCTGCTCGGCAAATTTACCGCTGGTTTTGTCCAGCACCTCTTCATGATGGCTGACCAGGTCGATATTGCTACCACAGCGACCGGCAATCGGCCCGAAGACGTGTTCGCCGAAATCCCCAAACTGCTCGCCTTCATCGGGGCTTTGCCCGAATGGAAGGGCAAGGTGCAGGCAAAGGTGCAGCCGACACGCCGGAATGTGGACGGCAGCAAAGTGACCGACCACCACGCCCTGCTCGTCACGGGAGAGAAGCCGCTGTTCCTCTCCAAAGAGGACAACACCGTCTATCAGATGATTGCCGGACGCATGATAGAGGCGTTTTCAGAGAAATGCGTCAAGGACACCACCGCTGTCACGGCGGAGTGTGCCGGGGTGGAGTTTATCGTGAAAGGCAGCGTAATCAGGCAAGCCGGATGGCGTGCCGTCTATGGCGAGGAGGACAAGGAGGAAATCTCCATCCCCGACTGGCAGGAGGGCGACACGCTGACGCTGAAAGGCTGCTCCATCACGGAGGGAAAGACCAAGCCCAAGCCGCTGCATACCGAAGCGACTTTGCTTTCCGCTATGGAAACAGCGGGCAAGGAGATTGAGGACGACGCGCTCCGTCAAGCTTTGAAGGACTGCGGCATCGGCACACCTGCCACCCGTGCGGCGATTATCGAGACGCTCTTCAAACGCGGTTACATGGAACGATGCAAGAAATCACTTGTGCCTACCGAGAAAGGACTCGCACTTTATTCAGTCGTGAAGACGATGCGCATTGCAGATGTCGCCCTGACAGGGGAATGGGAAAAGGAGCTGGCACGCATCGAGCGCGGGGAGCTGTCCGCCGAAACTTTCCGCAAGGAGATAGAGGCGTACACACGTGAAATCACCTCCGAACTGCTCTCGTGCGACAAACTCTTCTCACACAAGGATTCCGGCTGTGCGTGTCCCAAGTGCGGAACGGGCAGGATGCAGTTCTACGGCAAGGTGGTACGCTGCGACAACGCGGAGTGCGGGCTACCCGTGTTCCGGCTGAAGGCGAACCGCACCCTTTCCGATGACGAAATCAAAGACCTGCTCACCGACGGGCACACGAAGCTGCTCAAAGGCTTCAAGAGCAAGCAGGGCAAGAGCTTCGATGCCATAGTCGCCTTTGACGGGGAGTTTAACACGACTTTTGTGTTCCCCGAAAGGAAAACGAGCAAGAAATTTTCAGGACGGAAGAAATAATAGTAACTTTGCCACTGGTTCAGAGTAATGAATTGTTCTTCGATACCGGATTACACTCATGCTTTGGATTTAGTGGTGGCACTCGGAGGGATACCGGGTGCCTTTTCTTTCTCCTTTCTGGACGATTATCCCAATTATTATCAATCCACTAAATTCCAAAGTAAAGTAATGAACAACAAGAAGAAAAACGAGGGTCAGACCGACTTTTCCTATTACGGTCTGTACCTGCTGGACTACCTCCACACGAACAGGTTTGAACAAGCGACTGATACCGCCTTCATCCGTGAGCGTGCCGACCGTGCCGCCGAAACGTATGAACAGGCGCGGCTTGACGGCTATCCCGCCGAGGGTGCGCAGGAGCTGGCGATGAATGTCCTGCTGGGCGGGCTGCACTATTCCAAGTACGCCATCCTCCGCGAAGTCGTGGAAACAGAGTTTGCCGACGAAGTGCCGGAGGAAAAACGGGAAGCCTTCATCCAAAAACTGCTTCCGCTCGTGGATGCGGTGTTCTCCATTTACGACCTTTCGGACGACGACTTCGCCCTGTCGCCCGAATATGACCTGCTGCGCACGGAGCTGACGGGAACCGTCGTGCTTTACATCGAAAAGTATGGCGTTTAACCGCAAACAGAAACTGCGGGACAACATCGAGGCGATACGGACGGCGTTCATCCTTGACAGGGAACAGCGCACCCCCACCGCACGCGAAAGGCTGCTGCTGGAGCGTTACTGCGGTTTCGGAGGGCTGAAGTGCATACTGAACCCCGCCAAGGAACTGACGGATGCCGTCCATTGGGCGAAATCCGACCTCGAACTGTTTGCCCCTACGGTGGAGCTGCACAAACTGGTGCGCGAGAACAGCAAGGACGAAACGGAGTACAAGCGGTACGTGGATGCCATGAAGCAGTCCGTGCTGACCGCCTTCTACACCCCGCCGGAGATAACCGGCACTATCGCAGACGTGCTGCATGAACACGGCATACGCCCCGACCGGGTGCTGGAGCCATCGGCGGGCGTGGGCGCATTCGTGGATGCCGTGCTGGACAACAAGCCGGACGCGGACATCATGGCTTTCGAGAAAGACCTGATGACGGGCAAGATATTGAAACACCTGCATCCCGACCAAAAGGTAAGGGTGCAAGGATTCGAGAAGATAGAGAAGCCCTTCACGGACTATTTCGACCTTGCCATCTCGAACATCCCGTTCGGTGACGTGGCGGTGTTCGACCCGGAGTTTACGGGAAGCCAAGACCCGGCAAGGCGTTCGGCATCGAAGACGATACACAACTATTTCTTTCTGAAAAGCCTTGACGCGGTGCGTGAGGGCGGCATAGTGGCGTTCATCACCTCACAGGGGGTACTGGACGCACCGTCCAACGCGCCCATACGCGAGTATATGATGGGCCATGCCAATTTAGTGGGTGTCGCACGCCTGCCGAACAACCTCTTCACGGACAACGCGGGCACGGAGGTGGGCAGCGACCTGGTTATCCTGCAAAAGAACAGCGGCAAGAAACGGGAGCTGTACGATTACGAAAAGCTGTTCGTACAGACGGAAAAGACACCGATCGGCAGTTTCGAGAACGGGTATGTCGGCAGCATCGGCATGATTCCCCACTCGGATCTGATACGCGACACAGACCCTTACGGGAAACCAGCCTATAAGGTCATGCACCGGGGCGGCATTGCGCAGCTGGCGGAGGACTTGCGTGAACATCTAAAGATAGAGCTGCACCAACTGGACAGGGAGCTGTATGAAAGGCATAGTCTTCATTCGGAACAAGGGAAAAGCACGGAAACTGAAATTATTTCCAGTTCGGTGGTTACTCCCGAAATACAGCCACGCCATGAAATGGCAGCGAAGCCCGAAGCGGCAGCACCGCAGCCCATAGACGAGAAGCCGGAGATAGAACCGCGCCGCCCCGATTATTCGGAGGGCGTGCAGCTCTCCCTGCTCGACCTTTGGGGAATGACGGAGGAAGTCCGCAAGGAGCAAACCCCCAAGAAGAAAAAGGCGGCGAAGAAAGGAAGCACGGCAAGGCGTGTACCTTCCAAACCGCAGGTTGCGCCGAAGATTACGACCGCACCGCCACAGCCGTCTGCCACCCCTTTGACGGAGAACGGGGAAAAACATGAATCAAAGCCGGAAAATGTTGAAGCCAAAGGCGATCCGGATGATATTTATGCCACTCTGGATTGGGAAACCAACCCTCCCATCAACGGCTTTTACGAAATGATGATGGACTTGACACCGGAACGGCGCAAGGAGCTTCGGGAACTGGCGGCGCAGCATCAGGAGAAACGGCAGAATGTCCCGGACGTGAAAGCCGCACCGGAGCAGGAAACACGGCAACCCGAAACGCAGCCGGAAGCCGCCGCCACTCCTGCCGCTCTCGCAACGGAAACGGCCGCGACCTCCCTTTTCCCCGGAATGGAAGCGGAAAAGCCGAAGGAGGAAGCCCCCGACCTTACGCCGCGTCCCTACCACCGCACACCGGAGATGCACCTGCGTGAAGGCTCGCTGGTGGCAAGCAGGGCGCGTGACATCGGTTATCTGAAGGACATCACTCCCTACGGCGCGACATTCCAGCCGCTCGGACTGACCGGGTATCAGAAAGAGAAGGCGCTGCTGTATGTGTCGCTCCGTGACGCATACGAGCGTCTGTACCGCTATGAATCGAACAGGCGCGAGGAAAATGTCCCGTGGCGCGAGCACCTGAACACCTGCTACGACGAGTTCGTCATGCGCTACGGCTACCTCAACGCCAGGCAGAACGTGAAACTGGTGATGATGGATGCCGGAGGGCGAGACATCCTCTCGCTGGAACGGGCAGAGAACGGAAAGTTCGTAAAGGCGGACATCTTCGAGCGTCCCGTGTCCTTCTCGGTGGAGAGCCATGCAAACGTAAGCTCTCCCGAAGAGGCGTTATCCGCATCGCTCAACAAGTACGGCACGGTCAATCTCGACTATATGCGGGAGATAACCGACAATACGGAGGATGAACTGCTTGGTGCCCTCAAGGGGCGCATCTTCTACAACCCGCTCGTGACAGGTTACGAGATAAAGGACAGGTTCATCGCCGGGAACGTGATAGAGAAGGCGGAAAATATCGAGGCATGGATAAACGACAATCCCGAAAACGAACGGCTGCCGGAAGTCAGGCAGTCGTTGGAGGCATTGAAAGAAGCCGAACCGGAGAAAATCCCGTTCGAGGATCTCGACTTCAACTTCGGGGAACGCTGGATCCCCACGGGCGTGTACGCCGCCTACATGAGCCGCCTTTTCGACACGGAGGTCAAGATAGCCTATTCCGCCAGTCTGGACGAGTTTTCGGTGGCGTGCGGCTGCCGCACCATGAAAATCACGGACGAGTTCTTGGTAAAGGGCTATTACCGGAACTATGACGGCATGCACCTGTTGAAACACGCCCTGCACAACACCTGCCCCGACATGATGAAGTCCATAGGAAAGGACGATAACGGCAATGACATCAAGGTGCGCGACAGCGAGGGCATACAGCTCGCCAACGCCAAGATTGATGAGATACGTAACGGCTTTTCCGAGTGGCTGGAAGAGCAGTCGCCGCAGTTCAAGGAGCGGCTGACGACGATGTACAACCGCAAGTTCAACTGCTACGTGCGTCCGAAGTATGACGGCTCGCACCAGACCTTCCCCGACCTCAACCTCAAGGGGCTGGCAAGCCGGGGCGTGAAGAGCATCTATCCCTCGCAGAAGGACTGCGTATGGATGCTTAAACAGAACGGCGGCGGCATCTGCGACCATCAAGTTGGGACCGGCAAGACGCTCATCATGTGCATTGCCGCCTACGAGATGAAGCGTCTGAACCTCGTCCACAAGCCGATGATTATCGGGCTGAAAGCCAATGTCGCAGAGATTGCCGCCACCTATCAGGCGGCATATCCCAACGCCCGCATCCTCTATGCCTCGGAGAAGGACTTCTCGACCGCCAACCGCGTGCGTTTCTTCAACAACATCAGGAACAACGACTATGATTGTGTCATCATGTCGCACGACCAGTTCGGCAAGATTCCGCAGTCGCCGGAGTTGCAGCAGCGGATATTGCAGGCGGAACTTGACACGGTGGAGGAAAACCTCGAAGTCCTGCGGCAGCAGGGCAGGAGCGTGTCGAGGGCCATGCTGAAAGGATTGGAGAAGCGCAAGCACAACCTTATAGCGAAACTGGAAAAGGTGGAACACGCCATCCAATCGCGCACGGACGACGTGGTGGACTTCAAGCAGATGGGCATCGACCACCTGCTCGTGGACGAGTCGCATAACTATAAGAACCTGACTTTCAACACCCGCCATGACCGCGTGGCGGGCTTGGGCAACAGCGAGGGAAGCCAGAAGGCCCTGAACATGCTCTTTGCCATACGCACCATACAGGAGCGCATGGGCAGGGACTTGGGGGCCACCTTCCTATCCGGCACGACCATCAGTAACTCGCTGACGGAGCTGTACCTGCTCTTCAAGTACCTGCGCCCGAAGGAACTGGAGAGGCAGGACATCCGGTGCTTCGACGCATGGGCGGCCATCTTCGCCAAGAAGACGACCGACTTCGAGTTCAACGTGACCAACAACATCGTGCAGAAGGAGCGTTTCCGATACTTCATCAAGGTGCCGGAGCTTGCCGCCTTCTACAACGAGATTACCGACTACCGCACGGCGGAGGACGTGGGCGTGGACCGTCCGCTGGGGAACGAGATACTGCACCATATCCCGCCCACGCCCGACCAAGAGTACTTTATCAAGCAGTTGATGCAGTTCGCCAAGACGGGCGACGCCACGCTGCTCGGCAGAGAACCGCTGTCGGAAACGGAGGAAAAGGCGAAGATGCTCATCGCCACCGATTACGCACGGAAAATGGCACTCGATATGCGCATGATAGACCCGCATTACGAAGACCATCCCGACAACAAGGCTTCGCATTGCGCCAAGATGCTTGCGGAGTATTACCACAAATACGACGCGCACAAGGGCACGCAGTTCGTGTTCTCGGACCTGGGGACGTACCGGCCGGGCGAGGGATGGAATGTCTATTCTGAGATAAAACGCAAGCTGACGGAGGACTACGGCATACCGGCAAACGAAGTCCGCTTCATTCAGGAGTGCAAGACCGACAAGGCGCGCAAGGCGGTGATAGACGCCATGAACGCCGGGACGGTGCGTGTGCTGTTCGGCTCCACGAGTATGCTCGGAACGGGCGTGAACGCGCAGAAAAGGTGTGTCGCCATCCATCACCTCGATACACCGTGGCGCCCGTCCGACCTCGAACAGAGGGACGGACGGGGAGTCAGGGCGGGCAACGAGATTGCCAAGCATTTTGCCGGGAACAACGTGGATGTCATCATCTATGCCGTGGAGAAGTCGCTCGACAGCTACAAGTTCAACCTCCTGCACTGCAAGCAGACGTTCATCTCGCAGCTCAAAAGCGGGGCGTTGGGAGCGCGTACCATCGACGAGGGGGCTATGGACGAGAAGTCGGGCATGAACTTCTCGGAGTACATGGCGTTGCTCTCCGGCAACACCGACCTGCTCGACAAGGCGAAATTGGAGAAGAAAATCGCATCGCTCGAAGGTGAGCGCAAGTCGTTTGGCAAGGGCAAGCGCGATTCGGAGTTCAAATTGGAAGCCAAGACGGGGGAACTTCGCAACAACACGGCGGTCATCAATGCCATGACGGAGGACTGGAACCGTTTCCTTTCCGTCGTCAAGACCGACAAGGAGGGCAACCGCCTGAATGCGGTCAAGGTGGACGGCGTCTCTTCTTCGGATGAGAAGGTTATCGGAAAGCGTTTGCAGGAGATAGCAAGGAACGCTACGACGGGCGGACTGTACAATCTTGTCGGGGAACTTTACGGTTTCCCGATAAAGGTGGTCAGCGAGAGGATGCTCAAAGAGGGGCTGGAGTTTACCGACAACCGTTTCGTGGTGGAGGGGAACTACAAGTACACCTACAACAACGGGCATCTGGCGATGGCTGACCCGGTGGCCGCCGCACGCAACTTCCTGAACGCGTTGGAGAAGATACCTTCCACCATCGACCAGTACAGGGCGAAGAACGAGGTGCTGGAAAAGGAGATACCGCAGTTGCAGGAGATAGCCGGCAAGGTGTGGAAGAAGGAGGACGAGTTGAAACAGCTGAAGTTCGAACTTGCCGCGCTCGACCGCAAGATACAGTTGGAGCTTGCGCCGCCCACGCCCGAAGTCGCCGAAAAGGAGAATGACGGGCAGGAGGTCAAGCCGGATACGGAAGGTGTACGGAACGTACCGTCACAACCCACCGAAGAAGCTCCGCTGATACGCAGCCCGGCGAATGACCGAAGTCCGTCTGGGAATTTCATTGCCGACCATGTCGTTATCGGACGGCCGGGATTCAACGTTCGTGACGAATGCAAACCGAAAGGAATAAAAATGTGAACGAGTGTGGATATGTATGGCAGGATTGGGAATATACCGTTCCTTTTCCTGCCTTTTTCCATCAATATGGTATAACAGGGATTCCATACGTAAAATCCTCCAATTTATATCAAGGAATAGGGTGTTGAAAGTAAATCGTCACGGCAAATCCGCCATATTTTCAGTATTTTCGCTAATTTTGCAACCAAAATAGTCAGGCATAATAAAATGGAACCATCTATATACAGTTATTCACTTTGTATTGCGCTGCCGTTGATGTTGTTCTTCGGCTTTTATTTTTTGCTGGCCCAAACCCCGGAAAAGGCCATTTTTGAGAATTACCTACGCTCCCGGCGGATAATGGGTATGGCGTTGTTATTGCTTGCGGCAAACTATTCGGTACATTTCTTCTTCGGGATAAGGTTCAAAAATGTCCATGCAGCCATATTGATGAATCTGTCCACCTATTTTCTGTGCTACTACCTTTTCAGTTCAGCATTGATAACACTGCTTGACCGTTTCTATATCACACGGAAAAGGATTCGGACGCATATCATTCTATGGATCATCTTCTCCGGACTTTCCGGGGTTGTCCTGTTGTTGTTTCCGGATGGAATAGTGCAGAAAAGCACTTTGCTGGCTTTGGCAGCATGGCTGGTGGTTTACGGACTGGTGTTGTCTCGCAGAGTCATTGTCGCATACCGCAGGGCTGTCCGGATTTTCGATGACACACATGCCGATGATATAGGCGCATATATAAAATGGCTGTCCATCTTTACTTATTGGGCTCTTATCTTCGGAGTTGGATGCGGATTGCTTACATTTTTGCCTGATGAATACGTTTATATATGGATTCTGTCATCAATTCCGTTTTACGTCTATCTCTACCATTGCTACCAGAATTATCTGCTGTTTTACGAACAGGTGGAAACCGCAATGGAAGATGGTATGATTTCTGAAGAGGAAGACCCGTGTGACACCAAACTGGAACAGATACAGAAACTGGAGAACCCGTCATACCGTTCCGAAATGGCGGAGAAAATAAACGGCTGGATTGATGCGGAGGGTTATATCCAGTCCGGCCTTACCATAAAGAAACTTGCTGATATGCTCCAGACTAACCGCACCTATCTGTCTGAGTATATCAAAACGACGTATGGTGCATCGTTCCGCGATTGGATTACCGGTCTCCGCATCAATTATGCGAAACGCCTGCTTGCGCAATATCCGAGGCTGACGGTTGCTGACATTTCTGAAAGATCCGGCTTTCTGTCCCCAAGCCATTTCATCAGGCTGTTCAAGGAAAATTCAGGCTGTACTCCTGCCAAATGGAGGAAAACAGAGGCGGAATAATGCACTGCTTTATGCCCAATAGAAATAACCTAAACGACAAAAAATAGTCTGAACGACAAAACTGAAATGTTCTAAACCACAAAGATGTGCGATTCTGACAATTGAGACAATTTTTATAGGCAAGAATCGGGCAGAATAAAATCTATTCGCTTATTTTGTATGCTGATATTCCTAATTGGAAATAAAAAAGCATATAAAAATGAGCAAAAGAATCTTATTCTTCATTTTGTTTTCGTGGCTGGCATCGGCAGCTTTTCCTGCTTTTGCGCAGCAGAAAACCGACACGGTCTACACTTTCCGCTTCGTGCCGCGAAAAGACATGTTCTATGTGCCATGGAATGACAATGGCAAAGAACTTGCGCGTCTTCTGGAGTGTATCGAAAGTAACAAACCGGATATAGTGGAGGGACGGCTGCCTCTTTACGTGGACGGATACTGTAACTCCGGCAAGTCGGAACGGGCAAGCCTCGCTATCGCCGGGACACGTTCCAACCGTGTGAAATCAGAGTTGATTACCCGGAAAGGACTGCGTGAAAACAACTTCATCACCCGTAACCATGCCTCGAAGGGCGACTTCGTGACGGTGCGTATCATACTGCCGAAAGAGAAAGTGCCGGTTATTGCGGAGGATACACATCCCGGTTACGAGGAAGAAAAGGAACAGTCACACCGTGAAAACGACAAGGCTACAGAAACAATCCAAGACACAGAGGGGGCAAAGGTGTCTACCGGACAGGAAAATCAGCCTGAATCCGTACTGTCGGCATCATCCACAACTTTGGGATTATCACTGCGTGCCAACCTGCTGCGTTGGGCAACCCTCACGCCCGACCTCGGTATTGAGTGGCACATCAACCCGTCATGGGGAATATCCGTGAACGGATCGTGGACTTCGTGGTCGTGGAATGAAAAGGACAGAAGATACGCCCTTTGGGAAGTGGCTCCCGAATTCCGCCGTTATATAGGTAAGGAGAAGCGTGGCTACCTTGGGGTAATGTTCAAGACCGGGCAGTTCAATTATAAGCTCTCCGCGACAGGCAAACAGGGAGACCTTACGGGTGGAGGCATCACCGGAGGCTACCAACTGAAATTGAACAATGCCCTCTCGATGGACTTCTCCTTAGGGTTGGGCTATATCCATGCCGACTATGACAAGTATGTGGTCATCAACGGCGTGAGGGTAAGGCGCGGCAGCGAAACAAAGAACTGGTGGGGCCCCGTCTCGGCGGGTGTCACCCTGGTGTGGAACATCTTTTAGCGGAAAGGAGGAACAATGAATACAACGACAATCATACGACAGATAAAGGAATATATGGGAGCATACGGAAAGGCTTATACCTTATTATATCTAATAGGTGCGGTGACCATACTGACCTCGTGCGTGAAGGACG
>ENA-USYP01002198-USYP01002198.1-human-gut-metagenome-genome-assembly--contig:-NODE-2198-length-12422-cov-7.929445_pt1 | contig 12422 bp, 9 predicted proteins | sample MGYA00250065_ERZ773512 | MGnify/ENA primary metagenome ERZ773512 (study PRJEB29103, sample SAMN06112003) | human gut metagenome | biome: human gut; feature: ankylosing spondylitis patient; material... | reverse complement strand
CACATCATCATCATCATTTTCCTAACGAATAATCGGTGGGCGTGGATGATATTGTGTATAACTATATAAACGATAACTAAGGCTTGCCGAATACGGTAAGCCTTTTTTATTTCTCAACGCATATTATAATTAAAAATTAAATAAAGTCATGTTAAGAATCGCAGTACAAGCCAAAGGACGTCTCTTCGAAGAGACAATGGCACTTTTAGGAGAGTCGGATATTAAGTTGAGCACTACAAAACGTACCTTATTGGTGCAGTCTTCCAATTTCCCTATTGAAGTTCTATTCCTTCGTGATGATGATATCCCGCAGACAGTGGCTACCGGTGTGGCAGACTTGGGAATTGTTGGCGAAAATGAATTTATGGAAAAGGAAGAAGATGCGGAAATCATCAAACGTTTGGGATTCAGTAAGTGTCGCCTTTCATTGGCTATGCCGAAAGATATTGAATATCCCGGTTTGTCATGGTTTAACGGTAAGAAGATCGCTACTTCTTATCCGGTTATTCTTCGCAACTTCCTGAAGAAAAATGGTGTAAATGCTGAAATTCACGTGATTACCGGTTCTGTAGAAGTGTCTCCGGGAATTGGATTGGCTGATGCTATTTTTGATATTGTAAGCTCCGGTTCTACGTTGGTAAGTAACCGTTTGAAAGAAGTGGAAGTCGTAATGAAGTCGGAAGCATTGCTGATTGGCAACAAGAATATGAGCGACGAGAAAAAAGAAGTGCTCGAAGAACTGCTGTTCCGCATGAATGCAGTAAAAACAGCCGAAGATAAAAAATATGTATTGATGAATGCTCCGAAAGATAAACTGGAAGAAATCATTGCTGTATTGCCGGGTATGAAGAGTCCTACGGTGATGCCGTTAGCACAGGAAGGCTGGTGCTCTGTCCATACAGTACTTGATGAAAAACGTTTTTGGGAAATCATTGGAAAACTGAAAGGACTGGGAGCAGAAGGCATTTTAGTACTGCCAATTGAGAAGATGATTGTATAAATATATATATAGGCACAGATTTCACGGATTACACAGATAATGTAGTCGCTAATCCCAGATACCGTGTAACCCGTGAAATCCGTGCCTAATAAGATATAAACTATGAAATTGATTAAATATCCCTCAAAAGAACAGTGGACGGAACTTTTGAAACGTCCGGCACTGAATACGGAAAATTTGTTTGACACTGTTCGCTCTATTATAAATAAGGTAAGAGCAGAAGGTGACAAAGCCGTCTTGGAATATGAAGCTACTTTTGATAAAGTCACCTTGTCTGCGCTTGCTGTGACTCCTGAAGAGATACAGGTTGCCGGAACATTGGTAAGCGATGAACTGAAAGCAGCCATCTCCCTGGCAAAACAAAATATTGAAACCTTTCATGCTTCCCAACGTTTTATCGGAAAGAAGGTAGAAACAATGAACGGTGTGACTTGCTGGCAAAAATCGGTAGGAATCGAAAAAGTGGGATTGTATATTCCGGGTGGAACAGCACCACTTTTCTCAACTGTATTGATGTTGGCTGTTCCGGCTAAAATTGCAGGATGCAAGGAAATCGTACTTTGCACGCCTCCCGATAAGAATGGAAATATTCATCCGGCTATTCTTTTTGCTGCGCAACTGGCAGGTGTCAGTAAAATATTCAAGGCTGGTGGTGTGCAGGCTATTGCCGCTATGGCCTATGGAACGGAGAGTGTACCTAAAGTATATAAGATATTTGGTCCAGGTAATCAATATGTGACAGCTGCCAAACAGTTGGTAAGCCTGCGTGATGTAGCTATTGATATGCCTGCCGGTCCTTCTGAAGTCGAAGTTCTGGCTGATGCATCTGCCAACCCGGTTTTTGTAGCAGCAGATCTTTTGTCACAGGCAGAACACGGAATAGATAGTCAGGCTATATTGATTACCACTTCCGAGAAGCTTCAAACAGAAGTAATGGCGGAAGTAGAACGTCAATTAGCCGAATTGCCCCGTCGTGAAATTGCTGCAAAATCATTAGAGAATAGTAAACTGATTTTAGTAAAGGATTTGGATGAAGCATTGGAACTGACTAACGCATACGCGCCGGAACACTTAATAATAGAAACGGAAAACTACATGGAAGTAGCAGAGCGTGTAACAAATGCCGGTTCTGTTTTTCTTGGATCGTTAACTCCCGAAAGTGCCGGTGACTATGCTTCCGGAACAAATCATACCTTGCCTACCAACGGTTATGCCAAAGCATATAGCGGCGTCAGTCTGGATAGTTTTATCCGCAAGATTACGTTTCAGGAAATTCTCCCGGAAGGAATAAAGGCTATTGGTCCTGCTATTGAGGAGATGGCGGCTAACGAACATTTGGATGCGCATAAAAATGCGGTCACAGTTCGTCTCAAAGCAATTCAAAATTCATAATTTAAAATTTAAAGAAGTGAAAACATTACAAGAATTAACCCGGCCGAATATCTGGAAATTAAAGCCTTATTCTTCGGCACGTGATGAATATAAAGGAGTCACCGCTTCTGTTTTCCTGGATGCAAACGAAAATCCGTACAATACGCCTCACAACCGTTATCCGGACCCTATGCAGTGTGAACTGAAAACATTGTTGTCGAAAATTAAGAAAGTATCTCCCGAACATATTTTTCTCGGAAACGGCAGTGATGAAGCCATCGACTTGGTCTTTCGTGCTTTCTGTGAACCGGGTAAAGATAATGTAGTAGCTATTGATCCTACCTATGGAATGTATCAGGTTTGTGCCGATGTAAACGATGTGGAATATCGGAAAGTATTGTTGGATGATGACTTCCAATTCTCTGCTGACAAATTGCTGGCAGTTACCGACGAGCATACCAAACTGATTTTCCTTTGTTCGCCTAATAATCCGACGGGAAATGATCTGCTTCGTTCCGAAATAGAAAAGATTCTTTGTCAGTTTGAAGGATTGGTAATGTTGGATGAGGCTTACAATGATTTTTCTAAAGCTCCGTCTTTCCTCGAAGAGTTGGATAAATATCCCAATCTCGTCGTATTCCAGACATTCTCCAAAGCCTGGGGATGTGCTGCTATCCGTTTGGGAATGGCTTTTGCTTCCAAAGAGATTATTGATATTCTTAGTAAAATCAAATATCCCTATAATGTCAACCAGTTGACTCAACAGCAAGCCATCGCCATGTTGCATAAACATTATGAGATAGAACGTTGGGTGAAAACTCTGAAGGAAGAACGTGACTATTTGGAAGCGGAATTTGAAAAGCTTCCATGTACCATTAAACTGTTCCCGTCTGATGCGAATTTCTTTTTGGCAAAAGTGACGGATGCCGTGAAAATCTACAATTATTTGGTAGGTGAAGGAATTATTGTGCGTAATCGCCATAACATTTCGCTTTGCTGCAACTGTTTGCGTGTGACTGTCGGTACCCGTGTAGAGAATAATACACTATTAGCCACCCTTAAAAAATACCCGGGATAATTTATGAAGAAGAAAGTATTATTTATAGATAGAGATGGTACGTTGGTGATCGAACCTCCCGTAGATTACCAACTCGACTCATTGGAGAAGCTGGAATTCTATCCGAAAATATTCCGTAATTTAGGTTTTATCCGCAGTAAACTTGATTTTGAATTTGTGATGGTCACCAATCAGGATGGATTGGGTACATCTTCTTTCCCGGAAGAAACGTTTTGGCCTGCCCATAATCTGATGCTTAAAACATTAGAAGGAGAGGGGATTACTTTTGATGAGATTCTGATAGACCGTAGTTTCCCAGAAGATAATGCGCCCACCCGTAAACCACGTACCGGAATGTTGACGAAGTACCTAAATAATCCGGAATACGATCTTGCCGGAAGTTTTGTGATAGGCGACCGTCCTACGGATGTGGAACTTGCCAAGAATTTGGGTTGTCGGGCAATCTATCTGCAAAATTCACCTGAAACCCTGAAAGAAAAAGGATTGGAAGAAGTCTGCGCCCTTGCAACAACTGACTGGGATCAGATAGCCGAGTTCCTTTTTGCCGGAGAACGGAAAGCGGAAGTACGTCGTACAACCAAAGAAACAGATATTGATGTGGCTTTGAACTTGAATGGAAACGGTACTTGTGACATCTCTACCGGTCTTGGCTTTTTCGACCACATGCTTGAGCAGATTGGAAAACACTCCGGTATGGACTTGACAATCCGTGTAAAAGGAGATCTGGAGGTAGACGAACATCATACGATCGAAGATACTGCTATTGCATTAGGAGAATGTATTTACCAGGCTTTAGGTAGTAAGCGTGGAATTGAACGTTATGGCTATGCTTTACCGATGGATGATTGTCTTTGTCAGGTTTGTCTGGACTTTGGTGGTCGTCCCTGGCTGGTTTGGGATGCCGAATTCAAGCGTGAGAAGATAGGGGAGATGCCGACGGAAATGTTCCTTCATTTCTTTAAGTCACTAAGTGATGCGGCAAAAATGAATCTGAACATCAAGGCGGAAGGACAAAATGAACATCATAAGATAGAAGGTATTTTTAAAGCCCTTGCCCGTGCCTTGAAAATGGCAATCAAAAGAGATATCTATCATTTTGAACTTCCATCCAGCAAGGGAGTACTTTGATCTTTTTATAATAACAATATAGACTTATGCAGAAAAGAATCCTGTTAAGCCTACTTTTGGGAGTAATCTTCTCTATATCTATTTTTAGTCAGAATTTGAAAGTAGAGAAGATTACTCTTCCTGATAGTGAATTAACCAATCTGTACAAGATCGATTCGGGTGTATATCGTTCAGAGCAACCTTCGCATGAAGACTTTAAAGCTTTAGAAAAGTATGGTATTGGCGAAGCTCTCAATCTCCGTAATAGACATAGCGATGATGATGAAGCCGCAGGAACGAACGTAAAGCTTCATCGGGTAAAGACCAAAGCTCATTCCATCAATGAAGAACAGTTGATTGAAGCATTGCGTATTATAAAGAATCGTAAAGCGCCGATTGTTATCCATTGCCATCACGGATCAGATCGCACAGGAGCTGTTTGCGCACTTTATCGAGTGGTATTTCAGAATGTTTCAAAAGAAGACGCGATTCATGAAATGACTGAAGGCGGTTTTGGCTTTCATCGTATTTATAAAAATATCATTCGGAGGATTAAAGAAGCGGATATAGAGCAAATAAGAAGAAAAGTTATGTGTACAGAGGGATTTTAGTATGTAATTTTGTGCAGATACATGTCTTGCTAAAATGTTGTATCGAAGCTATGATGAGGCGTTATATTTTCTCAACTATTCTCACTGCTATGAGAAAAAATTCTCACTATAATGAGAAAATCTTCTCATAGTAATGAGTATTTTTTCTCATAGCAGTGAGAATAGTTTGATGTTTGTACTTCCCTATAAATTCTCTATTTCTTTAAGCCACATAGCTGAATTGGCATCACTAGGCATCCTCCAATCCCCCCGTGGACTAATAGAAATACTTCCTACTTTAGGTCCGTCCGGTAAGCAAGAACGTTTGAACTGCTGATTGAAGAAACGACGGAAGAAAGTGGAAAGCCATTTCTTGATGGTTTCTTCATCATACATATCTTTGAATGTCGTTTTTGCCAAATAGAATATCTTGGAAGGCCGGAAGCCGAAACGTAAGAAATAATATAGGAAGAAGTCGTGCAGTTCATAAGGACCTACCAAATCTTCTGTTTTCTGTTTAATTTCTCCGTTCTCATCCGCCGGAATCAATTCCGGGCTAATAGGAGTGTCTACAATATCAAGCAAAGTAGCTTTCGAGTTTTCGTCCATACCGTTTTCTGCCACCCATTGTACTAAATATTTCACAAGTGTTTTGGGAACACTCGCATTTACCCCGTACATGGACATGTGATCGCCGTTGTAAGTAGCCCATCCCAATGCAAGTTCGGATAAATCCCCTGTGCCGATAACCATTCCCCAAGTCTGATTGGCCACATCCATTAGTATTTGTGTACGTTCGCGCGCTTGCGAATTCTCGTATGTAACGTCATGTACATTCATGTCATGTTCGATGTCCTTAAAATGTTGGATGCAGGCATCTTTAATACTAATTTCACGGATGGATATACCTAATGATTTCATTAGATCGATCGCATTATGGTAGGTGCGGTCAGTCGTTCCGAAACCCGGCATCGTGATTCCGAGAATACCTTTCCGGGATAATCCCAGTTTATCGAAGGTCTTCACGCAGACGAGCAGTGCCAGTGTTGAGTCTAGTCCGCCTGAAATACCCACTACAGCTGTTTTGGCTCCGGTGTGAACTAATCTTTGTGCTAGTCCGGCCACTTGGATAGAGAATATTTCTTCGCAATGTTCATTTAGCTCAATTCCTTGTGGTACGAAAGGATGGGCATTGAACTTCCGGGTTAAGGTCAGTTCTTTGCTGTTGACAAATTCTGTTGCGATAGAAACCGCCTTCTTGTCTCCTAAATTTGCCTGATTAGCGGCGAAGGTAGTATTTATTCTGCGTTCTGCCCGGATGCGTTCCACATCAATTTCGCTGATAATCAGTTGCTCTTTCATACTGAAACGTTCGCTGCGTGCAAGCAGTGAACCGTTTTCATAAATCAGCCCATTACCGGCAAAAACCACATCGGTAGTAGATTCTCCAAAGCCACAAGACGAGAATACATATCCGGCAATACAACGTGCAGATTGTTGGCTGATGAGAGAACAAAGATAATTGTTCTTTCCAATGCCTTCATTATCAGCAGACATATTGAACAGAATCTCTGCCCCTTGCAGTGCCAGTGAGGAACTTGGAGGTATAGTAGACCAAAGGTCCTCGCATATCTCAATGCCAAAAGTCGTATCTGAAGTCTCAAAAAGCAGATTTGCACCTATGGGAACGATTTGTCCACACAAGCGTACGTTGTTTGTAGTCAACTGAAGCGCTGATGTGAACCAACGTTGTTCGTAGAATTCTTTATAATTCGGCAGATAGGTCTTGGCTGCAACTCCCAACACTTTCCCTTTCTGAATCACTACGGCTGCATTGATTACTGTCGAATTGACAACGACAGGCATGCCAACAATAGAAATGATATCTAATTGACGGGTGTTATTCAGAATTTGCATCAGCCCCATTTCTGCTTCTTCCAGCAAAAGTTGTTGTCCAAATAGGTCACCACAAGTATATCCGGTGATACTCATTTCCGGGAAAATAATGATCTGCACTCCTTTTCCTTCAGCCACTGCAATCAGACTTTCTATCTTCTCTACATTGAATTTACAGTCAGCCACTTTTACGTGTGGCACGGCTGCAGCTACTTTTACAAATCCGTAGTTCATCTTATACCTTATTTATATATAATGAGTGCAAAAATAGGAAATAGTTTTGAATAATTATCTTTTCTATATTGAATCCTCTTAATAAGCTATTTTGTATGAGTTGTGATGTTGTTATTTCAGCAATTAAAGTAACTATCAAAATGAACGTTTATATTCAATTATCATTGAAATATGTTGTGGATTTATTTTCATTTATGGGTTTGTGTACTTAAATATGTATCAAAAAGATATAAGTGGAAATTTGGTATAAAATATGCGACATATTGTTTCTTTTATTTAAATATAATATATATATTTGTAGCCAAAATAAAACAATATTAGAAGTGTATAACACCTAAACAGAACAAGTGATATTAGTGTTTAATTTATAACTTAAGAGAGCAGATGGTCATACATTTAATTCACACAGCAGTAACACGAAAAATCTATTTGGATATTTGGCGCAATATTAAGAATTTGCCAAGTTAGTCTATTCCTATTCTATATTTATAGATAATAATAGCCTGTCCCAAGTCGGTGCAGAAAATGCATAAACCGATTTTGGGAAAGGAGTGTATTATTCTACGCGAAGACTGCGTATTCCTTATTGTAGATAAATCTATAAAAATAAATCAATTTCATTAATTTAAAATCAAAGTATCAAAGATGAGAAAATCAATTCTCTTGTTTGTACTCTTTACTCTGACAAGTATCCCCCTGTTGCTTTTTGCACAGGGTGGATATCAGGTAACGGGACACATTATTTCGGCGGAAGACAATCAGCCGATGATTGGTGTGTCTGTTTTGGAGAAGGGTACGACGAACGGAGTAATTACCGATATGAATGGTAATTACAGTATCACAGTGACGAAATCTCCCGCCATTTTGCAGTTTTCTTACATTGGAATGAAAACGATGGAAAAGCAGGTGTCTGCTGCCACTCGCATGAATCTGAAGATGGAGAGTGATGCACAAATGGTAGAAGAAGTAGTGGTTGTTGCCTACGGTGTACGTAAGAAAGGTACGATTGCAGGTTCTGTATCTACGGTAAAAGCTGAAAAGATGGAAGATGTTCCTGCTCCGAGTTTCGATCAGGCACTGCAAGGGCAGGCACCGGGATTAATGGTGCTTTCTGAATCAGGTGAACCCAGTAAGGCAGCAACTTTTCGTATTCGCGGAACAAATTCAATTAATTCGGGGAAAGATCCTCTTTTTATATTGGATGGAGTGGCTATTTCAAGTTCAGATTTCAACACGATTAGTCCTAATGATATTGAGAGCATTTCAGTGTTGAAAGATGCTTCTTCTACTTCTATCTATGGCGCACGTGCTTCTAATGGCGTGGTAGTAATCACTTCCAAGCGTGGACGTATGGGGGAAGCTGCCAAGATTACTTTCCGTACACAACTAGGTTTTTCCCAATTAGCTTCAAAGGACTGGGATCAGATGGATACGAACGAACGTATTCAGTTTGAAAAAGAAGTGGGATTGGATAAAGGACAGGATTACGAGAAATTAAGTAAGATAAATATCAATTGGCTGGATAAGGTATACAATGACAAAGCACCCTTGCAGAATTACGAGTTATCAGTAAATGGTGGTACGGAAAAGTTAAATTATTATGTTTCGGGAAGCTATTATGATCAGGATGGTATTGCAGTAGGTTCTACATTTGAGCGTGTTAACTTCCGTGCCAATGTGGAGGCGAAAGCTAATAAATGGTTGAAAATAGGAACGAATACAATGTTTACTTATCAGGAGGTAGAACAGAGTGATGATGGTGAATATGCATTGTGGGCTCCTATTTCCGCATCTTTTTTCATGTTGCCTTACTGGAATCCTTATAAGGAGGATGGAAGTCTGGCTCTTCAGGATGACGGCAGTTGGAAAGGAACGACGGAGAATCCGTTAGCATGGATGGAAAACAATCCGTTATCAAATAAGAAGTATAAACTTTTATCTACTTTCTATGCTGAAGCTACACCTATAAAGAATCTCACAATTCGTTCACAACTAAGTGCAGATTATGGTCATACTACTTCTTTTTATCGAAGTTTTCCGAGTTATAAGCCAAATAATAATTATGGAGGTGCCCAGCGTAGTTCGTATGATATGCTTAATCTGATGATTACAAATACGGCAAACTACCGTTTTATGTTGAATGATGTTCATTCATTCAACTTTATGGTTGGGCAGGAAGGAGTCGATTATCATTATGAAGGTTTTCAGGTTACGACTCGTGGACAGACAAATGATATTTTGACAAACTTGTCTTCCGGTTCTACCGCTTCATCATGGGGAGATCCCGTTACGGAATATTCTTTTCTCTCTTTTTTTGGTCGTGGTGAATATAATTATGATGATCGTTACTATGCTGACTTTTCGGTTCGTGGGGATGGATCTTCCCGTTTCGGAACAGATAAACATTGGGGAGCTTTTTGGTCAGTCGGGTTTATGTGGAATCTCCGTAAGGAGAAGTTCATGCAAAAATATAAATGGCTTACTAATGCGCAAATAGCGATTAATACCGGTACATCGGGCAACTCTTCTATTAATAACTATGAACATCTGGCTTTAGTTTCCGGTGGATATAAGTATAACAATGAATCAGGTATTGCTATTTCCCAGTTGGGAAATGAAGAATTAAGTTGGGAGTCTACATGGGCTACTAATGTGGCACTGCATTTAGGTTTTATTGATCGTATAAATTTGGATGTGGAATTTTATAATAAGAAAACTACTAATATGTTGATGGCAGTTCCCATTTCTTACACAACTAGCGGTTTTGGAACTCGTTGGGATAATGTGGGAGCTATGCGAAACCGTGGTGTAGAAATTAATGTCAGTGCAGACGTACTTCGCATCAAAGACTTTACATGGAATGTGAACGCCAATGTTTCATATAATAAAAATGAGATAACCGAGCTTTATAATGGGATAACAGAATATGTAGCCTCTGATACTGGTAGAATGGTTGCGGTAGGTCATCCGTTAGGTGAATTTTATCTGAACCGTTATGCAGGAGTCAATCCTACTAATGGAGATGCTTTATGGTATACCAAAGACGGTGAAATTACTACAGAATATAATGAAAGTGACAAAGTGATGCTGGGTAAGACACATGAAGCTCCTTGGCAAGGTGGTTTTGGTACTACACTTTCTTGGCAAGGATTTTCACTTTCCGCACAGTTCACGTGGGTGGCCGATCGCTGGATGCTAAACAATGACAGAGTTTTTCAAGAGAGCAACGGACTGTTCAGTGCCTACAATCAGTCAAAACGTATGCTTTATGATCGATGGAAAAAGCCGGGAGATGTGACTGATATCCCTCGTTATGGAGTTACTCCTCAACTAGATTCACGATTCTTGGAAGATGCTTCTTTCCTGCGTCTGAAAAATTTAATGCTTAGCTATACATTCCCACAGAAATGGTTGCAGCGGACTAATTTTTTAAGTAGTGCCCGTATTTATGCGCAGGGACAGAATTTGTTGACATTTACAAGTTTTACAGGGATGGATCCGGAGTCTACCTCCAATGTGTATAAGGCTCAATACCCTATGTCCCGTCAGTTTACATTCGGACTGGAAGTTTCATTCTAAAATTAATCAGTGATGATAAGAAAAATAAAATTATATATAGTTTTAGTTGCGGTATTGCTTTCGGCATCTTCCTGTCTTGATAAATATCCGCAAGATGCAATTCCGCAAGAAGAGGCTATTAAGACAGTGAGCGATGTACGCCAAGCTTTGGTCGGTATTTATGCACAGTTTAAAAATGCCAGCCTATATAGCGGATACTTGACTTTATTGCCTGATATTCAGACGGATCTGGTATACGCTGTTAAAGGATATACAAATATCTATGGTGATGTATGGCGTAATGAAATATTGGCTATCAATAAACAGGTGGAATATGTGTATGGTGGCTTGTATACTGTCATCGGACGTTGCAATTTTGTTCTTGATAACATTGCTGCTGTAGAGGCCAACACTTCAGATGATGAACAACTGGACAAGTTGGATACCTATAAAGGTCATATCTATTTTGCCCGTGCGCTGGCTTATTCAGAACTGTTGAAGTGTTTCTGTAAAGCTTATGAAAGTGACGAAGAAGCTGCCAATGAACTGGGAGTTGTACTGCAGTCCAGCTACGTTAATCCGGGACCTGTAAAACGTGCTTCTTTAAAAGATTCGTATCAGTTTGTATTGGATGATTTGGCTAGATCGGCCGAATATCTGGCTACGGATGATGACACTGAGGTTATTTATAATTCTGCATATTTCACGATTGGTACAGTCAATGCTTTATATGCTCGTATGTACCTGTATATGCGGAAGTGGGAGAAAGCTGTTGAATATGCTACTAAAGTAATAGATAGTAAGAAATATATATTAGCTGATGCAACCAAGCATAGTTATTCGGTTACTTATAATGATTTTGCATACATGTGGCAGTATGATAATTCTACTGAAATCATTTGGAAAGTAATGTTTGAGGTAAATTCCTATGGAGGGGCATTAGGCACTGTATTCCTCAATTATGATTATACATCTTATAAACCGGATTATGTACCAGCTAAATGGGCATTGGATGCCTATGCCAATGCTGATTTACGCTATAATGCTTATTTCGCTACGGCAACGACCGGATTCTCTCATGGGTTGACTTGGCCTCTTTTGGTTAAATACATGGGAAATCAGGATTTTATAAGCCAAAGATTGCTGTGTGTATCCATGCCGAAACCGTTCCGGTTAGCGGAACAATATCTGATTCGTGCAGAGGCTTATTGCCGGATGGGAGCATCTTATTATGGAAAAGCAGGAATTGATATTTCTACTTTACGTATGGCTCGTTATTCTTCTTATGGTGGCTCTACTACGCTTACAGAAGAAAATTGGTTTAAAACTGTCAGTGAAGAACGTATGAAAGAACTCTTTATGGAAGGTTTCCGTCTTAACGACTTGAAACGTTGGCATGAGGGATTTGAACGTAAAGAGCAAACTTCGACTATCTCTCCGGGTAATACGTTGAAGTTAGAGAAAGACGATCCTCGTTTTGTATGGCCTATTCCACAACATGAGTTGGATGCTCCTGGCGTAGATCTAGCACCTAATGAAAGCAATAAATAATGTATTCCCGTTTACCCAGGCAGAAGTTCACGTAAGT
>ENA-USYP01002179-USYP01002179.1-human-gut-metagenome-genome-assembly--contig:-NODE-2179-length-12478-cov-5.419644_pt1 | contig 12478 bp, 7 predicted proteins | sample MGYA00250065_ERZ773512 | MGnify/ENA primary metagenome ERZ773512 (study PRJEB29103, sample SAMN06112003) | human gut metagenome | biome: human gut; feature: ankylosing spondylitis patient; material... | reverse complement strand
TTGATGTTCGAAAGCTTGACGGAACCTGCATTTCGGCAGGCATCAGCTACAAGAAGCTGCATCTGCTGGAAAAGAGAAGAACCTATTTAACAGAAATTCGAAAGGAGGAGGCGCTTCCTCCCCCGCCTGAAGGCAGGGGTCTCCGCGCCTAAATGTGATGATTAGGTACATACATCGCAGCAACGTGCCATTTTCAAAATAATAACTAATCCAGAATCGAAAAGAAATCCCAACAATCTTGTCTTAGAAGGACGGTGCAGCCAATATGAACTGCGGCAATCCCAGGTTATGAAAGCTGAAGCAGTTCCAAAATTTCTTCGTTCGAAAGCTTCTTAGCGACATCGCTTCCTTCGAGCAGTGCGTCGGCAAGGTTCTTCTTCGTCTTATGAAGTTCGAGGATTTTCTGCTCAACTGTCTTTTCCGAAATTAGCTTGTAGATCGTCACCGGGCGTTTCTGTCCGATTCGATAAGCTCGGTCGGAAGCCTGATCTTCAACAGCAGGATTCCACCAAGGATCAAGGTGAATCACATAGTCGGCTGCCGTCAGATTAAGGCCGGTACCGCCTGCCTTCAGACTGATCAGGAACAACGGCATGTCTCCGTTTTGGAAGGTTTCTACAAGTTTCTTGCGCTGAGCGGCAGGCACCGAACCGTCTAAGTAGAGATATTCGATGCCGGCCGTGTCTAAGGCCTGGCGAACCAAAGCAAGGAAGGAAGTAAATTGGCTAAACACCAAAGCACGATGCTTGTTTTCTTTCAGCTCGCGAACCAGCTCCAGGAACACACGGATCTTGGACGACGGAATCGTCAGATGTTTGTCGACGAGCTCAGGGCTGCAGGCAACCTGGCGGAGTTTTGTCAGCGCCATTAAGGCTTCAATCGGATTGATCTTTTCAGACTGGAGCCCTGAGAGGGTTCTCGTGCGAATGTTTTCATAGATCGCCAGCTCTTCTTCGGAAAGCTCGACCGGAACGATCAGCTCGGTTTTTTCCGGCAGCTCATCGAGCACCTCTGCCTTCGTACGGCGAAGGATAAACGGGCCGATCAGCTGTTTGAGCAAATGCTGCTTTCCCTTATCCTTCTTCTTTTCTATCGGAAGGATAAAGCGGTCACCGAACTGCTGGTATGAGCCTAAGTAGCCGGGGTTGGCGAACTCAAACAAATTCCAAATTTCCGAGAGATCGTTTTGAATCGGCGTACCGGACAAGAGGATTCGGCCTTGAGCGTTGATCTTCATCACCGAATGAGAAGTCTGTGTGGCTTTATTCTTGATTGCATGCGCTTCGTCTAAAACCGCCAGATTCCATTCAACCTTACTCAGCGCTTCGATCTCGGTATTGAGCACACCGTACGTGCACAAAATGACATCGTAGTCTTTGAGGTTTTTGAGGATCTCTTCTCGGTTGCCGCTGTTAAAGTCGGCAAATCTCAGACCCGGCGCAAACCGCACCATCTCCGACTTCCAGTTGTAGAGCACGGCGGTCGGGACCACGAGTAAGGACGGCCCTAAAATTTTCCTTCCAAGCAGAACGGCAATCGCCTGCACTGTTTTGCCTAAGCCCATATCATCGGCCAATATACCCCCGGCGCCCCAAGTACAAAGCCGCATAAGCCACTCAAAGCCTTCTCTTTGGTATTGACGAAGCTGTGCCTCAAGACCTGAAGGAATAAAGAACTCAATCTCCTGGGCTTTCAGGATTCGTTCCTGCAGGTTCTCGTAGCTCTTGTCGCCCGTGACTTCGGAACCGTTTTCTTTGAGAGTTTCCAACGCGGTACCGCTGAATTTGGAAATCAGCAGTTCATCCTTCTTCTTAGAAGAAACATCTTCGAGAATCTCTAACTGTTTCAGCAGCTTATTTGTGATCAGAACGTATTCCGAGCCTTCCAAATGAATAAAGTTACCGACACGATCTTTGAGCTTATCTAGGATTTGGTTGATCTTGAGCTGGGTTTTGCCGTCAATGGAAACGGTGCCGTCCAAAGAGAACCAGCGGTCAACACTGTTCACCTTGAGCCTCAGATCCGGAAAGCTGATCGGAGCGCGCCTAAGCGTCAGCTTGGCGCCTTCCGGCCACTCGATATCTGCAATCTTGGAGGCTTCGCGAAGTATTTCCATGAATTCCAGGCACTTCAGCGTGTTCAGGGTCCAGAAACGACCTCCGCCCTGCCAAGCCGAGAAGTCTTCTAGTTTCTCGTTCATGAGCTCCCAGTTGGCTTTTTCTGCCTTGAGGTCACGCAAAATTCTCATCGGTTTGCGTTTAACTAAAGCTGCCAAGGTGTCCAGTCCTTCGCCCGGGGCTACGGTCAATTCACAGCCTTCCGCCGGACGCACAAAAGCTCTGACGTTAAATTCGGTCGCCGAGGAATCCGGAATAATCTGAAAAGTAATTTTGCTTGAAGCTTTGAGCGCCTCGAGAGCGGAAGAGGATTTCAGCAGTTCTGAAGAAACCGGAATTTCGCCGCTTATGTTCTCCAGAATCTCTGCGAGCTTGCCCTTAGCCTCACCTGGGAGTTTTCGGATATTGTTCAGCAGTTCTAGAACTTTGTGTTCTTTGTCGGTTATCTTATAGATAGTCAGGATACTTCCGTCTAATTCAAAAGCGTAGTGCGGATCCGTTCGTAAATTTGTTGCGAAGTCAATATTCGTCGTTGTTTCATAACTTCCGCCACTGTCCTTTTTGACTTCGATACGAAGACGATCTCGATGAATTTCAAAAGGAACTTCCGGTTCAAGCATCAGAAAAGTCCTGCCTGTGTCGGCAAGTTCATAAAGAACCTCGACACCTCTGAGTCGAGCGACTCGAGAGTTGACTCGGACAACCTTAGCGGCAGCGATTTGGTCGGCTTCATCCATTTCCGGAAGCATCTCAGCAAAAGAAGACATGGAGACCGCGGTACCTTTCGACCAGGTAATACCGTCTTTGGACTTCTGTCTGTATGGCTGAATATCGAACGTATCAATATCAACCAAATAAACAATGCGAGCACGACTAATTTTGGACGTCGGTTTTTTAAGGATCTTGCTGTAATTTAAAAGCTTGTCCAATCCGAACTGCCATTCCGAAAGCGTGGCGTAATGCGACAGCAGCGGAGGACATTTGAGTTCTGCCGTCAATTTCGTGACTTCGGGATCGTTTGGGTTGAGCGCATCAAGAGCTTGCTGAAGTATGTACTTCAAAGGCGGATTGTTCTCCTTTTTGCGCTTTGCCAAATGAGACTCGAGAATAGATCTGTAGTCCGCATAAGAGAATATCTTGCATAGCACAGCCAACACAAAAATCGCAAGGCTCGAATCATTCTCTTTTAATCTGGAAGCCATTGCTTCGTGATCGAAGGGTGTTATCTTTTCGGGATTATCGACAAAGGTAAACACAAGCGCGGCCATATCTGAGGCAATATCTTTTGAAAACTCCTCAGTTTTCTTTAAAAGGGAGGATATTTTTCTAGTTGTTGATGCCGAGCCTCTGTCCAAAAATAAAATCGCTGTCAGAAAGACATTTCGAATAGGTTTGAAGAAAAGAGGATTCTTGTAGTAAACAAAATAGTCCCGGTGATACTTAACATCTTCTTTTAAAGCAGATAGTATGCCCTTTTGACCCTCTTTGAAACCTCCCTGGGAAACCTGAAAAATTCCTTTTAATAAATCTTTAGTCCAGTATTCATCAGACAATTGGGCAAAATTAAAAGCACAGAATCCCGTCCTGTATAAATCATATTCACTTGCAAACCACGTAATCACGTCTTCGCGAATAGTGTCTCCGAGAGAGAGAAAGAGTTCTTTAGTGCCATCTAAATTAAAGTCTTCGGACTTATCGGCGGCCGCGTCCATGAAAAGGTTCCAAGCTAACACTTTGTTTTCTTTGGATAGTCTTGTGAACAGCGGATGCCACTCTTTCCTGCAGGACATGGCTAGGATCAGGCCTTTCACGGTATTTGTGAACAAGGAACTCGGATGGTGAGCATCCCCTTTACAACGGTTGAGAACCTCGTTCAAATCAGCCTTGCCTCTAAGCTTAAAAGAAGAAAGCTGCAAAAGAAAATCAATGTAAAGGTCTTGAACCTCATCTCCTCTTTTGAACACCCTTCCAAGCGTCCTCTTAGCTTCTTTGATGAATGAAGGCGTATAGACCTGAGCGTAGTCAAGAATCACTTCGGGTTTGATTGCGTATTTGTCTTTGTAGTAACTAGGAAAAGCAATTGCAACATTTTTATCCTGCAAAAGCTTAAGAAACCCATGAACGGACTGGCTGTTAACCGCCTGCTGAATCACTTCTTCAGCATCGTATTCATGAAAATATCCCGGAATAATGGAAAAAATCAGAGCGTACTTACCGAGTCGAGGATACTTGCTGAGCGGGTCTTGAACTAACATTTTGATCTCAGATAAGAAAGGTTTTTCAACTATACGGCAGATGCAGCCGACCTTGGCTTTTCAGCCATAAAAAACTCCTCGAACCGTTAAGCACGAGGAGCTCCAAAAGCCTTAGCGTCTTACAACTTCTTTACGAAAGTCACCGATTGAGGACCGAGCCATTCGTAGTGACGTTTGATACCGTCCGCGCAGGCTGTGCAGCCTCCGCATTTGGTTCCGTCCATATCGACTTTGGCCATCAGCCCTTTGTCAATCCAGCGGCGCGCCATCGGCTCGATGACCGAGGGCTCGACCCGGAAATGCATTGCGATTTCCAGTTCGGAGACAATGCGCCGCGCCTGAACGTATTCTTTTAATTCAGTTAATGTCACTGAGCTGCTTCCTTGCCTTTAATACGAAGACCGATAACGATCGAAAGAATCACCGCCAGGCACACGCCGATGCAGATCGAAGAATAAACCGGATGCTGGCTGAAGCGTCCGATCTGATAAACGATCGTCGCGGTTCCGTAACCCATAGCAATCGTCCATAGGGCCGCAAACGTTGTCCAACCGGCACCGACTTCGCGGTACATGGCACCGATCGAAGCGCAGCAAGGAATGTACAGCAAGACCATCAGGAGATAAGAGAATGCCCCCAAGTCTCCGTCAAAGAGGTGCTTCATCGCACGGAATGTACCGGTACCGACTTCCTGCTCAGCCGCCTGCTCGTCAACGTCAGTGAGATCTTTCTCAACACTGACGCCGAGAGGATCCACAAAGAAGTCTCCGAGCTCGGAGAGGTTTTCTCCGACGGATTTCACAGCTTTGAGAGCTTCGGCAGACAGACTGAAAGGTTCTTCCTCTTCTTCAGGTTTAGCCTCCCCGCTCTTTTCCTGATCCGCGGCGCTCATGCGATCGCCCATACCGGAATAAAGGCTGTCCAGAGTTCCTACTACGGCTTCCTTAGCAAGAATACCGGTGAAGACGCCAACGGCAGCAGGCCAGTTCTCATTGCTAATACCCATCGGCTGGAAGGCCGGAACAATGGTCTTGCCGATCTGAGACAGAACGGACTTATCGGTGTCTTCGTTGCCGAAGCTGCCGTCTGTACCCAAAGAGTTCAGGAAAGCCAAGACGGCAACGATGATGACGATCAGCTGACCGGCCTTGATGATAAAGCTCTTTAGGCGATCCCAAGTACGCAGCCCCAAATTCTTAAGAGTGGGCAGATGGTACGGAGGAATCTCCATCACAAAAGCTCCGGCTTCATCTTTAAGCGCGGTTCTTTTCAGAATGAAACCCGTAAGAATCGCCACCAAAATACCGATCAAATAAAGCGAGAACACGAGGTTCTGTCCGCCAAGCGGCCAGAAGGTGGTAGCAAACAGTACGTAAACCGGAAGTCTTGCACCGCAGCTCATGAACGGAGCCATCATCACGGTCGTAATACGATCAGATTTCTTCTCCATCGTACGGGCAGCCATAATTGCCGGAACACCGCATCCGAACCCGACAATCAGCGGAACGAAAGATTTCCCGGGGAGACCGAGAAAACGCATCATGCGGTCCATCACAAAAGCGGCACGCGCCATGTAGCCCGAGTCCTCAAGGAAGGACAGGGCCAGGAATAAGCAGGCAATGACAGGGATAAAGGTCGAGACCGTCTGGATACCGCCCCCGATACCGTCGGCTAGAATAGTTTTGAGCCATTCAGGACTCCCAATGCTAGTCAGCAGGTTGCCAAAGCCCTGGACGAAGATGGCCCCGAAAAGAATATCGAAGAAATCGATAAAGGCCGATCCGATGTTGATCGAGAAGATGAACATCAAATACATAATGAAGAGGAAGATCGGAATACCGAGCCAGCGGTTCAGAACGATCTTGTCGATCTTGTCTGTGGTGCTCTGGTCGATCTCGCCTTTGCGGATCATAGAGGCGGCCGTCGCCTGAGAAACAAAGCTGTAGCGAACATCTGCCATCGCGATATCGAGGTCGCCGTTGTACTTCTGATTGATCTCGGCAATGATCTTGTCGACTTCGGTCAGGTCCACACCCTTCAGGTACTCACCCATTCCGGCGTCGCCTTCTAGGAGTTGCTCGGCCGTCCACTCAGCGCGTTCAACTTTTTGGGCCGAAAGAAGCTTAGCAATTTTTGCTCTTGCCTCTTCCACATCGTCCGCAAAAACGATCGGGTTCTTCGGAATACGGAGGTCATCAAGCTGGGCATCGATCGCCGCGCACAGCTCCTTTAGGCCCTGTTCTTTAGAAGCGACAATGCCGATCACCGGGCAGCCTAATGCTTCGCTCAGCTTATGCGGGTCAATTTCTATCTGGTGAGCAGCCGCCATATCCAGCATGTTGAGCACCACAATCATCGGAACCTGCATTTCCAGCAGCTGAGTCGTCAAGTAAAGGTTACGCTCGAGATTGCTGGCATCAACAATATTGACAATCAGTTCGGCTTCATCCTGGAGGATATAGTCGCGGGCAACGCGTTCGTCCTCACTGGAAGCTGAACTCGGCTGCAGGGAGTAAATACCCGGAAGGTCAACAATTGTAATTTCTCTGTCTTTATAAGTGAACTCGCCGACAATGCGCTCGACGGTCACACCGGGCCAGTTACCGACCGTTTGATGGGAGCCGGTCAGGCCGTTAAAAAGAGTCGTTTTGCCGCAGTTCGGATTACCAACGACTGCAATGATATTTTTTCTCATAGCTTGATTCACTAGATCGGTTCAACGTCGAGAATCTCAATCTCGCCCTTTCGTACGCTGATCGAAGATCCTCTTAACTTGATTTCCACGGGGTCGCCAAGGGGAGCAACACGTTCAACCACAAAAGGCGTTCCGGGAAGCGCGCCGAGCGCCAGCAGCCTTTTACGGTATTCAATCAAACCGTGTCTAAAGGCTTTGATTACGCCCTTTTCTCCGGGCTTCATATCTCTAAGCAGCATTTATTCATCTACCTCTTTGTTCCAAAGAACTTTGAGCTCCTTTGCAACGGGACGTCCTATGGCGACGTGCACGTTGCTGATCGCAACGACTACAGGGCCGGAAATAGTGACGCTGGAAACAGTCAGCGGAAGGTCTAAATAAATACCGACATCCGTCAGTTTGCGAATATCTTCCTGACTCAAACTGCCCCAGCTCACAAGATCAACGACTGCACCGACCGGTGCGTCAAGCAGACTGATCTCGAGGTCTTTATTTTTTTCCATGAATGCTCCTGTCGTTTTTTTGAATAAGGTTAAATAATAATAGTAACGATTCTCATTATTTGAGATTTATGTGATTTTTTTTATAAAAATAGCCCATAAAAGGCATTTTCCTAGGTGTATTCCCTCAGCAATATCTACTTTTTTAATTCGTCAACAGGCTACTCATCTGAAATCACACAGCTGTAGGCAAGAAAGAGCCTAACGAAATGTTTGTTCCGATAATTCAGAGGAAGGGCAATACATCAAAAAAATCAACCACAATAACCAAAATCAGAAATTTATTCTGCTGTGACTAAAAAAACATTTTTCTGACAAGCCCCGGGATTTTCGTCATTTTTCTCAAGCGGCAAGGGAGTCTGACACTATCAGGAAAAGAAACGGTTTTGAATAAACAATGGAGTTTTGACTTATGCCTTAATACCGTAAAACTGTGATTTTTCTTACCATTTTTCGACTCAAATTAATCAGAATAAGAAATTGTGATGTAAATAAATATTTCTATAAATGTAAATAACCATCCGTATTAATACGATATTTCTGTATTTTTTTGCTTTTCAAAAGCTTTTTTTAATTAAATTCACACTTAGCACGCTCAGGATAATTTTTCGGAAGAGAAGTCCGAACTTAGACAAAACCCTATGAATTGACCGAATTATCGGGTTTTCCTTTTTTATTATCTCCCTGGAACAATTCCTGAAATATTTTTATAAATACAATCTCCCCTTTCTTTAATAAATCTTATAACACTGTAACAAATAGTAATATTTACATTATTTTTCCGTAGCTTGCAAAAATTTTAAGCGTGCTCATTAATCTCGAAATCTGATTGACACCTCCTGAGCTGGAGGCCTAGAGTTAGCGCCATCGGCTCGATTGCCGAATCCACCCCAGGACTTGTGCAAGATTTGCACTCGTATGCTAAAGGACACAATTTATGCGCACATCTCGTCGTATATTTTTAAAATCTGCTGTCGGTTTGACCGGCGCGGCTACCGCATTCCATGCATCTGCGGCTTCCCGCTTCCTTCCCGGTCAAGTCGGTAAATGGAAACTGGCAGATACCAAAGAATACTTAAACATCTGCTGCTACTGCTCCGGCGGCTGCGGAACCATCTGCTCCGTCCGCAACGGCCAACTCATTAATATTGAAGGCGACCCTGACAACCCCGTGAACCTGGGCGGCCTTTGCCCGAAAGGCGCCGGCCTGACAGGTCTGAGAAAGATCGTTGATAAAGACCGCCGCTTAGTGATGCATCCGCATCGTCTCACACAGCCTTTGGTTCGTCGCCCGGGATCCAGCGAATGGGAGCCCATCTCCTGGTCTCAGGCCATTGACGAGATGGCGCGCAAAATTAAGAAGACTCGTGATGAAAGCTACACCAAAGAAGAAAACGGTGTTACCGTCAACCGTTGCGAGGGTATTGCAAGCTACGGCGCTGCTCAGCTGAACTGCGAAGAAGCTTGGCTTGTTCAGAAGTTTGCCCGTTCTCTTGGCGTCGTTCAGATCGACAACCAGACTCGTGTCTGCCACTCTTCTACCGTTTCCGGTTTAGCCCCGTCCTTCGGACGCGGCTCCATGACCAGCCACTGGTGCGATTTCCAAAACGCCGATGTCATCATGACCATCGGTTCCAACAACGTTGAAAACCATCCGCTGTCTTCCCGCTGGTGCCACCGCGCCGTTGACCGCGGCGCCAAATGGATCGTTGTTGACCCGCGCTTTACTCGTACCGCCTCTCAGGCCGATATGTACGCCCCGATTCGTCCAGGTACCGATATCGCTTTCTTCGGCGGCATGATTCACTACATTCTTGAGAAGAAGCTCTATCAGAAAGAGTACGTGATGAACTACACGAACGCTACCTTCCTGATTGATCCTTCCTATAAATTTGATGTTGCAGACGGTCTCTTCTCCGGTTGGGATGAAAAAGAAAAGGCTTACAGCAATAAGACTTGGATGTATCAGACTGAAAAGGTTATTCCTTGGAGCACAGAACCCGGTGCACCCGGCGCTTGGGCTGACAATCCCGGAGTACCTAAGTTCAACCATCCTGCCCTCAAGGTTCCTAAGAAGGATGCCTCACTTCAGGATCCGAACTGTGTTCTGAATCTTCTTGCCAAGCATTATGACCGGTACACACTGCAGAAAGTCAGTGAGGTAACCGGTATTAAGCCTGAACTGCTTGAAGAAGTCTATAAGACCTATGCAGCTTCCGGCGCCCCCGAAAAGAGCGGCACAATTCTCTACGCTCTCGGCCAGACACAGCACTCTTACGGCAGCCAAAACTGCCGCGCCATGTGCATCATTCAGCTTCTGTTAGGCAACGTTGGTGTTGCCGGCGGCGGTATTAACGCCCTGCGCGGCGAGCCGAACGTTCAAGGCTCTACCGACGTTGGTGCCACTATGGACTATGCTCCGGGTTATCTGGCTTGGCCGATCCAGCAGAACCATCCGACACTGGATGCATACCTTTCTAAAGAAACCTATGCCGACGGCTACTACATGAACAAGCCGAAGTTCATGGTTTCTATGCTGAAAGAATGGTATGGTAACAACGCCACAGCAGAAAATAATTACTGCTATGATCTTCTGCCTAAACGTTCCCTCAAGCACAATGACTCCACGATTCCGACCTTCCACTATATGGCCGAAAATCAGATCAAGGGTTACTTGGTTTGGGGTATGAACCCAGCTCATTCCGAACCGAATACTAAGTATTGCCGCGAAGTCCTAGGCAAACTTGATTGGATGATCGTTGCCGACTGGTTCGCAACTGAAACCGCTACCTTCTGGAAAGCCCCCGGCATGAAGCCTGAAGAAATTCAGACAACGGTTTACATGCTGCCGGCTGCTTTGATTTACGAAAAAGAAGGCTCTATTGCCAACTCCGGCCGCTGGCTCCAATGGCGTCAGAAAGCCGTGGAACCTGCAGGACAGGCTAAGAGCGACTTCGAGATCATGTCTCGCCTCTTCCACCGTATCGCGCAGCTTTATCGTCAGGAAGGCGGCATCAATCCCGATCAGATTACCAAAGTCAACTGGGATTACCGTAACCCGCAAGGTCAGCTGGATATCAAGGCTGTTGCCCACGCTATTAATGGCTACAGCACTAAGACCGGAAAACTGCTGAAAGGCTATGGTGAACTCACAGCCGACGGCGACACCGCCTGTGGTATGTGGATTTACGGCGGCTACTTCAATAATGAAAACGAGAAATGGGATGCCATGGCTCAGCCATGCACTCGCCGTTCTCTAGCCGACCCATCAGGCCTTGGCCTCTACAGCGAGTTCTCGTTCTCTTGGCCTGCCAACCGTCGAATTCTTTACAACCGCGCTTCTGCTGACATGAACGGCAAACCTTGGAATCCCAAGAAGATGCTTGTTGAATGGGACGGTTCCCGCTGGATCAACAATGACGTCGGCGACTTTGTTGAAACCCGCGTCGAAGACGGTAAGGTTGTTCCGGTTCCTCCGAACAACAAGGCCTTCTTCATGACTTGGGAACAGGACGCTCGTTTGTTCAGCTACCCGATGAAAGACGGTCCTCTGCCCGAACACTATGAACCGTACGAATCCCCGACGAAGAATGTAATGAACGGTCGTCAGGACAGCCCGATGGTTCAGTTCACGAAGTGGAAAGAATCCGTCAAGCGCGGCAACAGCGAAGAGTTCCCGATCGTTGCAACGTCTTACTCCGTCTGCGAACACTGGCAGTCCGGTACACAGACCCGCAACATTCCGTGGCTCGTCGAAATCATGCCGAGACCTTTCGTTGAAATTTCCGAAGAACTGGCTAAAGAAAAAGGCATTAAGAACGGCGATGAAATCCGCGTCTGGAACAATCGCGGCTCCATTAAGGCCTTTGCGATGGTTACCGTCCGCTACCAGCCGCTTGAAATTAACGGCAAGAAGACACATACCATCGGTTTGATTCACCACTGGAGCTGGGCTTCTGCCTATGCTACCGGCGACACCATGAATGACCTTTCTCCGAACGTAGGTGATCCGAACTCCTACATTCCTGAATACAAGGCCTTCCTGGTCAACGTTGAAAAAGCCAAATAATTCGGAGGATCTGTAATGTCTATCTACACAAGAAAAGAAATGGCGATGCTTTACGATGCCTCCAAGTGCACAGGTTGCAAAGGATGCCAAGTCGCCTGCAAACAATGGAACGTTCTGTATTCCGATCTCGGCTGTTCCTGTTCGTGCCACTGGTGTCTATGTTTGTGTTCACCATTCGACACCCGCTTTCCGGCAAGTGGAGTTTGGATCCGTGGATTGCGATTTTCACCGGCGATGGCAGCGCGCTTGGTGCTGACTTGTCCACATTGTGGAGCGGTCTTGGATCGTCCATGGGATTGTGTGTGGTGACTGTGGTCATCATGCTGCTGCTCATGGTACCCACCATGGTGATCGTGCACATTCGCTCCAAGCAGCTGGAACGCGCCATCGAATGGGTGGCCACCCTGCCGCTGACCATCCCCGCCATCGTGCTCGTAGTCGGCCTGGGGCCGATTTACCGTTGGCTCAGCGCCGACGTGCTCAGCACCAACCCGATCTGGCTGTGCTTCGCGTACGTTATTCTGGTGATGCCATTTGCATTCCGCGCGCTCGCTGTGGGCCTCAACTCCATTGACGTGAAAACGCTGTGCGAAGCATCCCGCTCGCTCGGAGCCTCCTGGCCGCGAGTGTTCTTCCGTGTGCTCATTCCCAACCTGTGGCAGTCGATCCTCTCTGCATCGTTCATCTCCATCGCCGTGGTGCTGGGCGAATACACCGTCGCATCGCTGCTTGGACGCATGAACCTGCAGGTGGCGCTCTACCAGCAGATCGGAAGAGCGTCGTGTGGGAAAGAGTGTAGATCTCGGTGGTCGCCGTATCATTAAAAAAGGCCGAGGCACAGC
>ENA-USYP01002177-USYP01002177.1-human-gut-metagenome-genome-assembly--contig:-NODE-2177-length-12489-cov-4.287061_pt1 | contig 12489 bp, 14 predicted proteins | sample MGYA00250065_ERZ773512 | MGnify/ENA primary metagenome ERZ773512 (study PRJEB29103, sample SAMN06112003) | human gut metagenome | biome: human gut; feature: ankylosing spondylitis patient; material... | reverse complement strand
GTGCAGGACATCCAAGTTCAAAAGTATATCTGGGTTCAGCTGCAACTGTTACAGCGTCTGCTATTGCCGGAAAGATTGCGTTAGCAAGTGAAGTATAAAATGTTTCACGTGAAACTTATAATAAATATGATTTTAGGGACAAAGGTCTTTTGCCCCTGATATCATAAATATGCAGATAGAAATAAAGAGGTAAGATTATGGAAAAATTTACAGGAAAGGTATGGGTATTGGATGATGATATTGATACAGATATCATTATTCCTACAGAGTATCTGGCACTGAAAACAATTGACGATATGAAACAGTATGGATTCAGTCCTCTGCGTCCGGAACTGGCAGGTCAGATTCAGAAAGGTGACATTATTGTTGCCGGAAAGAATTTTGGATGCGGATCTTCCAGGGAACAGGCACCGGAAATTATCAAAGCACTGGGAATTCAGTGCGTAATTGCGAAGTCTTTTGCACGAATTTTCTTCAGAAATTCCATTAACAATGGTCTTTTATTAATTGAGCAGCCAGATATTCATGATGATATCAAAGAAGGCGATGAAGTAACTGTAGTAATGAATGAACACGTAGATTATAACGGAAAACAATATCCAATTGCTTCTCTTCCAGAGAATCTGATGAGTATTATCCAGGCAGGCGGACTTGTAAAAGCCATGCGTAAATTAAACGGACTGGATTAATGAGAAAGGAGAAGTAAATGGGCGAGACAGTTATTGAGAAAATCATAAGAAATAATGTTGGAAAAACAGTAAAGCCTGGAGACATTGTAACGGTCAATGTAGACAGGGTTATGATTCATGATATATTTATTCCATTTGTAGCAGAAAAGTTTAAAGAAATGGGCTTTACGAAGCTCTGGGATCCAGATAAAGTTGTCCTTATCTATGATCATCTGGTTCCTGCAAGTCAGTTAGATGATACAAGGCATTTCCATGCAGGAGATGCTTTTGCAAAAAAATATGGCATGAAAAATGTTCACAGAAGTGACGGAATCTGTCATCAGTTAATGACAGAAGCAGGCTATGTAAAACCAGGAAATATTGTATTTGGTACAGACAGCCATACAACTACTTATGGTTGTGTTGGTGCATTTTCTTCAGGTATCGGATATACAGAAATGGCAAGTATCCTGGGAACAGGAACGATGTGGATCAAGGTTCCGGAGACCATCAAAGTAGTAGTTGACGGAGAACTTCCGGAGAATGTTATGTCAAAAGACATTATTCTGCGTCTGATCGGTGATCTGGGAGCTGATGGCGCAACTTACAGAGCGCTTGAGTTTACTGGCAGTACAGTGAAAAATATGACAGTTGCAAGCCGTATGACAATGGCTAACATGGCAATTGAAGCAGGTGCTAAATGTGCATTATTTACACCGGATGAAAAGACAGCAGAATATTGCGGGATAGAGTTAAATGATTTCCAGAAAAGCCTTTCAGGAGACACAGATGCAACATATATAAAGACGATTACATATCGCGCAGAAGACTTTGTGCCTGTTATGGCATGTCCTTCTCAGGTAGACAAGATCAGAGATGTAAGTGACCTTGAAGGAACGGAAATTGATCAGGTATTCATTGGCTCCTGTACAAACGGTCGTCTGGAGGACCTTAAAGCTGCGGCAGAGGTCTTAAAAGGCAAGAAGGTAGCAAAATATGTAAAACTGATCGTAACGCCTGCAAGCCGCAAAATATACCGTCAGGCGATAGATAAGGGAATTATGGATGTACTTGCAGAGGCAGGAGCTATTATCACACATCCTGGATGCGGATTATGTTGTGGTCGTACAGGCGGAATTCTTACAGACGGAGAACGCGTAGTAGCCACAAATAACAGAAACTTCCTTGGCCGTATGGGAACATCAAAAGTAGAAATTTATCTGGCATCTCCAAAAACAGCAGCAGCTTGTGCTGTGGCAGGTAAAATTGTAAAACCTGAGTAATAAAAGGGCTATAAACAGGATAGAAAATATTTACAGTACAATAAATAGTGCTACAATATACTTTAAACACTGAGATTGAGTGAATTTAACCGAATTAAGTAAGTCCCCTGCTTCAATTGCGAGAAGCAATAAGCAGTGGGTGGGACTTGCTTGTATCAGGAGGGGTATAGGCCCCTCCTGATAAACTGCGGAGCAGTTATTCGGTGTAGAGCCACGTAGCAAAAGCGGATTGCGAATATCCGATTGAATGGGGATCGAAACACGATTATGTAACTGTACAGAAAGGCAGGTTAAATCTGATGAAACAGGAAAATTACATAAAGGGTATGATAATGATCATCCTGTCGGCGTTTTTCTTTGCTTGTATGAATGTGAGTGTGCGTCTGGCAGGTGATTTGCCGTCAGTGGAGAAGAGTTTCTTCCGAAATCTGGTGGCGGCGGTGTTTGCGGCGATTATTCTGTGCAAAAATCGAACAGCACCGAAGGTTGATAAGAAATACTGGGGGCCGCTGATTCTTCGTTGTGTCTGTGGTACGCTGGGGATTCTTTGTAACTTTTACGCGATTGATCATTTATTGGTCGCAGATGCTTCGATTTTGAATAAATTGTCTCCGTTTTTTGCAATTATTTTTTCTTTCTTATTGTTAAAGGAGAAAATTAACCATGTCCGGACATTCTAAATGGCATAACATTCAAAAGACCAAGGGCGCTGCTGACGCCAAGCGTTCCGCCGCATTCACCAAGATTGCCAAGGAGATCATCGTTGCTGTCAAGGAAGGCGGCGGCTCCGGCGACCCCGCCAACAACTCCCGTCTGGCTACCGTGATCGCCAAGGCCAAGGCCGTCAACATGCCCAATGACAACATCAAGCGCACCATTGATAAGGCGCTGGGTGCCGGAAGCACCGAGAACTTTGAGGCTGTCACCTATGAGGGCTACGGTCCCGGCGGTGTGGCCGTCATCGTGGACGCTCTGACCGACAACCGCCAGCGCACCGCTCCCGAGGTCCGTCACGCCTTTGATAAGTGCAACGGCAACCTGGGCGCGCAGGGCTGCGTGTCCTGGAGCTTCGACCGGAAAGGCGTCATTGTCATTGACAACGAGGATCAGGAGCTGGACGAGGATACCGTGATGATGGATGCTCTGGAGGCCGGCGCCGCCGACTTCGAGGCCGACGGCATGGTGATGGAAGTCCGCTGCGAGCCTGACGATTTCAACACCGTGGTCAAGGCACTGGAGGACAAGGGCTACACCTTCCTCTCTGCCGACATCGCCATGGTGCCCCAGAACTACATCTCCCTCACCGATGAGGGCGACCTGAAGAATATGCAGAAGCTCATTGATATGCTGGAGGACAACGACGATGTCCAGAACGTCTGGCATAACTGGGAGAACGAATAACGGAATCTTTCTGATATAAAACGGGTCGATTTTTAAAAAAACAGCAGATTTTTGCAACCAATAAATTTTTGGTTGCGACATACATTGAATCTGCTGTGACATACGTTCGTCCTCCAACTGCGACATACAAAAGGAGGAATCCGTATGGAAATCGGTATGGCAGCAAAAGAATATCTGATTGAGATTGAGGTTCGGAAGTACACGCCTAAGACAATTAGGAGTTACCGAAACAACCTCAATCTCTTTCTGCGTTTTTGCGAGAAAGAAGCGAAGATTTCAGAGATAGAAGATGTGTCCCTTGCAGTTGTTCGGCGCTTTTCTCTTTATCTGAGCGGCAAAGGAAAAAAGGGAAGCTATATCAATGGCCTGTTGAAAGTAGCAAAGGCGTTTATCCAATACTGCTATGAGGAAGGATACGGCGGCTTTAATACGAAGAAAAATTTCAAATGGTGCAAGCAGGATAAGGCGGTCATTATGGCTTTTGACCCTGTTGATGTACGCTCTATGCTTCAATCATGCCGGGGCTATGATTTCCTCCATGTGAGGGACAAGGCGATTTTGACCATCCTGTTTGAAACCGGGATACGTTGCTGGGAACTCTGCTGTATCCAGAAGTCGGACATTCATGAGGATTTCATTATCATTCAGGGGAAGAATCACAAGCAGCGAGTAGTTCCTATTACGCCGATTCTCCGCAAAGCTCTGACGAAATATGACGCTGTGACAGAGGACTATTTTATCCTGAAAAATAGGGAGGACTATTATTTTCTTTCCGTTCACGGGCGGCAGTTGACGAATAGTGCCGTTGAACATATCGTAAAGCGTTATGGAGAGGGGATAGAGGGTATTCGGACATCACCCCATACTTGCAGGCATTTTTTCGCGCAACAGCAAATCAAGATGGGAACAGACCTCTATACGATTTCACGCCTTTTGGGTCACGAGAATATCCAAATCACCCAGACCTATTTGAACAGCTTGCGGGACAGGGATGTTATCGAGATAGCCAAAAGCAAGAGCGTTTTGATGTCACTGGGATAAGAATTCCAAAAAAATTAAAACCGCACAAACACCAGTAAAAATATGGGTTTATCGACATTTTATGAGTGATTTTGAGAACTTAATTTCAACAAAAATTCGCAAAACCCTTGACAGAGCGCCTGATTGCGTGTTATTTTAATATCGCAAGACCCGGTGAACAAGATTGTGGTTTGAATGAGAGCGTTTGAATGTAGTTGTAGATGACGTGTTGGTGGTGGAGATGGAAGCGGGTATCTGTTGAGCGTTTGAACTGAATTTTTCAATGCAGTCCTGTCTTATCGGCGGGGCTGCTTTTCTTTTGGACGCTCTTATATATAACGCCTGAAAGACGTACCAGTTTTTCATTTGGGTCACAAATGAGAAAAATTCATTTCTGGTATCTTTTCTTGCACTATATACTAATAATTCGCCTTATAAGAACAGAAAAAGTACCAGTTTTAAGACGGAGAAATTTTTATGATTGGAGATATTATGGTCGGCAAAAAATTTGATAGCGTGTCCGCTCTATACGAGTAGGTCACAGGGAAGCCCTATCCCAAAAGCGGGGCAAAGAATATTAAGGCGGCAAAGACAGAACTGGATAGGTATGTGGTTTATCAAAAAGCCTGTGAGATAGACCCCACAGAAAAGCGCAAGAAGCCTGTTGTCGTCACAGAGGTATATGACCCTCCATTACCAGCGGAAACAGACAGGGGGCGTTCTGGTGAGTACATTAAATTATTGAGGCCGCTTCTCTTGTCTCAAGTTGCCCTTGAGGGAAAGCTATGTGCTCTCTGCAATCTGATGGAATTATTTGACGCATACATAGAGGTGCTGAAAGAAAATCCGATAGTCAAAAGAAAGTTAGCGGTCATCAAAAACGAAAGCGATTTGGACATCTGGAAGCCAGAGTTTTATCCCAAAATTGGAGAGCGCTATTACGTAAGCATTTTGAAAGGCAATCTCAGGCGCAGGATAAAGTACGCGCTGGATTCCTTGCAGGGACAGGGTATTGTTAGGTGGAAAGAGATAACCCGCATTGTCCCTGATATTTGCACAGAGACAGACGAGGGAGCAGAGGAAAGACCAGAGACACAATCGGAAACAGACGAGCGTATCACAGAATGTATCGAGCAAATCCGAGAACAGGCAGCTACAAAAAATTCGTGTCTGGACGCAGATTTGGTTATTTCTCTGCTGTTATCGGTCTACGCAAAGGAAAAGCGCTGGGATTACAGACATGAGCAAATCCGATATGGGAGCGTACAGCCCTTTACAGCGGATGAAAGACAGGAGTAGGCGTTAGAGAATTTTTTCGATTTTTTGCGTCAGATTACTTACACAGAGTATCAGCACAGAAAAGAACTTGCGCCAATGGCCGAAGTCCCGATAGGTGGAGATTTCTTTGGAAATCCCTATCTGGCAAAGCAATTCGCTCAGTTACAGAGGGTTTACACAGAACGTTTATTGGCAGGGATAAAGGCGTGGAAAGAAATCAGCTATCAGGTCATTGACCCGGAAAAAGCCTTGAAATACTGTCCAGAGGAATATAACCGGATAGAGGACGCTGCTGCCCTGTCTAAGCGCTTTGTGGAGTTCATGGATGGGCAGATAGAGAAGGAGCACGATATATCCGCTAAAGACCTCAGAGGCGATTTCAAGACGTTTGGAGATGGACGAGACAGCAGAAGAATGTTGGCTGAGAGTGAATCGGCTGTGAAGCTCCATGAAAGGTTGAAAGAGCTGTATGACTTGTGTTGATATTGACTCTTCAAGCAAGACACAATCCAGAAGCCACCACGTTCACAGTGGGAGAGAAACTTGAAGTGAACGTTTCAAAATTACGGCGAACAGGAAGCCCTCTCACCGCTGGTCGCTCTGCGATCAGCGGAAAAGAGGGCGTATTCGTATTACAAAAACAGAAATTGTCTGATTGATTTCCGAAAAAGGGGTTAATCAGGCAATTTTCCTTTTTGGCTTGTCTTTTCTGGATAGGCGTGATACACTAAATTTGCCACGCAAGTTAATATGAAACCACACGAGTGTGCGTTTTTATCATCTTGGTAAAAATGCAGGCTCTTATTTGGCATACACTCGTGTGGATGACGAAACTTGCGTGGCAGCAAGGAGCCAGCGTTTTTCGGTGCGTGGCTTCGTGCTGCGCACTTTTTTATTTTACCGAAAATAAAAATAAGGTGGTATTTACGATGGAAGGCAAAATTGGAAAGTATCAATTTGATTCTGAACTTAGCCTTGATGATTTAAGCAAAACATACGTTTCTCCATTCCCTAATACACAAAATATTGAAAACCTGAATACGTTTTATATCTATGATGAGAACTACATTAACCTGTGCAGAATTAAAATGACGAATGGGTGGGGGACGGAATCCATCGAAATTGAGTTGATTTCCAATTACTTTGACAGGCTCAATGATGTAACAGAAGCTGTCCGTAAATGGATTGAATGGACACTTGAGCACACAAAAATCATCAAAATCAAAACAGCCCCCATTGTTATTATGGAAAGGGAACCATCATTTGAGCAAAAAGTGTTTACAGCCCTAAATTTTGAGATTAACGAGAGAATTAGCGAATATGGGGCAATTTTGATTCTAAAAAAGCCTCAAAACAAAGAGAGCGAAGAACACTGCAAGTAACCTTGAAAGGGGAAATTCACATGGCAAATTCTGAACTGCTATCGTATGTAAAACAGGTCATGGATTTAGAAACTTCCGTTTACACAAATCAGCGTTTGGAAGACGGTTGGATTAACAGTCTGGAAGAATGCGGGGCGAAACTTCCGAATAAGCCGAAGAAACCCAAAAAAGAAACTGTACCAATACCGCCTTTTAAACCAACAACACCTACATTAGACAAAAAGCCAATGCTTACTACGGTAATTGAATGTGGATTTGGGATACTGCTAATCATTATCGGTATATTACTTTTTGCTGATGGAGGTTTCAGTATTGTAGGTGGCTTTGGTTCTCTTTTACTGGGCATCCCATTAACAATCACTGGCGCTAAGCATCCGGGTGTAGTTAAGAAAATAGCAGATAAATATGCCGCTGACATGGAAGAATATAATAAAGAAATGGATGCGTATAATAAGCGTTCCGCCGAGGCGGAGGCAGAGTGGCAGAGGCAGGAACAAATATATCAATCCGATAAGGAGAAATATGACCAAGAGCTGGGGGAATATGGTAATGCGTGTTACCAGTCAATGCAGTATATCCATGAAGCAGGTTGGATGTTGAAAGACGCATTGGAAAATCTGTATGACGTGAATATAATTTATCCAAAATACCGGAATCTTGTAGCGGTTACAACGATATATGAGTATCTTGCCAGTGGGCGTTGTGATACACTTGAAGGTGCAGACGGTGCCTACAATCTCTATGAAATGGAACTGCGGCAGAATATTATTATTGGTCAACTATCTTCCGTTCTGGATAGCTTAGAGCAAATAAAGAACAACCAGTTTACCCTGTATAACGAGATTGAGGAATCCAATCGAAAATCTGCGGAGTTGCTATCTGACATTGCGGATAACACGAAATTCAGTGCATATGCCAACGAAGAAACAGCAAAAGCCAACGCAGCAATCGCCCAAAACACAGAAGCCACAAAATACTATACCCTGTTCAATGCTGCAAAAAGAAAGTGAAGCACAAGCTCCCATGCAACAGGAATCGCGAAGCGATCCTGTTGCTGGGGGCGTTCTCATATCTCACACCTCCAACATCAAATGTCCCTCGATAGCCTTTTCTATCTCCTGCTGCTGGATACCGATATAGCGTTGGGTCACAGCGGCGGAGGAATGTTGAAGAAGTTGTTGGACAAGAGCAATATTATAGCCGCTGTCTTTATAAATCTCGGTAGCGTAGAATTTGCGGAAGCTGTGGGTGGAGATGCCCTGATAGCCCAAGTAATCGCACACCAGTTTTAATTGCTTCTGTATGGCACGTTCGGTCAGAGGGAAGATGACTGCCCCGGATGGAATACCGTGGTCGAGACAATAGCAGCGGATATACTGATACAGCGCCAACGGCACAGTGAAGTTTCGTGCCTTTTTCGTTTTCTGTTCTATGATGGACAAACGATACCTGTCACCGTCCTTTACAATGTCGGCAAGCCGTAGATGGATAATGTCGGATATACGCAAACCCAAATTTGCTTCAAGGGTCAATGCGGTGGCAATCCGTTCGTTTGGCCTACAACCAGTAAAGCCCTGTTTCATGGTCTGGATGATGGATTGATACTGCTCTTTTGTCAGAGCAACGGTTTTGATATTCATGCTGATTTCCTCCTTTGGATAGGGTAAAATACGAACTTCCAGTCTACGTTAAACGAACTTTAGGCACTGAAATCACAGAAGCCTTGAAACCGCTGACTTTTGGCGTTCGTATTCCTTGTCTTTTACGAACTCTTGTGGGAATTTCTCATGTCCAGCAAAAATCCCTCTGTAGCAAAAAACTTTTATAGATACAATCATCAAAAATCGCTTCTGGCGGCGGGGGTGTATAGATATAGCCCCCTGACCTTGCGTGGATTCTGGTTAAAAGTTTCATTACTATTTAACACGCTATCACCATCTCCGCCTGACAGTCCATGCAAGCGATATGGACGCACTTGGTAGCCCGGACAGAGTTCCCGCAACAGGGGCAGACATATTTACGGCTGCTGGATGGTTTGGTTGGCGGCGGAGGTGTGGGATTGCCGTTGTGACTGCCAGTGCCGGAGACAGAAATACCATAGAACTCATTCCGGGTGATAAGAATGTCTGAAAGTTCATTTTCAAGCACAAAGTCCAGCAGTTCATCCGTTGGCGTTGTCAGCGTCCAGCCGTATTTCTCGTGGTGGGCTATATTCAGTCCATGGGCTTCGGCAACCTCCTTGAAACGCTTGTTGTGGTAGGTATTGCCTCTGCTGGTGTCCTTAATGCCGTGAAGCTGGCAATAGTAGTGGCACATCTCATGGAGCAAGTCAGCACAGATAAATTCGATGGGTCGAGCCAAAGTCCCAGCCCCAACGTTTATCTCGTGAGTGGCTCCGACAGTGGAAACCCATGTATCGTCCCGGACAGAGAAATGGGCGTAGGCTTTGGGGGTACTCTGGATAGTCAGCGTGGGTCTTGCAAGTTCATATTCAAAAAAATGCTGGTTCAGCAGGTCGAACAGCTTATTGAGATAACCAGCGACACGGTTATAAGAAGTCAGTTGTTTCATAATAAATCCTCCTTGTAAAATGGGAGCGGATACAGTATACTCAGACTGTACCCGCTCCGTTGTGATGTGGGATATGGCTCTTTGTCTGGTGCTTTGCGGGCGTTCAGACAAGGGGCTTTTCTTATGCACTGATAGAGAAGCGCCGGGAGGAAACCTGTTTGGTAAAGGCTTTGTAGACTTCCTCTCCGAACTTTTCCTTGAAGGTCTTTGTATCAAAGCGAGTGGTGAGAACAGAAGTCCAGCGCACGATATAGCCACCGGCAGACAGTTCTTCGGTGTCTGCTGCCTCCATCTCAGCTTTGATGCTGTTGCGGACGGTTTCAGCTTCGGCCTTGGTTTCTTCGATAAGGGCTTCAAGGGTTTGCAGGGTTTCGATTTTGGCGATAAGTTCATTGCGAGACATTATGATTCTCCTTTCTTATTTTGATTTTGTGATTAGCAGCTTCCCAACAGGAACAAAATGAGGAACAGCATGGAGAAGCAGAACAGGATACCCTCACCAGTCATGGGAACACCCCCTTTCAATTGAATGTTGTGGTTCAATTTTTGCGGTCATCATCGCCACAGTGGAGCAGAATGAAAACGCAAGCAATCACCGGGACAAGCACAGCAGCCCACATGAAGAACGAGAGAGCGTCATCAAACGGGCTGGTGATACCATTGACGGATACCCAGATAGCGATAAAAATGTAGAGAAGCGACATGGGGAAAACCTCCTTCCTTTGAGTGATGGATATATGAAAAAAGAACCATACCAGCATGAATACTGGTACAGTTCTTGAATGGTCGAATTTACATTTTGGGATGGGAATATTTTTGGGTTACATATCGTAACACAATAGGGGAGAGGGAGCAGAAAAAACTTGCATAATTGCGGGTAATCTGTTATGCTAAATATGCGCAAAACAGTTGTGCCACCAATCGTTTTGAGAAACGTCAGTTCAGGCATTTTCAACGAGTAACAGGCAGTAGTTTATTGGGCTGAAAACAGCAATCAAAGAATCGCTGAAACCCTTGCGGCAGAAGCCCCAGAACTACATCTCCCTCACCGATGAGGGCGACCTGAAGAATATGCAGAAGCTCATTGATATGCTGGAGGACAATGACGATGTCCAGAACGTCTGGCATAACTGGGAGAACGAATAACGGAATCTTTCTGTGACCGGACGGGCGTTTCCTTTCTGCCCGATAGAGGAACAGGGGAGGGGGAATGTCCCTCCGACGATCTCCGGAAAGATGTTGCATAAATTAAAAAACGGTTGACATAAAGCGGTGGTGTTCCATTCGGAACACCACCGCTTTTCTATTTCGGCAAATCTTTATGTAACAAGGGATAGCGTTGTTACTAATGCAACGCTTTTCGGGAGTTCACATAATTCCGGTATGAAAAAACCTACTTCTTCCCCAAGACCTCCCGCCGCACATAGTCGAAGGCGGCGTCCTCTCCCTGATCCCGGAGGACGATCAGGATGGTCTCCAGCAGTTCCGAGGTGGCCGGATGCATGAGCAGCCGCTTCTTTTTGCCATACTGGAAAAACTGGTAGGGGTCTCCCGGCTGAAAGTCCTGACCCCGGTAGACCTTGCTGGCAGCCAACCGGTCGCAGAACATTTCCGCTACATATTTTTTCGGCATCTCCACGCCGATGATGCCCTCACCGCTGACACCGTAATCGGTCCAGTATTCAAAATGGTGGCGGTTGCGGCCCTTGTGGTGCATCCACGAGGCGCTGTATCCCTTGTCCCGGCGCTGGGCGTCATTGGGGCTGCGGTCTCCCTGAAAATATTTGACGCCGGCCCAGAACTCCACCGGAGAGAACTTGGACAGATCGTGGGTCAAGCCCTGCCAGTAAAGCCCCAGGCGGAAGCAGTACTGCCGCACCAGATGCCGATGGCGCTGGACCGTTTTCAGATGCCGCCAGAAATCCACACGCTTCACCTCATGAACAGAATAAAAATACTATATCATATTCCAACAGAAAAAACGAGGACCTGTATGAAATTTTTCCCGCTGTTCAAACTATGGGCGAGGTGGTTTGATGGACGGAGGATTTTTTCTGTGTCCCGATGCGTGGGAATTTCTGCTGCCCGCAGAGATTTGCCATCTGCGGAACGCCATGGCAGTCTGTCGAAAGCGGTGGGTTATGACCTGAAGGTTAAAACAACAGCTGGCAAAGCAATGATGACAGGTGTTGAAGGCGATGCAGCAATCAACGATGATTACGCAGCACTGTTTACAACAAAAGGCGGCGAAACAGGTACAGCACGTGAATTTGCTGGTCTGACAGGCAACGATAAAGTAAAACCTTACTTCGCAGCTGACTACAAAGATTGGGATGTTAAGAGCAATAATTTCGTTGAAAAATCCTTCACAGTAAAAGAAGGTTTCGTAAACGTTATCACAGCTGGTAGAGACCAGGATGACGCTTCCTTCACAAAGAAGGTAGTAGTTCCCGTTGGCGAAAAATACCTCATCGCAGGTGAAGAACAGGTTGCTCTGGATGTACCCGCTTACATCTCCGCTGCAGGCTACACAATGCTGCCCGTAAGAGCAGTTGCTACAGCACTGGGTATCAACAACAACAACGTTCTGTGGAACCAGGCTTCCAGAACAGTAACAATCCTGTATGGTCAGAGAATCATCACTATGGTTGCAGGCCAGAAGGTTGTTACAGTTAACGGTAACACAATCCCCGCATCCGCTACAGTACAGATCAAAGACGGCAGAACATTCCTGCCTATGAGAGATCTGGCTACAGCTCTGGGCGTAACAGACATCACATGGGATGCAGCTACAAAGACAGCTACAATGAACGGTAACCAGAATAAGTAATTATTCTTTCCTTCATTCTAACTGAACAAGTAGAATCTCTAAGAGTACCTCGCAAG
>ENA-USYP01002167-USYP01002167.1-human-gut-metagenome-genome-assembly--contig:-NODE-2167-length-12572-cov-5.020648_pt1 | contig 12572 bp, 10 predicted proteins | sample MGYA00250065_ERZ773512 | MGnify/ENA primary metagenome ERZ773512 (study PRJEB29103, sample SAMN06112003) | human gut metagenome | biome: human gut; feature: ankylosing spondylitis patient; material... | reverse complement strand
TGTAACCGATTATTCACTATCTTCGTACCTTAAATAAGTAGATTTCAATTGACAATGCGAATATTAGTCCTCTTACTAATTACCCTTCTCTGTTGTGGAGCGTGCAAAGAGCAGTACGACCACAAAGGCAAGACTGCATTGGTGGAGGTAGATGGTAACTTTTTGTATAAAGAAGATTTGATGTCTGTACTACCGGTCGGATTGTCAAAAGATGATAGCATTCTTTTCGCCGAGCATTACATTCGTAGCTGGGCGGAGGAGATTTTGTTGTATGAAAAAGCTGCGAATAATATTCCGGATAATGTGGATGTAGATAAGCTGGTGGAGAATTACCGGAAAGCTTTGATTATGCATACCTATCAGCAGGAATTGATAAACCAAAAACTGACGAATGATATTTCGGAACAGGAAATAGCGGATTATTATGAGAAAAACAAGGAATTGTTTAAACTGGAATCTCCGCTGATCAAGGGATTGTTTATTAAAGTACCGTTGACGGCACCTCAGCTGAACAATGTTCGCAGATGGTACAAGACGGAAAAACAGGATGCTGTGGAAAGTCTGGAAAAATATAGTTTGCAGAATGCGGTGAAGTATGAATACTTTTACAATAAATGGGTTCCGGTTACGGATGTTCTGGACCTGATTCCATTGAAAGAGGCGTCACCGGAGCAATATGTAGACAAGCACCGACATGTGGAACTGAAAGATACGGCATTTTACTATTTCCTCAATGTGAGCGATTATCGCGGGGCAGGTGAAGAGAAACCGTATGAGTTTGCCCGGTCGGAAGTGAAGGATTTACTGGTCAATCAGAAACGGGTGAACTTTATGGAACAAGTGAAGAATGATCTGTATCAGCAGGCTGTAAACAAGAAGAAGATTATATACAATTATTAAATACAAAGAATGAAGAAGTTTGTGAACTTTAGATTTATTGTTACCCTTGTCCTGGCAGTATTTGCCAACGTGGTAACTTATGCACAGGACAATGTAATTGATGAGGTAGTTTGGGTAGTAGGTGACGAAGCTATTTTGAAATCAGATGTAGAAGAGGCCCGTATGGATGCCTTGTACAATGGACGCAGATTTGAAGGCGATCCTTATTGTGTAATACCCGAAGAAATCGCTGTGCAGAAGTTATTCCTGCATCAGGCAAAGTTGGATAGTATTGAGGTTTCCGAAGCGGAAATCATTCAGCGTGTAGATATGATGACCAATATGTATATCCAGCAGATTGGTTCTAAGGAGAAAATGGAGGAATACTTCAATAAGACTGCTACTCAAATTCGTGAAACGTTGCGCGAAAATGCCCGTGATGGACTGACAGTACAGAAGATGCAGCAGAAACTGGTAGGAGATATCAAGGTAACTCCGGCAGAAGTACGCCGATATTTCAAGGATCTTCCTCAGGACAGTATCCCTTATATTCCGACTCAGGTAGAGGTGCAGATTATTACGCTGCAACCTAAAATTCCTATTGCGGAAATTGAAGATGTAAAGAGACGTCTGCGCGATTATACAGACCGTGTGACAAAGGGTGAAATTGATTTTTCTACATTGGCACGTCTGTATTCCGAAGATAAGGCTTCTGCTATCAAAGGTGGTGAACTTGATTTTATGGGACGTGGTATGCTGGATCCGGCTTATGCCAATGTAGCATTCAGTCTTCAGGACCCGAAGAAAGTATCCAAGATTGTAGAATCTGAATTTGGTTATCATATTATCCAGCTTATCGAGAAACGTGGCGACCGTGTGAATACCCGTCACATTCTGTTGCGTCCGAAAGTATCTGAAAAGGAGTTGACTGAGGCTTGTGCCCGTTTGGATTCTATTGGCGATGATATCCGTCAGAATAAGTTTACATTTGATGAGGCTGCCTCTGTGATTTCACAGGATAAGGATACTCGTAATAATCACGGTCTTATGGTGAATACGAATGAGCGTACAGGTATCACTACTTCTAAGTTCCAGATGCAGGATTTGCCTCAGGATGTTGCGAAAGTGGTGGATAAGATGAATGTAGGCGAAATTTCCAGAGCCTTTACGATGATTAACGAGAAGGATGGAAAAGAAGTTTGTGCCATTGTAAAACTGAAAGCAAAGATCAACGGTCATAAAGCTACCATTGCAGAAGACTATCAGGACCTGAAAGAAATCGTGATGGATAAGCGCCGGGAAGAAATGTTGCAGAAGTGGATTCTGAACAAACAAAAACATACGTATGTACGTATTGACCCGAATTGGCAGAAGTGTGACTTCAAGTATCCGGGTTGGGTAAGGAACGATTGATGTTTAAACAGCTTGACTTTATATGCTGAAACAAAACAAAAAAGATAAACAGCAAGACGGGCATAGATGGCTTCTTATAGGCTTTCTATGCCTGTTTGCCGTATGCCTTGTGGCGCAGGTGAAGCCTACCGGACAGACTAAAAAGGCTGAGACTCCGGCTGCGAAAACTCCAAATGGAACGAAGCAAACTGATAAAGATATCAAGAAAGAGCCCGAAAATAAGAAGACGAAAGTATATTTGCTTCATGCCAATCAGGGACAGGCCGACAAGCTTGCCCGACCGGATGTTCAGGTACTGATTGGGAATGTAAAGCTGCGTCACGACAGTATGTATATGTTTTGTGACAGTGCTTTGATTTACGAGAAAACCAATTCGGTAGAAGCATTCAGCAATGTACGTATGGAGCAGGGGGATACCTTGTTTATTTACGGTGATTATCTTTACTACGACGGGATGACACAGATTGCGCAGATTCGTGAGAACGTAAAGATGATCAACCGGAACACGACGCTTCTGACCGATAGTCTGAATTATGACCGTCTTTATGATCTCGGTTATTATTTCGAGGGCGGTACTTTGATGGATGAAGAGAATGTGTTGACCTCGGATTGGGGAGAATACAGTCCCGCTACCAAACAGTCGGTATTCAATCATGATGTGAAATTGGTGAATCCCAAGTTTGTCCTGACGTCGGATACACTGAAATATAATACTTTTTCCAAGATTGCTACCATTCTCGGTCCTTCGAATATCGTAAGTGACAATAATCACATCTATTCGGAACGAGGCTTCTATAATACACTCAGCGAACAGGCTGAATTGTTGGACCGTTCTATCCTGACGAATGAGGGAAAGAAGTTGATTGGTGACAGTTTGTTTTATGACCGGAAAGTGGGATACGGTGAAGCGTTCGATAATATACGAATGACGGATACCATTAACAAGAATATGTTGACCGGCGATTATTGTTTCTATAACGAATTGACCGACTCTGCTTTTGCTACCAAACGTGCAGTTGCTATTGACTATTCACAAGGAGACAGTCTCTTTATGCATGGAGATACGTTGCAGCTTATTTCCTATAATCTGAATACGGACTCTGTTTTCCGCCTGATGAAAGCTTATCATAAGGTACGTATGTACCGGACGGATGTACAGGGAGTTTGTGACTCACTGGTTTATAATTCAAAAGACTCTTGTCTGACCATGTATATCGATCCGATTCTTTGGAATGAAGGTCAGCAACTGCTTGGCGAGGAGATCAAGATTTATATGAATGACAGTACCATTAACTGGGCCCACATTATCAATCAGGCACTGACGGTGGAGATGAAAGATTCTGTTCATTATAACCAAGTGTCCGGTAAAGAGATGAAAGCCTATTTCGAAAATGGTGATATGCGTCATATTGAAGTGATAGGTAATGTGATGACCGCTTTCTACCCGGAAGAAAAAGACAGTACGATGACCGGATTTAATAATATGGAGGGGAGTGTGCTCCATCTTTATATGAAAGAGAAGAAGATGGAAAAAGGGATGTTCGTAGGTAAGTCCAACGGAACATTATATCCGATGGATCAGATCCCTCCCGACAAGTTGCGGCTATCTACATTTGCCTGGTTTGACTATGTCCGCCCTTTAAATAAAGAAGATATATTCAACTGGAGAGGCAAGAAGGAAGGAGAGACACTGAAACCAACCACCGACCGGAAGCCAAAGACAGATAAGCGAAGTTTAATTAATATGAAGTAATATGGGAATGTTTTTCAATTCGATGAGAAAACCTCGAGGCTTTAATCATCAATACATTTACGTAAACGAGCGGAAAGAAAAGCTTGAGAAGATGGAGGAGAAGGCGAAACGCGAGTTGGGAATGCTTCCGGATAAAGAATTCAGTCCCGAAGATATCCGTGGTAAGTTTGTCGAAGGTACGACGCACCTGAAGCGCAGAAAGGCAAGTGGCCGTAAGCCTGTATCTTTTGGAATCATATTGATTATCATAGCTTTCCTTTTATATTTGTGGCATTATTTAGCGACGGGAAGCTGGTCATTTTAACTACTAAATAAACTATGAGCGATATAATTCATTTGTTGCCTGATTCGGTAGCTAATCAGATTGCTGCCGGTGAAGTGATACAACGTCCGGCATCTGTTATTAAAGAGCTAGTGGAGAATGCGATCGATGCAGATGCTCAAAATATACATGTGTTAGTTACGGATGCCGGTAAGACCTGCATCCAGATTATAGACGATGGAAAGGGAATGTCCGAAACGGACGCGCGACTTTCCTTTGAACGCCATGCGACTTCTAAGATTCGGGAAGCAGCGGATTTGTTTGCTTTGCGTACGATGGGGTTTCGTGGAGAAGCACTGGCTTCCATTGCAGCTGTGGCGCAGGTTGAACTGAAAACACGGTTGGAATCGGAAGAACTGGGAACAAAACTGGTGATTGCAGGCTCCAAAGTCGAAAGTCAGGAAGCTGTTTCCTGTTCCAAGGGAAGTAACTTCTCTGTGAAGAATCTGTTCTTCAACGTGCCCGCCCGTCGCAAGTTCCTGAAAGCTAATTCAACAGAACTAAGTAATATTCTGGCAGAGTTTGAACGTATTGCTTTGGTTCATCCCGAAGTAGCCTTTTCGCTTTACAGCAATGATTCCGAACTGTTCAATCTGCCTGTATCTCCTTTGCGGCAACGTATTCTTGCTATCTTCGGTAAGAAGCTGAATCAGCAGTTGCTGAATATAGAGGTGAATACTACGATGGTGAAAATCTCAGGCTACATAGCGAAGCCGGAAACTGCCCGTAAGAAAGGTGCTCACCAATATTTCTTTGTCAACGGGCGTTATATGCGCCATCCTTATTTTCATAAGGCAGTGATGGAGGCTTATGAACAGTTGATTCCCGTTGGCGAGCAAGTTTCCTACTTTATTTATTTTGAAGTGGATCCAGCTAATATCGATGTGAATATTCATCCCACTAAGACAGAAATCAAGTTTGAGAATGAACAGGCTATCTGGCAAATACTTTCGGCATCAGTAAAGGAGTCGTTGGGCAAGTTCAGCGCCATTCCTTCCATTGATTTCGATACGGAAGATATGCCGGATATTCCTGCATTTGAGCAGAACCTGCCTCCTGCACCTCCGAAGATTCATTATAATTCGGATTTCAATCCGTTCAAAGTATCTTCCGGTGGAAGTGGCGGCGGATCATATAGCCGTCCGAAGGTGGAATGGGAAGGACTGTATGGTGGATTGACCAAGGCAAGTAAGATGAATGAGCCTCAGCAGGAACCGGAAATGGATTGGGAAAATTCTCCTTTCGAGGAAGAACCGATGGTTGCTGAAGAGAAAACTATTTCGGCGGTATCTGCCGCTTCCTCCACTTTCTCATCGGCTTCCTCTACTTTATATGCCAATGAATCGGTGATTGAGAAAGGGAATCTGCATTTGCAGTTCAAAGGTCGTTTTATTCTGACTTCGGTGAAATCAGGATTGATGTTGATCGACCAGCATCGTGCGCATATCCGTGTACTTTTTGATCGGTATATGGTGCAGATAAAACAAAAACAAGGTGTTTCGCAGGGAGTGCTTTTCCCCGAGATATTACAGCTGCCTGCTTCAGAAGCGGCTGTCCTGCAAGGAATCATGGATGATTTGTCGGCGGTAGGTTTCGATCTGAGTGATTTGGGTGGCGGTAGTTATGCCATCAATGGCATTCCTTCGGGGATAGAAGGATTGAATCCGGTTGAGTTGGTACGGAATATGCTACATACAGCTATGGAAAAAGGGAATGATGTGAAGGAGGAAATCCAGAATATCTTAGCTTTAACACTGGCACGTGCGGCGGCTATTGTATATGGTCAGGTATTGAGTAATGAGGAAATGGTAAGTCTTGTAGACAGTCTTTTTGCCTGTCCTTCACCAAATTACACTCCGGATGGCAAAACAGTCTTGACAACAATCAAGGAAGAGGACATCGAGAAATTATTCAAATAAAACAAATAAAATCATCATTTCTTAAAACCTTTTAGTTCAGTTCGTGTTATTTAAATAGTTCAACAAAGAAAAGATTATAATAACCACTTAACTATTAGGTATATGAAAAAGATTCTAATGTTGCTGGCTTTTGCCGGCGTTGCGTCTGTCGCTTCTGCGCAGCAAACCGTGACTGTAACTGAATACGAGGTTATTCAGGTACAAGATAAACATCAAGTAATAACTAACCCATTCTGGAGCAACTGGTTCTTCTCTGTAGGAGGCGGTGCACAGGTATTATTTGGTAATAACGACCATATCGGAAAATTCAGAGATCGTATTGCTCCGACATTGAATGTGTCAGTTGGTAAATGGGTAACACCCGGTTTCGGGTTACGTATGCAATATAGCGGACTGCAATCCAAAGGATTCACCACCAATGAATCTGCAAATTATGTAGTCGGTGGCCCGAGAGAAGATGGCTCCTACAAACAGAGATGGGACTATATGAATCTTCATGGCGACTTGCTGATTAATCTGAATGCACTTTTCGGTGGTTACAATCCGGATCGCGTATATGAGATTATTCCGTATATCGGTGCCGGTTGGGCTCATTCTTATTCTAAGCCTCATACAAACGCTGCTACCTTCAATGCAGGTATTATCAACCGTTTCCGTTTGTCAAACGCTGTAGATTTGAACCTTGAACTGAGTGCAACAGGGTTGGAAGGTAAATTTGATGGTGAACACGGTGGCAAACCCGATTATGATGGTATCTTAGGTGCTACTCTCGGTGTGACTTATTACTTCCCGGCCCGTGGATTCCAACGTCCTGTTCCACAGATTATCTCCGAACTGGAATTGAGACAGATGCGTGATCAGATGAATGCTATGGCAGCCGCAAATATGCAGTTGCAGCAACAGTTAGCCAATGCACAGCAGCCTGTAGTGGAAGAAGCTGAAGAAGTCGTTGTAACAGATGCCAACATTGCACCGCGTACTGTATTCTTCAAGATCGGTTCAGACAAATTGTCTCCACAAGAAGAAATGAACTTGTCATATCTTGCCAGCAAGATGAAAGAATTCCCGAACATGACCTATACAATCAACGGATATGCAGACTCTGCAACCGGTACTCCTTCTATCAACCAGAAGTTAAGTCTGGAACGTGCACAAGCTGTAAAGGACCTGTTGGTTAAGAAATATGGCATCTCTGCAGACAGACTGTCTGTTGCAGCAGGTGGTGGTGTCGACAAGTTCGGTCAACCGATTCTGAATCGTGTGGTATTGGTAGAATCAGCTCAATAATACATTTGATATTGTAATATAGATACGGCTGTTAAGTGGGCCGTATTTATGAAAGGAAAGACTTGCTCAGGTAAAGATATCCCTCGGATACTTTACTTGGGCGAGTCTTTTTGTTTCCAATGATTTGCATATCCTATAATTTTTTGCGAATATTGCAATCAAATGCATTGGTCTTAGACATAAGTTTCTTACTTTTGAACAAGGATTCCGGTTTTTATGATTGTTACTATGAAATGTAGATACCTTCTATCTTTAGTCTTTTTATTGCATATATGGGTATGCAAGAGTAATGTTATAGATAATAGTGTCTATGATTATGGTCTTACGTTTCTGGCTCATTCTACCAATCAGGATCAGCGGACCAATCTGGATCTTACTCCTGCGGCTTCTTTGTCTTTTCCCGAGGACGGTTTCTCGGTGGGATTCGATATAAAGTTGAGAAATGAACTGTATACTTATGGTTATGTTGTACGGGTCATAGCAGATGATTCTTCCTGCTTTGATTTTATCTCCTACCTGCTTTATTCCCGATTTAATATTGTATTGACTGACAAAGACCGGGTGATCAAGAATACGGAGATTGCAGATTCGGTAAAGATTGTAGCAGACAGATGGATACACGTCGATCTGCAATTTACCAAAGACCGGATTCATATTGCTGCAGACGGTATCCAGGCGGAAATCAATCATTCCCTGAGCAACTTTAAGGATATCAAGATCTATTTCGGAGGCAGCAAGCATCCCCGTTTCTTCTCTACAGATGTACCTCCTATGACCATTCGTAATATAGAACTTGCTGATATTCAAGGTAAACTGCTTTATAAATGGGAATTGGCTGCTCATGATAAAGATGTGACTTACGATAGTGTCAGAAATAAACAGGCTTTTGTACGTAATGGCGTCTGGTCGAAGACGATGATGGGCAGGTTGTTTTCCTTGCACATGCAGGTAGCCGTAAGGTCCATGACTTTCAGGCCGCGTTTCAGCACTTCGTCGTAAGTGATGTCGTGGAATTTTGTTGCCGTAGGGTCTTTCTCCGGGTCGGCGGTGTAGATGCCGTCAACGCGTGTGCCTTTCAGCATGACGTCCGCTTCTATTTCGATGCCGCGGAGGCTGGAGCCGGTATCGGTCGTGAAGAACGGGTTGCCCGTTCCGGCAGACATGATAACCACTTCACCTGCTTCCATACACTCGATGGCTTTCCATTTATTGTAGAATTCGCCGATAGGCTCCATGCGGACGGCGGTCAGTACACGTGCCTTTACGCCTGCCGCTACCAGTGCCGAGCTCAGTGCAAGGCTGTTGATAACGGTTGCCAGCATACCCATCTGGTCGCCTTTGACGCGGTCGAAACCTTTGTTGGCGCCGCTCAGTCCGCGGAAGATGTTGCCGCCGCCGATAACGATGCCGATTTGTATGCCCATCTCGTGTATTTCCTTAATTTGTGCCGCATATTCGGCAAGGCGTTTCTCGTCGATGCCGTATTGCTTTTCTCCCATCAGGCTCTCGCCGCTGAGTTTCAATAAGATTCTTTTGTATGTTGCCATAGTTTATTAATTTATTTCGCTTAGCGGCAAAGATAGAAAAATAATGCCAATCGGTATAAACAAATTCCGGTTATTCTTTCAACGTGTAGTCGCCGGCTTGAGCGGTGACCACTGCCTGTAACTCGTCGAGTGTCTTTTCGCCTTCCGAAAACTCCACGACCGCTACCGGCGGGTTGAGGGTTACGGTGGCATGTACGCCTTCCATACTGTTCAATGCTTTTTCCACATGCATGCGGCAATGGTTGCACATCATGCCTTCCACTTTAAATTCTTTTTTCATGACGTTTTCAGTTGATGGTTCTACTTTATTTTCCGGTTGTCCTGCCGGGGTGGAGGCAGGGCTTTCCGCAGTCTCTATCTTTTTCCTTTTCAGCCGCAGACTGTTGGTTACTACGCTGACACTGCTGAATGCCATGGCTGCACCGGCTATCATTGGATTCAGCAGGAAGCCGTTGACGGGGTAGAGTACGCCGGCTGCAACGGGTACACCTATTATGTTGTAAATGAACGCCCAAAACAGATTCTGACGGATGGTGCGCACAGTCAGCCGGGAGAGTTTCAACGCTTCCGGTATCTTTGTAAGGTCGGAAGAGATGATGGTCATCTTGGCTACATCCATGGCGATGTCGCTGCCTCCACCCATGGCGATGCTTAAATCGGCTTGCGCCAGGGCTGCACTGTCGTTGATGCCGTCGCCTACCATTGCCACTTTCCTGCTGTTTTTCTGCAGGCTGCCGATAAAGGCGGCCTTATCCTGCGGCAGCACCCCCGCCCGATAATGGAGGATGCCGGCTTTGCGTGCAATCTCCCGGGCAGTGGCTTCGTTGTCGCCTGTCAGCATATAGACTTCGATGCCGGCGGCTTGCAATTCGCCGACGGCTTGTATGGAGCTTTGTTTTATTTGGTCTGTAATCCCGGCTATGGCAAGTGCGTTTTCGCTGTCGGCAAACCAGATGACGGTCTGCGCATCCGCTGCCAGGCGGGCGGCTTCATCGCTTAGTGACCGGCTGACGGTAATCCGGTTTTCTTCCAGCAGTTTCCGGTTGCCGGCATAATAGGTCTTTCCGTCCGACTCGCCTTTCACACCTCTGCCGGTAATACTTTCAAAGTTGTCTATACTTACGTCCCGGGCATTCTGTAAATGGCGGACTACCGCTTCGGCAAGCGGATGTTCCGATAACTTTTCCAGACTGTAGAAGATGTTTTCATGCGCTGCCGTCTGTGTTGCCCAAATCAAATCGCCGACTACCGGCTTTCCTTCGGTCACGGTTCCGGTCTTGTCCAGTACCACCGTATCAATCTTTTTGGCGGTTTCCAGGCTTTCGGCGTCTTTTATCAGAATGCCCCGTTCCGCACCTTTGCCGATGCCTACCATGATGGCGGTGGGTGTGGCAAGTCCCAGGGCACACGGGCAGGCGATGATAAGTACCGTAACCAGCGCCAGCAATCCGTGTGTAAAACCGTTCTGCCCATCCAGCAACATCCATGCGATGAAGGACAGTACGGCAATGCCGATAATAACCGGCACGAAGATGCCCGCAATCTTGTCTGCCAATTGCTGGACGGGGGCTTTGCTGCCTTGTGCATCCTGCACCATGTGGATGATTTTAGCGAGCAGCGTATCCGTCCCTACTTTCTCCGCGCTGAACCGGAAACTCCCTTTTTGGTTGATAGTGCCGGCAAAGACTTTGGCGTTCTTTTGTTTGGCTACTGCTACCGGTTCACCGCTCAGCATGCTTTCGTCCACGTACGAACTGCCTTCCGTAACGATGCCGTCCACGGCAATCCGCTCTCCCGGTTTCACTAAAATAATGTCTCCCGGACGAATCTGTTCAATCGGAACAACCTTCTCAGATGAGGGACCGGTAATAACGGTTACCGTTTGGGGTTGCAGACCCATGAGTTTCCTGATGGCGGAAGAGGTATTTCCCTTAGCCTTTTCCTCCAGCAACCGTCCTAACAGGATAAAGGCGATAATGACGCTTGCAGCCTCGAAGTAGACGTGCGGATGGATGCCCCTTTCCAGCCAAAACTCAGGGAACAGCATGTTGAACAGGCTGAACAGGTAGGCGATTCCGGTGCTGTTGGCTACCAGCGTATCCATATTGGCGGTGCCGTGTTTCAGTTGTTTCCATGCGCTGGTAAAGAAACTTCTTCCCAACCAGAATACGACGGGAGTAGAGAACAGCCACATAATAAGATTGGCGTACGGCATATCCATAAAGAACATGCCGATAACCATAACGGGCACGGACAAGACGATGGCCCATGTGGCGCGGAATTTCAGCGCGCGATATTTTTTGTCGTGTGCCTGCTCCACTTTATCCGGTGTATTCTCATCCTGTTTAATCAGCAAGTCGTATCCGGCATTCTGCACGGCCTGCTGCAGGGCTTCGGGAGAGCAATTTTGGGAGTCATATTCCACAGTTGCCGTTGCCGAAGCATAATTTACGGTTGCTCTTCGGACGCCAGGCTGGCGGTTCAGCGTCTTTTCCACTCTTGCGGAGCATGAGGCGCAACTCATTCCCATTACGGGAAAGGTTTCTTGAACGATGCTTTTGTTTGTCATATCAATAGTAGTACAATTTATTTCTTCCAGGATAAACTTCCGGTTTAATGGGAATAAACTTGAAGTTCAATAGGAGTAAACTTGAAGTTTAATAGGAATAAACTTTTAGTTTAATGTGGATAAACTTTTCTATGAAACAAAGATACGGCAAGGAAGTTGTCCGATAGTTGCAAAATTCGGGATATGATTTATAAGATTCTGCTTATATTTCGTCAAGCGGCTTGCGTTTGTTCCCCTTTATCTTCTTGAAGTGACTGGGAGTCATTCCGGTTACATGCTTGAATTGGGCGCTGAGGTAGGAGACACTCGAATAGTTCAGTATATCGGCTATTTCGTTCAGGGATAGCTCCCCGTACATCAGCAGTTCTTTGGCACGCTCTATCTTCTGTGCGATGAGGTATTTTTCGATAGTGGTGTTGGTTGTTTCCGAGAAAAGCTTGCTTAATGCGCTGTAGTCCCGGTGCAGCTTGGATGCCAGGTAATCGGACAGATTGGTTTTCAGTCCGTTGTCATCGTAATGTACCAATTCGATGATAGCATCTTTTATCAGCTCTACTGTCTGTGATTTCTTGTCGTCAATCAGTTCGAATCCGAATGTTTCAAGCGAGGCTTTTACACGCTGATACGTTTCGTCGCTGACTGCGTCGGGCAGGACGGCGATGCCCAGTTCTACCGAAAGCGGGTGCAGCCCCAGTTGCTCAAGCTGGCTTTTCACCACCATGATGCAACGGTTGCAGACCATGTTCTTGATGTGCAGTGTATTTTCGGGATTGGGTGTAATATCGGGCATTCCGTTCTTTTTCGGACAAACTTACATAAAAACCTTGGATTTTTATGCCAGTCCAATAAAAAACAAGACCACCTCCCTCTCTTTCGCCTTATT
>ENA-USYP01002162-USYP01002162.1-human-gut-metagenome-genome-assembly--contig:-NODE-2162-length-12597-cov-19.237780_pt1 | contig 12597 bp, 8 predicted proteins | sample MGYA00250065_ERZ773512 | MGnify/ENA primary metagenome ERZ773512 (study PRJEB29103, sample SAMN06112003) | human gut metagenome | biome: human gut; feature: ankylosing spondylitis patient; material... | reverse complement strand
CATCTACGGCGGTGCGCTGACGCTCGATGTGGAGTGTTACGTGGCAGACCGTATCGCCCTGCTTGCCAACCTGCGGGCGACACCCCTGCCATGATACCGGTAAGCTGTGTTTTTGCCTGATACTGTTCCCCCATTGCACTGCGTGATACCGATCCATTGATCGGACAGCAGCCGGTAAACGCTGCGACAAAATTTCCTATGGAAAATGCAAAAAGTTCCTGATTATCGTCAATCTTATAACCGTTTTTCTGAGCAAAACTGTTCTCTGCGAGCAAAGTCTCAGCCATTATGACAACGGCAACCGACAGGCTTGTGATGATCGCATCCTTCGGTGCAATCACTGAAAAATCCGGTATGCTCCATTCCGGCATTCCGGGTTCTACTGCTGCAAGCGTCTGTACGCCCCACTCCCTGACCGGCAGGAGCCGTGTCATAAGTGCCCCTGCTGCCATCAGTGCAACTGCCATCGGAAACTTTGGAATCAGCTTTTTCGAAACCAGAAGGATCACAAGTGCAAAAAGTCCGATCACAAGCGACGGCAGATTGATCTGACCTGCCGTCCCTGCAATATGCTCTGCCAGTTCAAAAAGTTCTCCGACTCCTGCCGTTCCACCCATCAGCTTTGGCACCTGCATCAGTATGATCGTGGTACAGATTCCGGTGATAAATCCTCCCATGACCGGTGCAGAAATAAAATTGACCAGTTTTCCTGCCTTCATAAAATAAAATGCCAGAAGCCACAGTGCCACAAAAAAAGTCAGTACAGGCACTGCTGCCATGGCCTCTTTCGTTCCGCCTTCAATGCCAAGTCCCACAATAGCTGAACCGATCAATGCTGCCGGAGCCGCATCCACACCAAAAATAAACTGTGGTGACGTGGAAAAAAGTCCAAATAAAATGATCGGGAACACCGAGCCGTATAATCCATAAACTGCCGGAAGCCCTGCAATCTGTGCATACCCCATGGAAATCGGGATAGAAACTGCCATGATGATGATTCCAGCAAGAATGTCCTTTGGAAGATTTTGCTTATCGTAATGTTTTAATGTCTGAAATGGCTGTAATTTCACTTTTCAATCACACTTCTCTCTTTTTATTCAAACCTGACATGCTCTATATTTTTTCTTCCTTACTGTATCACAAATTTTTTAAAATCAAAAGATATTCCCTTGTAAAATCTTCCTATGAATGATACGATATTTTTATGCGCTTTTTCTTACTAATGTGATGAATCGCGAAGGAATTTTTAATGCAGCTGTTTTTATAAAACAGTGCAGAAACGGAGGATTAGATTTCTATGAGTGAATACAGAATGGGGACAAAATGTGTGCAGGCAGGTTACACACCTGGCAATGGAGAACCGAGACAGGTGCCGATCATCCAGTCTACCACTTTTAAATACAGTACCAGCGAGGATATGGGAAAACTTTTTGATTTAGAGGCAGATGGTTATTTTTACAGCCGCCTTCAGAATCCTACCAACGATATCGTCGCTGCAAAGATTGCAGCTATGGAAGGCGGTTCGGCTGCAATGTTAACTTCTTCCGGACAGGCAGCCAATTTTCTTGCCATGTTCAATATCTGTGAATGTGGCGATCACATCGTTGCTTCCTCCTCTATCTATGGTGGCGGAATTGTGATGATTCAGGTCAACAACTTGTCCGGGCACATGGAGGCGGATGAAGTGAAAGAACGGGTAAAGGAACTTCCGCAGACTTACTTAGCTTTCACCGGTTCTTCCGGAAAGTCCGTGAAAGTATGGGTGCGTTTTACTTATCCCAATGATCTTCTGCCGACAACTAGTGAGGAGGCGGAGCTTTTTCATGCGCATGCCTATCGGTTGGCAGTGAAATTTTATCAGCCACAACTCCCTTATGATATTGAACTGAAAGTACCTTCGTTGGAGCAATATTGTCGTTTAACTTTTGACCCGAACTTGTATTTTAATCCCGAAGCAATGCCTATTTATATGAAGCAGCCTGCGGCTATGCCGGGTGAGGTGACTTATCGCGAACGGGTGCAAACGGAAACTTCGCCGTTGCAACGGCTTGCGCCGGGATATGAAAAATGTAATGCGCTTTCTGTACTTTTCGAAGCTGCTTTTGCACGCGCGCTGGATGAAGAGACTGATTATCAACCGGAAGGAGACAAACAATCGCTGTTGATTAACCTTGCAGGACATTGTTTCCGTGCCGGTATTCCTGAAGAAGATACAGTACGATGGTCGCGTGCCCATTATCGTTTGCCGAAGGACGATACATTGGTTCGGGAAACCGTACGAAATGTATACCGTACTTGTGAGGGATTTGCAAGTAAGAGTAGTCTGTTGCCGGAACAATTATTTGTCATGCAGATGGACGAGTTTATGAAGCGGCGTTATGATTTTCGTTTCAACCAGTTGACATCACAAGTGGAATGTCGCGAACGGAATAGCTTTAATTTTTATTTTCATCCGGTGGACAAACGGTTGATGGCAAGTATTGCAATGAACGCGCATTATGAAGGGCTTAAGCTTTGGGATAAAGACGTAGTACGCTATCTGAATTCGGATCATGTGCCGGTTTATCAGCCTATCGAAGAATTCCTTTATGATCTTCCTCATTGGGATGGTAAGGATCACATCGGTGATCTTGCCAAGCGAGTTCCTTGTGATCATCCTCATTGGGCAAAATTGTTTCGTCGTTGGTTTCTCAGTATGATAGCGCATTGGCGTGGAATGGGAAAAAATCATGCAAATAGTACTTCTCCTATATTAATAGGTCCACAGGCTTATCGTAAGTCTACATTTTGCCGGTTGATTTTGCCTCCATGTTTGCAGGCTTATTATACAGATAGTATTGACTTTAGCCGGAAGCGGGATGCTGAGCTATATTTGAATCGCTTTTTATTGATAAACATGGATGAGTTCGATCAGATTGGTATCAATCAGCAGTCTTTTCTCAAGCATATTCTGCAAAAGCCTGTTGTCAATACGCGACGCCCGAATGCTTCAGCAGTAGAGGAGCTCCGTCGGTATGCTTCTTTTATAGGCACGAGTAATCATAAAGATTTGCTGACGGATACTTCCGGCAGTCGTCGTTTTATCGGTGTTGAGGTGACGGGAGTGATCGATGTGGTCCGCCCTATTGATTATGAACAATTGTATGCGCAGGCAATGGCATTGCTGCGTAGTAATGAACGCTACTGGTTTGATGAGAAGGAAGAGGCTATCATGACGGAAGCTAATCGGGAGTTTGAACAGTCGCCCGCGATTGAACAATTGTTTCAGGTATATTATCGGGCAGCGGAAGAGGAAGAGGAGGGAGAATGGTTGCTTGCTGCAGATATATTGCAGCGGGTACAAAAAGCAAGTAAAATGAAATTTTCTTCCGGGCAAGTTAATTATTTCGGGCGTATCTTGCAGAGATTGGAAGTAAAGTCGTTCAGGAAAACGCGCGGGGTTTATTATCATGTGGTGCCTGTTGAGTAAGGATAATGATGAAATAATGTATAGTAGATGGCTTTTATTATTTTATAATAATTATCTTTGCGTAATAACGTGAGATTGTATGAAGACTATGATAAGAAATCCTTTTATAACAAGCGGATATGTCTCTGCTGATTATTTTTGCGATCGCCGTTTTGAGAGCGAACAGTTGGTGCGCGAGGTGATGAATGGGAATAATTTGGCTCTTGTCTCTATCCGGCGAATGGGAAAGACAGGGCTGATCCGTCATTGCTTTCAGTTTCCTGAAATTAAACAGGGTTACTATACCTTTTTTATTGATATATATGATAGCCGTTCATTGCGTGATTTGGTCTTTGCACTTAGTAAGGAGATTCTGGAAGTGCTGAAACCTGTGGGGAAGAAAGCTTTGCAGAGCTTTTGGGAATGTGTGAAATCTTTGCAAGCCAGTATCTCTTTTGATGTGAATGGTATGCCTTCTTTGAATTTGGGGCTAGGGGATATACAAGCTCCGGCTACTACACTCGATGAAATCTTCCGGTATTTGGAACAGGCGGATAAACCTTGTCTGGTTGCAATTGATGAATTCCAGCAGATTTCCGGATATGTAGAGAAAAATGTGGAAGCTACTCTTCGGACCTATGTGCAACATTGTAATAATGCACGTTTCATTTTTGCAGGGAGTCAGCGGCATGTGATGGGAAATATGTTTTTAACGCCTTCCCGGCCTTTTTATCAAAGTGTATCAATGATGCATTTGGAAAGTATTCCTTTAGAAGAATATATTCGTTTTGCAGGTACTCATTTCAAGCGTGCGAGCAAAGAAATAGAAGAAAACGCTATTATTGCGATTTATCAACAGTTTGAGGGAATCACATGGTATATACAAAAAGTGTTGAATACGCTTTATGACATGACTCCGGAACAGGGAGTCTGTAGAGTTGAAATGGTGCCAGGCGCTATTCGGCAGATTATTGATTCATTCAGATATACTTATTCGGAGATTCTTTTTCGTTTGCCGGAAAAACAAAAGGAGTTACTGATTGCTATCACTAAAGAGGGAAAGGCTAAAGCTGTCACTTCCGGTGCTTTCATTAGAAAATACAGACTGGCTTCTGCTAGTTCAGTCCAAGCAGCACTAAAAGGGTTACTGGAAAAGGATTTCGTGACTCAGGAAATGGGAATCTGTCAGATATATGATCGTTTTTTGGGAATTTGGCTGAAAGAGAATTATTAAGTCATTTTTCATTTATTGAAGAACGCTTTTCGATAAATCGCGTTAATAATTAGCTGAAACTGCTGTCTGTTAATCAGTTTTATTGTATCTTTGCGGTCTTAACTTTTTTAATGGTAAATAATGAAGGAATTTCTACAACTAATGCGACGTTTTGTGTCGCCTTATAAGAAGTATATCGGCTGGGCTATTGTGCTGAATATTTTGTCTGCAGTATTCAATGTCTTTTCTTTTACTTTTTTGATTCCTATTTTAAGTATTCTGTTTAAAACAGAAGGAGCGGATAAGGTGTATCATTTTATGGAATGGGGCAGTGGAGATTTAGCAGATGTTGCCAAGAATAACTTCTATTATTACATATCTCAGATGATTGTGGATAATGGTCCCACTGTGGCTCTTATTTTCTTGGGACTATTCCTGATGGTAATGACGTTGTTTAAAACAGGTTGTTACTTTGCTTCTTCAGCCGTGATGATCCCATTGCGTACAGGAGTGGTACGTGATATTCGTATTATGGTGTATGCTAAGGTAATGCGTCTGCCGATGTCTTTCTTTTCGGAAGAAAGAAAGGGAGATATTATAGCTCGTATGAGTGGTGATGTGGGGGAAGTGGAAAATTCTATCACTAGCTCATTGGATATGTTGATGAAAAGCCCGATTCTGATTATTATATATTTTGTGACATTGGTTACGGTTAGTTGGCAGTTGACTCTTTTTACTATCATTGTATTACCGGGAATGGGTTGGTTGATGGGAGTCGTCGGAAGAAAACTGAAACGTCAATCACTGGAAGCACAGGCTAAGTGGAGTGATACGATGTCGCAATTGGAAGAAACACTGGGAGGCTTGCGCATCATCAAGGCTTTTATTGCGGAAGATAAAATGATTAACCGCTTCACCAAATGTAGCAACGAGCTCCGGGATGCGACAAACAAGGTTGCTATACGTCAGGCTATGGCTCATCCGATGAGTGAGTTCTTAGGAACGATTCTGATTGTAGCTGTATTGTGGTTTGGCGGTACATTGATTTTGGGACAGAATGCAACCATCGATGCTCCTACATTCATCTTCTATATGGTTATCTTATATAGTGTAATCAATCCATTGAAAGACTTTGCTAAAGCGGGATACAACATCCCGAAAGGTTTGGCTTCCATGGAACGTGTTGATAAAATCCTGAAGGCAGAGAATAAGATTAAGGAAATTCCGAATCCGAAACCGTTGAAAGGTTTGAATGATAAAATAGAATTTAAAGATATTTCTTTCAGCTATGATGGTAAGAGAGAGGTGTTGAAGCATGTAAATCTGACAGTTCCCAAAGGGCAGACGATCGCACTGGTTGGACAATCGGGATCCGGTAAATCTACATTAGTCGATTTGTTGCCGCGTTATCACGATGTACAGGAAGGTGATATTACCATTGACGGAACAAGTATTCGTGATGTACGTATTGCGGATTTGCGCAGTTTGATTGGTAATGTAAACCAGGAGGCTATTCTGTTTAATGATACATTCTTCAATAACATTGCTTTTGGTGTGGAGAATGCGACAATGGAACAAGTTATAGAGGCGGCGAAGATTGCCAATGCGCATGATTTCATTATGGAGAAACCGGAAGGATATAATATGAATATCGGCGACCGTGGTGGAAAATTATCCGGTGGTCAGCGCCAGCGTATCAGTATCGCCCGTGCTATTCTGAAGAATCCTCCGATTCTGATTCTTGATGAGGCTACTTCTGCTTTGGATACCGAATCAGAACGTCTTGTGCAGGAAGCGTTGGAACGTTTGATGAAAACACGTACGACGATAGCTATTGCCCACCGTCTTTCTACGATTAAGAATGCAGATGAAATCTGTGTACTGTATGAGGGTGAGATTGTGGAACGTGGTAAGCATGAAGAACTCATTGAGTTAAACGGTTACTATAAACGTCTGCATGATATGCAGCAGTTGTAATTCTTGATATTGCAATGATATTATTAAGTTTTGATACAGAAGAATTTGATGTACCTCGTGAGCATGGTGTAGACTTTCCGCTGGATGAAGCAATGAAAGTGTCAGTCTATGGTACGAACCGGATACTGGACTGCCTGAAAAACAACGGGGTGAAAGCTACTTTCTTTTGTACAAGCAATTTTGCAGAAAATGCGCCGGAAGTGATGCGGCGCATTATGGACGAAGGGCATGAAGTTGCTGCGCATGGATGTGACCATTGGCAGCCACAGGCTTCGGATGTCAGTCGTTCAAAAGAAATTCTGGAACGCCTTACCGGCAGGACGATACAAGGTTATCGACAGCCGCGTATGTTTCCCGTATCAGATACGGAACTTGGACGGATGGGATATGTATATAACTCCTCATTGAATCCCGCATTTATCCCCGGAAGATATATGCATTTGTCGGAGCCGCGTACCTGCTTTATGACAGGTAAGTTACTTCAAATCCCGGCTTCTGTAACTCCGTGGATTCGCTTCCCGCTATTTTGGTTGTCTTGTCATAATCTGCCGATGTGGCTGTACCAACTCCTGGTAAACCGGGTATTGAAGCATGACGGATATTTTGTGACTTATTTCCACCCGTGGGAATTCTACCCGTTGGGTGAACATCCTGAATTTAAGATGCCTTTTATTATCCGCAATCATTCCGGTAAAGGAATGGAGGAACGTCTGGATATGCTTATCCGCAAACTGAAAGAAAAGGGATATGCTTTTATGACTTACTCGGAATTTGCGCAGATAAAACTGGCTGAACTAAATAAACCGGACGAAAAATGATAAAATTGGCTATTGTATCCCCCTGCTATAATGAGGAGGAAGTGTTGGAAGATTCGGCCTCCCGTTTGACAGCCTTGTTTGATGAGCTGGTGGCGAAAGAAAAAATCAGTGCCGACAGCTTTGTGCTCTTTGTGAATGATGGCAGTAAAGATCGTACATGGAGCATCATTAAGAAACTGCACGGGACGAATCCTTATATAAAAGGAATGAATCTGGCACGGAACGTAGGACATCAGTATGCAATCATGGCCGGTATGATGACCGCTAAAGACTGGAGTGATGCCGTTATTACCATTGATGCCGATTTGCAGGATGATCTGAATGCGATTGAGGAAATGATCGATGCCTATACGGAAGGATATGATGTAGTATACGGGGTGAAAGTATCCCGCCAGGCAGACCCGATGCTGAAGCGTCTTTCCGCAACTGCTTTTTATAAACTACAGCACCGGATGGGAGTAGAGACTATCTACAATCATGCGGATTTTCGTTTTCTAAGCCGGAGAGTGCTGGAACAGTTGTCTCATTATCAGGAACGCAATGTTTATCTGCGTGGTATTATTCCGTTGCTGGGTTTCCCTTCTACTACGGTAGATGATGTGATTCGGGAGCGGACAGCCGGAACTTCCAAATATACAGTGAGAAAGATGTTCAGTCTGGCTTTGGACGGGATAACCTCTTTCTCGGTAAAGCCCATTTACGGAATTGTTTATCTGGGAGGTATCTTTGTTTTTATCAGTATTTTGATTGGAATCTATGTTCTTTACGCATTGATTTCGGGTACTGCGGAACATGGCTGGGCCTCTTTGATGTTGTCTATCTGGTTTGTTGGCGGGGTTGTTTTATTATCCATAGGAGCTGTCGGACTGTATATTGGCAAGATTTATAAAGAGGTAAAACGTCGTCCGCTCTATAATGTGGAAGAAGTGTTGTACGATGATCAGAATAAGTAAGGCTATACTTGAGAAGCACCCGGATTGGCGGGATAAGTTCTGGCAATTTGTTCGTTTTGGAGTTGTCGGCACTATATCTTCAGCCATTCATTACGGCGTATATTGCCTGGTCTTGTTGGTTGCGAATGCCAATATCTCCTTTACGGCCGGTTATGCTGTAGGATTTGTCTGCAACTACTTCCTGACTACTTTCTTCACCTTTCGTTCCAGACCATCCTCGCATAATGCGATCGGCTTTGGTTTTAGTCATCTGATTAATTACCTGCTTGAGATCGGCTTACTGAATCTCTTCCTCTGGATAGGGGCGGGTGAACTGCTTGCACCGATACTGGTAATGATTATCGTGGTGCCTATCAATTTCCTGATTCTTCATTTCGTTTATATCTATAAAGGGAGGAAATAACACTATTCAATCCCTTTCATTTAATTCATAAAAAGAAAAGGCTATTATGAAACGTTTTCTAAATCTTGTTGTATATATTCTTACCATACATGTTTCGGCTTTACTGATCGCAGGACTGTTTCGCCTGGTGCTTTTTATCTCATCTTATCATCAGTTGACCTCTGAAGCCTTGTCGGATAAGACACTTCCGATGCTTGCTTTTGCGCATGGTGTCTGGTTTGACAATGTGATAGGCTGTTACATCCTTCTGTTGCCTCTGGTGGTTGCGGTAGTGTGTGGAGTTTGCAACTATTATGGGAAAGCGTTGTTTCGTTTCTTTACGATCTTTTTCAGTGTCTTTTATGGATTGGTTTATTTAATCAGTGCGTCGGACATTCCTTATTTTGCCTATTTCTTTAAACATATCAACTCTTCCATATTCGAATGGTTCGGTTATGCGGGAACTACCGCCGGAATGATATTGGGGGAAAGTGCCTATTATCTGTCCATCGGATTATTCCTTCTCTTTCTGGCCGGATTCGTAGTTTGGCTTATCTATCTGGCGCGTTATTTCCATCATCGTAGCCTTGCCATTTCCGCTCCGTTTCCTTATTGGAAGCGAGGAGGGGCGGTTCTGATCGGTGCTTGCTTAATCGGACTCTGCATCTTTGGAATCCGGGGGCGTACAGGCTATAACCCGATCAAAGTAAGTGCGGCATATTTCTGTCAGGATGCTTTTCTCAATCAACTGGGAGTAAGTCCTACTTTTAACCTGCTGACGAGTGTGATGGATGATATGAGGCCTGAAAATAAATACTTGCATCTGATGGATGAACAGGAAGCCATCACCAAGGCGCAAGCTCTGCTCAACCGTCCGGGAGATGCGAATGTTTCCCCGTTGGCTGTTTACAGGCGTGCTGCAAAAGCGGATAGCGTGCAACAACGCCGTCCTAATGTCGTCTTGATTATGATGGAGTCTATGTCCGCCGAGTTTATGAAGCATTTCGGGCAATCGGAGACTTTGACTCCTTTCCTGGATAGCCTGTATACCCGTTCGATCAGTTTCCGGAATTTCTATTCGGCAGGAATCCATACGAACCATGGTTTGTATGCCACCTTGTATTCTTTTCCGGCTATGATGAAACGGAACCTGATGAAAGGCTCTGTCATTCCCCGCTATTCGGGACTGCCTACCGTACTGAAAGAAAACGGCTATTACAACCTTTTCTTTATGACGCATGAAGGGCAGTATGATAATATGAACGCTTTCTTCCGGACGAACGGCTATGATGAAGTGTTTTCACAAGAAGACTATCCGGCTGATAAGGTTGTGAATAGCTTTGGAGTGCAGGATGATTTCTTGTATGACTATGCAATTCCGGTATTGAATCAGCGGGCTGCCACCGGACAACCGTTTTTTGCTACTTTACTGTCCATCAGTAATCATCCGCCGTATGTGATACCTCCTTTCTTCCATCCGAAAACAAGTGAACCGGAGACGCAGATCGTTGAGTATGCGGATTGGGCTTTGCGTCAGTTCTTTGAAGAGGCGCGTAAACAACCCTGGTTTGATAATACGATATTCGTATTGGAAGGGGATCATGGCAAACTGGTGGGAGACGCCGAATGTGAACTGCCGGAATCTTATAATCATATTCCACTGATGATTTACTCCAGCCGTATTCAGCCGGAAGAGAAAACTACATTTGGCGGTCAGGTAGATATACAGCCAACAATATTAGGGCTGTTGAATATTGATTATCTACAGAATAATTTTGGAGTGGACTTGCTGAAGGAAGAACGTCCCTGTATGTTCTATACTGCTGACAATATGGTGGTGGGACGCAATGACACGTTACTCTACCTTTATAATTACGAGACTCAGCAGGAACTTACTTATGATATCGGTAACGGCAAATTGAATGCTGTTCCGATGGATGATAGCTTTTTGCCTTTAAAAGAATATAGTTTTTCCATGCTCCAATCGGCGGAGTTCCTTGTGAAGCATGGAAAAACGCTTAATTCTATACCTTTTACTCAACAATAGGAGTCGTTTCGGTATTTTCAGGCTGTTGGTTTTTAACGAACTTGTATATCTTGGCTATTTGCCGGAGTACTCGTTTAGGGGATTCATATACCTCCTCAAACTGATACCCTTCTTTCTCGAATTCGGGAAGATATTTCTCTGCATCATTCGTGCCGATTAACAAGAAACCTTCCGAAGGACGTTTCTCATAGAAGTTGTCGAGACGATTGTGCAGATAGAAATTGAGTTCGAAATAATGTACGGGGTCACCTGCTGCATGCAGACTTTCTTCAATGAATTCGTACATCGTTCCTTCGCTTTCCGGCGCAACCTTTTCTATTTCTGTAGCGATGAATTTGACCGACTTCGAATTTAATGCTGCCGGCTGATAAGCACCGTCCAATGCAAGGTATAATCCCATTGTAAGCACAACGAGAGCGTATAGGAAACGGTTGTTCAATGCATTTTTCCGTTGATAGAACCACCAGTAGATACCGAGAATGGTAGGAATGGCAATCAGGAATAAGGCCCCTGCTCCGCTGATATTCTGTATTGCACGCATGAAATTAATATTGTCCTGCGCGTGACGACCCTGGAAGATAGTTTCAGGGATGAGTCCGCATTTTAATACGATGAAGCAGGTGAACAGTAGCAGGCTGATTACTGCAAGAATACTTCCGTATACCTTGATGACTTTAGATTGCTTCTTGACCAGATAGAATAGATATTTGGCAAGGAAATAAGCAATGAAAGGATAGATCGGCATCAGATATACACTACGTTTGCTCTGCGGAATACAGTAGAAGACGAAGATTACAACGATACTGGTGAAAGAGAATAAATCCACCGGGTCCATATTCTTTATCCATGTGGTGAAGCGTTTCCACCAGGCTGCCGGTTGGATGCTGAATTTATGGTAAGTCAGGCTGAACAGGGAGAGCACGACTAACAGTGTCCAGGGAACGTATCCGGCAAATAGGGTCACAAAATTATAATGCCAGGGGTTCACGCATGAATTGTAACTCATGGTATTAGTCATACGACCGAAGTTTTCTTCCATAACTAATGCCAGGAACTCTTCTCCACCTTGTTGGTAAGCAGCGACATACCAGCAGAAAGGCAGGATGAGTGAAAGAATGGCCCAGGCGGAAAGTAACAGGAATGCTTTGAAGAAGTTGACACCCCGGAGTAACAAGAAGATGCCTACCACTAAACATGGAATGATAGTACCTACCGGTCCTTTAGTCAGTGTGCCGCAGCTCATCAGGAGAATGGCCAGCCAGGGAATACCTTTGAGTCCCTTCTCATACCATTTGTAGAGACAATACAGAGCGCCAACGGTGAGTGCTGTCAATACCATATCCACCCGGCAGTTTGCTCCGGCCCGGTGCAGCTCAAAATTAGTCAGGGTAATAAAGGCGGCCAACAACGCCAGTTCCACTCCTTTTCTTTTGGCAAAGAACAGAAAGCCGCAGAGGGTCATGGCGATCAGGGCGATGGCAGACGGCAAGCGGGAGGTCATTTCTGTGACTTGCCCTCCGTTTACTGCTGCCGAAACAGCGGCTATGCTCCAGTGGAAGAAAGGCGGTTTGTAAGCCATTTCTCCTCCGTTGTTTCTGGGTAAAATCCAGTTTCCGCTATCCAGCATGGAGTAGGAGACAATAGATTCGCGAGGCTCCCCTTTGGTGTGGTACTCCGATAAACCGAGGAAAGGCAGGATAGTAACTACGCAAATGACTAGTAACAGCCAGAAAGCTTTGTTTGAAGTCAATGTTTTCAT
>ENA-USYP01002160-USYP01002160.1-human-gut-metagenome-genome-assembly--contig:-NODE-2160-length-12602-cov-5.607745_pt1 | contig 12602 bp, 9 predicted proteins | sample MGYA00250065_ERZ773512 | MGnify/ENA primary metagenome ERZ773512 (study PRJEB29103, sample SAMN06112003) | human gut metagenome | biome: human gut; feature: ankylosing spondylitis patient; material... | reverse complement strand
TTCGGAACGCTTCGGAACAACAGCAACCGGGTGATGTCTTGTCTCCACAACTGTTGCGGAGATTAAGCTAATCTACTATACTTCGATTAAGCAGCAAGAGCGTAGTTATTTTCGCCAGTTAAATTTTTGATGTCTGAGATTATAGAGCAAGCCATCCACGCTCTGCATGCTTACACACCATTTCTACCCGCTGTCAAAACCGGTCAGCCCCGTAGATTTGTGTACCGTAAAATATTATTGATTTTTACGGACTACAAAGATATGCTTTTTGATAATAGTAGCGAACAGAGTTTTAATTTTTAACTTTTCAGCAACATAATCATTTTTATTGCCAAATCAAAAAATACGATCTTTCCGTTTGCATTTTGCGATATGTCCGATTCTGCCTTGCTCAGTTCATTCATCAATGAAATAATATTACGTTCGTGTATGAACGGTGCGAAACGTGTGGAAAACTGTTCTTCCCTACTATTTAAATAGCTGATTTCGGGAATATGAAGATTATAAATATAATTTTCTCGTAACATACGTTGAGTATAAGCCAGAAAACGTTTTTCTTTTTCTCTTCCCATATCGGCGGCCTCTTCACTCCAGACCTTTAAATCTTTTATTTTTCTGCCGTAGGCCAGACGCATGAGGCGTACGAAAAGATCGAAGAAATATTGGTTTTCTTCTGAGAGCTGTATCGTTTCCAGTGCTTTAATAAAATTTCCGTTTGCAATGTGTGCCACAGCATCGGCATCTTGTTGTCCTAAGGAGTATCGCCTTTGCAAGGCTTCCGATATTTTTTCGGGTGAAACGACCCGCATATTAATGCGTTGTGAACGGGAGAGTATAGTACCCAATATTTTATCGGGTTGATTGCTGACCAACAAAAAAACGGTCTTTTCGTAAGGTTCTTCCAGTATTTTCAGCAATTTGTTGGCACACACGGGATTCATTAATTCGGGTAACCAGATAATCATGATTTTATAATCCGATTCATAAGTTTTGAGACTTATTTTCCGAATAATTTCACGGCTTTCGTCAGCATAGATGCTTACTTGGGAATTTTCCGCATCGATATAAGAAAGCCACTGTTCCAATGAAAGATACTGATTCTCGGAGAGACATTTGCGCCATTCATCTATATAGTCGTCGCACAAACGTTTTTTCTTTTTTTCATTCTTATAAATCGGAAATACAAAGTGAATGTCGGGATGCATGACCGAACTGAATTGTTTGCATGACGGACACACACCACAAGCATCTTCTTCACCCTTGTTCGTGCATTGTATATATCGGGCATAAGCAAGAGCCAAAGGTAATTTCCCGATTCCCTCAGGCCCGCAAAACAGTTGGGCATGAGCTATTTGTCCGGATTTTACAGAATGTATCAATCTTTTCTTTACCTCATCTTGTCCGATAATATCTTTGAAAAACACGATAATTACCTCCTTCTTATTGTTTTAATATACTTGCCGTGCTACACGTTTTATACTTTCGGTAGCCATCATCGAGTAAAAGTGGATGCTTGGTACACCTTTTTCTTTTAGTTCCTTAGCTTGTAATATACACCATTCTACGCCAACCTCTTTAGCCTCTTCATCGGTTTTGCATTTTCTTAATTCAGAGGCCAGTGCCTCAGGAAGATCGACGTGGAAAACCTTGGGCAGAACCGTAAGTTGATTGCGGAAGTTTATGGGTTTGATGCCCGGAATAATGGGTACATCGATACCTTCGCTCTTGCAACGATCGACAAAAGAAAAGTATTTTTCATTATCAAAAAACATTTGCGTTACGATATATTCTGCTCCTGCTTTTACTTTTTCTTTAAGCCAGAAGAGGTCCGAATCAGGATTGGGAGCTTCATCATGCTTTTCCGGGTATCCTGCTACACCATAAGAAAACGGAGTATTTATGAGGGACATTTTGCTTCCGTCCAGAAAGTATCCTTCATTAAACCGGTTTACTTGGGCCTGCAGATCGATAGCGTGCGCATGCCCTTCGGGAGTCGGAATAAATCTGTTTTCATGTTTTGCTTTATCTCCTCGCAAAATCAGCAAGTCGCATATTCCCAGAAAACTCAAGTCTATCAAGGCATATTCCGTTTCACTTTGAGTAAATCCGCTGCATATTATATGGGGAACAGCGGGAATTTGATATTTATTCTGAATAGCGGCAGCCACTGCAACAGTTCCGGGTCGGGTGCGGACAGTCACACGTTTATATAATCCCCCTTCCATATCTTTATATAAAAATTCGCTTCGATGGGTCGTGATATTGATATATTTGGGATCGAATTCCCGTAATGTATCTATCGTATTGAAAACTTTTTCGATACTGTTCCCCTTCAGAGGGGGAAGCACTTCAAAAGAAAATGCGGTCGTAGGACTGTTTTTTATTAAATCTATGACTTTCATTGACATGCTATTTGTTTTTCACAAAAGTAATATTTTTAGGTAATATGTCTATACAAAAGTATGAAATATAGATTTGAGAATAGATTAATTGTGAAATTGTGTTTCTGATATTTCGATTATTTACTATAATAATTAAATATAGTTAATTATATGTCGATTTTTTGTTTATTTGTTTGCGTAAATAGAAATATGCCGTACATTTGCAATGTGTTTTTCATGGTATTAGATTTAAGGTTAACGAAGATTGGTTGTCGGGATGACAACCATTTTTTTTATCTCTACTTTTCAGTTTGCTAAAATCAAAAAATTAGTTCTATAGCTTGTTTGAATTTCCTGATAGCGAAAAATTATTCGGTTCTCTTTGCGTTTTCTTTCGGTCTGTTCCCTTTTGAACAAAAATATCCGGAAATAGTCTTTTGCTACCGAGACAGGTAACTGGGCATGTTTGCTTAAATCGATTTTGTAGGATGCCGTTTTTTTACTTTGCAGAAATAAATTGTCAGTTTAATTGAATCAACAAGATTATTTTAATGTAAAATAGGGGAGGATATGCTCTTAATTTGCATTTAATATTTTTTTAATTATTTGCTAATACGAATAACTTGAAAAAATTAATGCTTCTTTTATCTCTTTGTAAAACAAAAAGGCTTGTTGCAAAAATGTCGTATTATGCGTATTGACAATCAGTAAGAATTTAATGTTTAACTAAAAGTAAATCGAAATAACATGAGAAAGATGTTACTGACGGTATCGCTTGTTTTTATTGCTTTTATAAGTGCTTCGCAACTCAGAGCAAATAATGAAGCGAATACTTTAACAGAAGGAGTAAATAACCGCTCTTGCGAAAAAACTTATCGTTTTTTTACGGATGAAGATTTGAGGAATGTAGAAGCCTCTGCTAAAACCGAATGGGGTACTAAAATTGTCGGTATGTTGAAAGAAAGAGTCGATGAACGTGTCCGTTACGGTTTTGACATTCCCGATAAATCGACTGGGCGTAGTCAGAACTATATTTGCCCTGTACATAAAAAGCTGTTTAAATTCGAGCTTGACAAGCCTCATGACCACTATTGTCCCGATTGCGGAAAATCTTATAAAAGTGACTTTTTCGATGCTTGCTGGCGCAATATCTATCAGCATAATATGCAATATTTTATTGTCGATTGCGGTTATTTATATTTAGCGACAAAAGACAAAAAATATTTTGATTACCTAAAGGAAATCTTCTTGGAATATGCCGATAAATATCCGCAATATCCGGTTTATACAAAAGAGCAAGTTGCTAAATCTTATTATCTGGGCAGAATGTTTGAACAATGGTTAGAAGATGCCATGTGGTTTTCCGATGTTTGTCCGATTTATGAAATCATAAGGGATGGTCTGACACAGCAAGAGAGAGAAAAAATAGAGAAAAATCTGTTTCAGGAAGCTGCCGATATGATTACGGCCCGTCGTGGACAGCACAATTGGCAGGCTTGGAATAATGCTATGCGAACATCGTTGGCTGTAACCTTAAAAAATGACGAGATGATGGATTATGCGGTTAACGGCAGTGTCGGCTATATCGAAGAGTTCAAAAAGATGGTTTATGATGACGGCTGGTATAAAGAAGCTTCGCCCGGGTATCACTATTTCCCGCTTAAGGCTCTTTTGCAGACGGCAAATGCAGCAAGGGCTTGTGGTATAGATCTTTATAATGAGAAACTGAAAAGTATGCTTACGGGTGTTGTTAAAGCAATGTATCCGAACATGACTTTTCCTGCTCATAATGACGGGGGATATATGTCCGATATTTCAAATCAGGATTTTTTATATGAGATGGGATATTCCCGTTTCAAAGATCCTTTTATCTTGCAAATCTTAGCAAAAGTCTATGCGACTAAAGATCGGAATTCGGCATTGGCTTTACTGACGAATGTCGATATTAAACCGGATAAGACGCCGTTGAAACAAGATAGTTATCTGTTTGATGATACGGGAATCGCAATTTTGCGTTCAGGAGATAATACATTGGTCTTCCGTTATGGTTTTAGTGATGGAGGGCACAGTCATCCCGACCGGCTTTCGGTTACGTTACACAATGGAGAGAAAGAGATTCTTACCGATTGCGGAACGTATAGTTATGCACAACCGGCCTATTTAGGATGGCAAAAGCGGGGATTGTCTCATAATCTCGTGTTGGTCGACGGCCAAGATATGCAGATCAGGGGAGCTAAGACTGCCGGTCGTTTATTATCGTTCGATCCCGATAAAAACGGGGGAGTTGCTTCCGCTGTATTGGATAATAATGGTTATCCCGGAGTGAAGTTGACACGTACGGTGAAACTTGACCGCAATAAATTTATAGATCGGTTCGAGGCGCAGTCTGAGGAAGAACACACCTATGATTATGTTCTGGCTTTATCTGATAAGCCGGAACTCGGAGACGGCTTTGTAGATGCTCGTCTCGAAGGTAAATCTCCGGCTTATGAATTTATAAAAGGAGTAAAATCGAAAATTTACAAGAACGGTATCGTGACCTTTAAAGCCGGAACAACTAAATTTGAGATTAAGAATACCTATAAAACTCCTATTGAAGTTTTTTGGGCAGAAGCACCGGATATTATGTACGGTAGTTCCGAGAAAGATACGCATACAATAAAATCATATATGCTTGTGGTGCGGACCAAGGGAAAAAATCTTTCTATAAGTAGTGATATAATATTGGGTAAAAAGCGTTAGTAAAACCGTAGCGCAAAAAGTATTTGTTAATAGAAGATTTCTGCTGATTTTAAGAGCCTGAATTTTTCAACAAAAAATGACCTGATAATATTTTTTTGTTGGGAAATTTACGGCAAGCTTTAAATATCACGTAGATATTGAGTTGGTAAAAGACTGTTCAGAAAATAACTGATAACTATTTTCTGAACAGTCTTTTTATATAACAGATTATCGATATTGAAGTAAATTGGTCTAATTGTTATATTAATTGACAGATTTTTTGCAAAAAAAGAAAATCGGTATTTTTAATTTTGTTATAGTTTTATATCAACATGAAATTAGAGTTGTTTCATTTTGTTTGACAAGTATGTTCTAATTAAATGTATAAAATCAAATTATAAGATATCATGAAAAAATTGCTCGTTTTACTTTTATTTTTTATCCCATTCGGATTATTTGCTCAAGAATCGGTAACACGAAGTGAAGATGGTAAGAGTTTGATCGTTCAACCCAAAAAACATGTAGCTTTTTTTGATGCTGACAGTGTGAGAATATCTATGAAGATGTTTAATGATTCGTTGGCAACATTAAAATATATTATCTCCTCAAGAAATGTAGAGGATACTACAGCTTTTCTGTTGACAAGAAAAATTCCTAAAAATTATCGGGAATGTATCGGTGAAAAACTGCCCGATTTGGAGATTGAAGATTTAGTCGGGAATAAACTAATGGTCGGGGAAAATAAGAATATCTCATTAATTGTTTTTTGGAGTATCTATTGTCCTCCCTGCATTAAAGAGCTCAAAATATTAGACGCTCTCAGCGAAGAATATCCCGAGACCGATATTTTTGCCATTACAGGTAATAGTCGGGACACAGTCCGTTCTTTTATGCAAAAGCACAATTTTAAGTGGGAAAATATTCATCTTATCCCGGATTGCAGCTATGAGGAAAAATATCCTATTTTCAGCGATATACAAGTCATTCCGTTTAGTGTGATTGTAGATCGTAATTTGGTAATAAAAGATATATTTGTCGCAGAAGGAATGCGCAGGATGCTGACCGTTTTGAATTCATTGGATAAAGAATATGAATAAATTTATGAGAGTCAATTAAATATTGGATATCATGAAAAAGCTGATGGTTTTATTTTTTTTGTGTATTATACCTTTTATTACAAATGCGACCATTTCTGAGATGAGTTTTGGAAAGTGGAATATTAAGTTTGATGATGAGACAAAACGAGCGGAATTCGTAAAAGAAGGTGTGACAGTGCTTAAAGATGTTAAAATAAAGTTTAAAAGTGGGGATGTACTTTTGGATGCTTCTTCGTATAATTCTGTAAAAATAAAACAAGAGGATATTGTCGATGAAGTGGGTAAGGCCCGGAAATTTACCATTGAATATACCGGCAGTGAAAATTCGGATAACCCCATAGTCTATCAAAATTTTTATTTATATGACGGACAAGATTACTTTCTTACCGATGTAATATTGCAGTCTCCGGACAATTCGATTATATCGAGCAATTATATTGCGCCTATCAGTACCGAAGCTGATAATCTGTTTTTGCCTGCCGACGTTAATAATCGATTTATAACAGTTCCTTTTGATAATGACGGGTTTATAACGTATGCTTCTTATCCTTTGAGTTGTAGTCAGACAGATCCGGAGTCTTTGGCTATCGGGCGTGTTGCCCGAGACTCTATTTCGATGGAAGTCTCGGCAATATTTAATGGTGAAACACAGTTGGGGTTGGTTATCGGCTCTGTCGATCATGATACATGGAAATCTGCTGTCAGGATAACCGGAAGCCCGCTGGCACAAGGTAAGATCACCAATCTTGAATGCTTTAGCGGTGTTACGCATCATATAACGCGCGATATGATAGATGGTGTATTAAAACCTCATGGTTCTGTAAAGGGACAGCAGGTAAAATCTGCCCGTATGATTGTGCATTATTCCGGTGACTGGCGTACCGGATTGGAGACTTTTGGTGATGTATGTTGTGCTATCGCTCCGAAAAGAAGCTGGGATAAACCTGCACCTTACGGCTGGAGTAGTTGGGGCGGCATGGGTACTGAGATCAGTTATGATGGTGTTGTGTCGGTATCGGATTTTATAAAGGAAAATATTCAGAATAAAGGCGGATTCGGTGATGATGGTGTCATTTTTATCAATTTAGATGCATCTTGGGATAAACTCGATTGGGATGAATTGAAACAGTTTGTAAAACACTGTGAAGCAAACGGGCAGATGGCCGGGGCTTATTGGTCTCCGTTCTGCGATTATGCGGGAGTAGAAGATCGTGCCGTAGAAGGAAATAACGGGTATGTGTATGGACAAGCATTATTGAAGGTTTTCGGTAAGATTAAGAGGGAAGCCGGTGCAGCGTGTATGGATCCGACAGCCCCGGCTACACTTTCCCGCATCAACTTTTTTATAGATAAATTTAAGGATGCCGGAATCAAATGTTTGAAATTGGATTTTTTGAGTAACGGATCTATCGAGGCAGATAGTTATCGTAATCCGAAAGTTACTACGGGTATTCAGGCTTATAACTATGGCATGAAGCATTTGAGGGAACGTGCCGGAGACGATATTTTTATCATCGAGTCGATATCTCCGCTTTTTCCTGCCAATTATGCCCATGCCCGTCGTATCAGTTGCGATGCTTGGGGAGAAATGTGGCATACGAGTTATATGATGAACAGTTTCTCATTCGGCTGGTGGCTTAGCCGTGTTTATTGCTTTAATGACCCGGATCATTTGGTAATGGGAGATCGTAGTGAAGCGGAAAATATATCGAGAATGACGACCGGAGCAGTAACCGGATATTGCATTCTTGGAGATAATTTGTCAACAAAAGGAATTGCCGTCGGTTCGAAAATCAGTCAGGAAAAAGCCATAAAATTTTCTACTGTTGAGAAAGTAAATGATGTCATACGTTTGGGAAAATCTTTCCGTCCGGCTTATGGACATAAATTGTCGGGGCGTAATAATTCAGTCGATTTATTTTATCTCGAGACCGAAGATTCCTATTATATTGCTCATTTTAATTACGAATCGGGAGATAAAACCGGAACTATCGATTTTTCGTATATGAATATCGATCCCGAAAATATAGATGTTTCTAGAAGTTATGAGTGTTGGACGGGTGAGGGTGTTACTCTTAATGAAAAGGGACTTGAGTACTCTTCTCCGAATAATATGGCGAAGATATATAGGCTTTTTAAAAAATAGTGTAATACAAGAATAGTAATGAGATCTTTGTTTTTATTATGCTTAAATATAAGTTTATGAAAAATACTTGGGTTATAATAGCGTCGTTTTGTGATTTTAATTTCTGATTGCAATGAATTTGCTATTATTTGATTAAATATTGCTATGTTTTGATGTGTAAAATATATTCTTTTGTACAACATAAATAAAACATGTTTTTGAATTTATAATCGGTTATTATTGAACGAGAGTTTGAAAATAAAAAAACATGAAAAAACGATTATTGAGTTCTTTATTAAATGAAAATATAGTTTGTTGTAAGTCATTTGAAAAATGATGTGTGTATATTTTTATATAGAATAGTAATCTTTACGTCAAGAATAGTTTTTCATGGTATTTTAGATTTAAGATTAAGGAAGAACGGTTGTCGGGATGGCAACCGTTCTTTTTTTGTTGGGGATAGGAGGCTATGTATACTGAAAAATTATAGAAGAATAATCTATCTTTTATTTTATTCTATATCTTTGTTTTGATTAGAAAAATAAGATGTGCATTGGTCGCAATGATTATGTAGAGGATATAATAAAGAGTAGTCGGTCAAGCTTGGACGGCTTTTCTCGATTATATGCCATTATCCGATACGCTGGCAAATGATTTACGTCCGTTTTTTTTAGATATTCAGGAAAATTATTAGACAGGCTCTTAAGAAAAGTAAGGAGGTAGAAGATGTTTAGGCTGTTCAAAGAAATAAGAGTAAAGATTTTGATTGGGTATTTGTTGCTGATAGTAATAGCCTTTTTTTCTGTGTTCTTTTTATTCGATAAATTTTCCCGTCTTTCTCTTCCCGATGAGGAAGAAGGAGCTATGCGAAGTAAGCGTTCTCTAATTAGTGAGACATTGGCATTATTATATGAGTCGGAGGGTGATTTGCAGGCATTGAGTAGCGGACATGTCCGCAATAGCAGGCATTATCGTCAAACTTTTGATAAAATGTACCGGAATTTAGACTCTTTGAAACAGTTGGTTACCGATACGTTACAAAAGCAGCGGATGGATAGCATTATCGTGCTTTTAACCGAGAAAGAATCTAATTCGTTGGCATGGTTGAGATTACGCCAGAATGCAGATGTCGGTAATTTGTATGAGCAAAACATTCAGAGAGAAATAACCCGTAGGGATTCGGTAGTTAAGTCGGTACAAATCAGGAAAAAAATTGTAGTAAAACAAGATACCCTCACGGTCAGAAATCCGAGAAAAAGTTTCTTTAAGCGTTTGGCAGATGCTTTTTCTACACGGAAAGAAGATGAAAATACGGTGTATAGTCAATCTCAGCAATTGATTACCGATACGGTTGTTCAACCTTATAATGCAGCAGATACGATTGCCAATATATTTTCCGATATACAGTATGCCGTTTTCGATCAGCAAAAAGAATTGCAAAATCGGGTTACTCGCAGGAGTGAGGCTTTACGTTATAATAACCAAATTTTGTTGGTCAAAATCAATAATTTGGTAAGAGCTTTCGAACAAGAAGAGTTGGACAGATCTTTGGCACGTTATCAGGACAGAGACCAGGTGATGAGGCATTCTGTACAGGTGGTGGGAGGTATTGCCGTGTTCTCTTTGATTTTGATAGTTCTTTTCATCATTTTTATTTGGAAAGATATTTCCCGGAGTAATCGTTATCGGAGAGAACTTGAAGAATCGAATCGTCGGGCAGAAGAATTATTGAAAAGCAGAGAACAGTTGATGTTGACTATTACACATGACATTAAAGCTCCATTAAGTTCGATTATCGGTTATATCGATCTTTTATCCGGACATATTCGTGAATCCCGGGCAAAATATTATTTGGAGAATATGAAGAGTTCATCAGATCATCTTCTTCAATTGGTAACCGATTTACTGGATTATCATAGACTGGATTCTGATAAAATGGAGATACATGATGTGCCGTTTGAGCCGTATCGTTTTTTTTGTGAGATAGGAGATAGTTTTATACCTATAGCAGGTAAAAAGAATTTAGAACTGATAACCGAAATCGATAAAGATTTGCAGGGCGCTTATCTGGGAGATCCTTTCCGTATTCGGCAAGTTGTAAATAATTTGTTGTCGAACGCTATAAAATTTACAGAAAAAGGCTCAGTTGCATTGCGAGTCAAGCTATTAGGTAGTCGGTTGAAAATTCAGGTAGAAGATACCGGTATGGGAATTGCGGAAGATGACCGTGAACGCATTTTTAAGGAGTTTACGAGACTTCCCGGAGCGCAGGGTGCTGAAGGTTTTGGTTTGGGATTATCTATAACAAAAAAACTGGTCTTGCTTCTTGGCGGAAAGATTTCGGTCGATAGTACGCTCGGACAAGGAACATGTTTTACGGTAATTATTCCGTTTAAGAAAACGGATATGGCAATACCGGAAGAAACAGCAGAAGAAAGTGCTGTGCTTGATATGGGAAAGAATGTTTGTTGTTTGTTGGTAGATGATGATCGTTTGCAGCTTGAGCTTACGGCGTCATTGATGAAACATTATAATTTTTCTTGTGTCTGTTGTGAACATCCGAAAGAGGTGCTTGGCTTATTGTCAGACCAAAAGTTCGATTTTGTATTCACAGATATTCAGATGCCTGAATTATCCGGCTTTGAATTAGTTCGTTTAATTCGTGCTTCTGATTTGCCGGAAGTTCGATCCATTCCTGTTGTAGCATTGACTGCCCGGTCGAATATGTCTGATAATGAATTTCTATCAGCGGGTTTTACGTCACATTTAAACAAGCCTTTTACGGGAAAGGAGTTATATGATCTTGTAGTCCGATATTATCCGGATTATATTTCTGATTTATATACGGAAGAAACCGTTCATAATCCAGAGGAGGAACTTCGCTTTTCTGTATTATTGGCATTTGCAGGAGATGATAAAGATGCGGCGAATGAGATATTGGCATCGTTTGTCTCTGAGACAAGACAAAATCTGGAACGTTTCAAGAGTGCTCGTCAAGATAAAGATATGAGTACGATATCTGCTGTGTCACATAAGTTGATGCCGCTATTTACATTGTTGGAACATCGAGAGTGTACCGATATATTGATTAAATTGGAGAAAATTAGAGGAGAATTCAATTCCGATATTGATCAAAAATGCCAACTTGTAGAAACTTATATTGTAAATACGATTTCAGAGGCAGAACAGTACATTACCCTACACAATTGAGGAAAAAATCTACATGTTATGTGTGGAATATTCCACATTTGGTAGGATGTATATTAATTGCGTTGTTTTGTAATCATTTGATAATCATTGTGTAATTGTTATATATCATTTTCTTGGCATATTTTTGGAATATTATGTTGGTGTATTTATGAATAAAATACCAATATAATAAACTAAAAAATTGATGATTATGAAAAAGATGATTTTTAGTGTTGCTACAATTCTGTTTTTAGGTATTACAACAACAATTTGTGCTCAAGAACCGGTAAAAAAAGATACGACCAAGACCGAACCTGCAAAGAATTTTGCTTTGATGGACGAACCGGTAAAAAAAGATACGACCAAGACCGAACCTGCAAAGAATTTCGCTTTGATGGACGAGCCGGTGAAAAAAGATACGGCCAAGACTGAACCTGCAAAGAATTTTGCTTTGATGGACGAACCGGTGAAAAAAGATACGGCCAAGACCGAACCTGCAAAGAATTTTGCTTTGATGGATGAACCGGTGAAAAAAGATACGGCCAAGACCGAACCTGCGAAGAATTTCGCTTTGATGGATGAACCGGTGAAAAAAGATACGACCAAGACCGAACCTGCAAAGAATTTCGCTTTGATGGACGAACCGGTGAAAAAGGATACAACCAAGACCGAGCCTGCGAAGAAATTTGCTTTAATGGATGAACCAGTTAAGAAAGATTCTACTAAAACAGAAAATCCATCTCCAGCGCCAAAATCGGTTTCTATTGCATAGATTTCTGACTATAAGTTAGACAAAACATAGCTCTCCAGTAAGTAAAGTGTGTAATGTAATAATAGGTTAGCTTCAAAAACGATTGCATTACAAAATAATAAGTTTCGATAAAAGTATGTGCTTTTTCTGCTTTTGTCGAAACTTATTTGTGAATCTACATAGATTCTGAGAGTATTGAAAAAAGCCATATCAACTCTATTTTGAGAATTGATGATGGCCTTTTATAAATTAAATTTTCAATAATTCGATAATTACAACGGCATATTTCCATGCTTTTTAGGCGGATTAGAAACATTCTTGTTCTGAGCCATATCCAG
>ENA-USYP01002151-USYP01002151.1-human-gut-metagenome-genome-assembly--contig:-NODE-2151-length-12655-cov-6.939180_pt1 | contig 12655 bp, 9 predicted proteins | sample MGYA00250065_ERZ773512 | MGnify/ENA primary metagenome ERZ773512 (study PRJEB29103, sample SAMN06112003) | human gut metagenome | biome: human gut; feature: ankylosing spondylitis patient; material... | reverse complement strand
GTGACTACCTCCACACCTTCCAAAAGCTGACGGAAATCTGACCCAGGATCCGATGGCTATGCAACGTCTGAAAGAAGCTGCTGAAAAGGCTAAGATTGAATTATCTTCTTCTACAAGTACTGAAATTAACTTGCCGTACATTATGCCGGTAGGTGGTGTACCTAAGCACTTGGTTAAGACTTTAACTCGTGCTAAGTTCGAAGCTTTGGCTCACACTTTGATTCAGGCTTGTCTGGAACCGTGTAAGAAGGCTATGTCTGATGCTGGTTTGAGCAACTCCGATATCGACGAAGTAATTCTTGTGGGTGGTTCTTCACGTATACCGGCTGTACAGAAGTTGGTTGAAGATTTCTTCGGTAAAGCTCCTTCTAAAGGTGTAAATCCGGATGAAGTAGTAGCCGTAGGTGCTGCTGTACAGGGTGCTGTGCTGACGGACGAAATCAAGGGTGTGGTATTGCTGGATGTTACTCCGCTGTCTATGGGTATCGAAACTCTGGGTGGTGTAATGACCAAGTTGATCGATGCTAACACTACTATTCCGTGCAAGAAGAGCGAAACATTCTCTACTGCTGCTGATAACCAGAGCGAAGTAACGATCCATGTATTGCAAGGAGAGCGTCCGATGGCTGCTCAGAATAAGTCAATCGGTCAGTTTAACCTGTCAGGTATTGCTCCGGCTCGTCGTGGTGTTCCTCAGATTGAGGTAACGTTCGATATCGATGCTAACGGTATCTTGAAGGTATCCGCTAAAGATAAGGCTACAGGTAAGGAACAAGCTATCCGTATCGAAGCTTCCAGTGGTTTGAGCAAAGAAGAAATTGAAAAGATGAAGGCTGAAGCTGAAGCTAATGCAGAAGCTGATAAGAAAGAACGTGAAAAGATTGATAAGCTGAATCAGGCTGACTCAATGATCTTCACTACTGAAAATCAGTTGAAAGAATTGGGTGACAAGTTGCCGGCTGATAAGAAAGCTCCGATTGAAGCTGCTTTGCAGAAACTGAAAGATGCTCATAAGGCACAGGATCTGGCTGCTGTTGATACTGCTATGGCAGAACTGAATACTGCATTCCAGGCTGCAAGTGCTGAAATGTATGCACAGAGCGGTGCTCAAGGTGGTGCTCAGGCTGGTCCTGATATGAATGCCGGACAAGCTGGTGGTGCTCAGGATAGTGCTAAGCATGGTGACAACGTGCAAGATGCAGACTTCGAGGAAGTTAAGTAAGTTCGGTAGATAAACGAATAATATATTGTAAGAAAAGAGTTGTAAGTTAACTACTTACAACTCTTTTTTTGTCTATATTCGATTGAAAAGTTGTAATTTGTTTATTGAAATTTGGTACTTATTATATTTTTAAAGTATGCGAGATATTTTAGGTCTACAATTTCGGCTAACTTTAAAAACTAAGTATCTTTGCAAAGTACGTTTGGAAAGGTTACTTTTTAAGTATCTTCTTTTTCATATTTGTAGCGAATCCTTTTGACTTAAAGAATATTCATAACCTTAAAAAGAAAAAAACATGAAGAAATTACTCAATGACTCTGGGAAGTTGAAGGCATTATTGTTTGCTTCCTTCCTATGTTTTATGCTACCTTGTCTGTCAGCGTATGCAGTAGAAGAAAACTACACCGGAATAACGCAACAAGAAACTTTAATTGTGGACGTTGTGAAAATCAATCCGACTGCGGTTGACATCTTGTTTTCCAATCATCAGCGTATGACGCTCGACTTTTATGGAGAAAACATTTTCAGAGTGTTCCAGGATAATTCGGGTGGGATGCTTCGTGCTCCGGAAGCAAAGCCTGAAGCTAAAATTCTCGTGGACCAACCACGTAGGGGTGTATCTCAATTGAATATTAAAAATAATGGTGACTTTTTCTCGATTACCAGCGGAAAAATAAAAGTAGAGTTTGATAAGAGCACCGCATTGATGAAAGTCATAAACCTCAAAACTGGTGTTACTGTACTGGAAGAGGCTGAGCCTGTTCTTTTTGATAAAGAAAGAGTTACCTTGAAACTGAAAGAAAACCTTCAGGAGTATTTCTATGGAGGTGGTGTACAAAACGGCCGTTTCTCACACAAAGGCAAGACCATCTCTATTGAAAACCAAAATAGCTGGACAGATGGAGGAGTAGCATCTCCCAATCCGTATTATTGGTCAACAAATGGTTACGGTTTGATGTGGTATACCTTTAAAAGAGGGGTTTACGATTTTGGTAGAGAAGAAAAGGGTATTGTGAAATTGTTCCACCAAACAAACTATCTCGATATCTTCATTATGGTTAATGATGGTGCCATATCCTTGCTGAACGATTATTACCAGTTGACAGGTAACCCCGTACTAATGCCGAAATTCGGTTTCTATCAAGGACACCTGAATGCCTATAATCGTGACTATTGGAAAGAGGACGAAAATGGCATTTTGTTTGAGGATGGGAAGCGTTATAAAGAAAGTCAAAAAGATAATAGTGGCATTAAAGAATCGTTGAATGGAGAGAAAGATAATTATCAGTTTTCGGCGCGTGCTGTAATAGACCGCTACAAGAATCATGATATGCCGTTGGGGTGGCTGTTGCCTAATGATGGCTATGGAGCCGGTTATGGTCAGACGGAAACGCTGGACGGTAACATTCAAAACCTGAAGAACCTGACAGACTATGCTCGTAAGAATGGTGTGGAAATTGGTTTATGGACACAATCCGATCTTCATCCAAAAGAAGGTATCAGTGCTTTGTTGCAGCGTGACATTGTAAAGGAAGTGAGGGATGCAGGCGTGCGTGTACTGAAAACCGATGTTGCCTGGGTAGGTGCCGGATATTCCTTTGGATTGAATGGTATCACAGACGTGGCACAGATTATGACTTACTATGGTAATGATGCCCGTCCTTTTATTATTTCCCTTGATGGTTGGGCGGGTACGCAGCGTTATGCCGGTATATGGTCGGGCGACCAGACAGGAGGAGTCTGGGAATATATTCGTTTCCACATTCCTACTTATATTGGTTCAGGTTTGTCGGGTAATCCTAATATCTGTTCTGATATGGACGGTATCTTCGGAGGAAAGAATCCGGTAGTCAATACCAGAGACTTCCAGTGGAAAACCTTCACGCCCATGCAGTTGAATATGGACGGGTGGGGAGCCAATGAAAAGTATCCTCATGCTTTGGGCGAACCGGTCACTTCTATCAATCGATGGTATTTGAAACTGAAATCAGAGATCATGCCTTATGCTTACAGCATTGCCAAAGAATCGGTGGATGGCCTGCCTATGATACGGGCTATGTTTTTGCAATATCCCAATTCCTACACATTGGGTAAGGCTACGCAATATCAGTTCCTCTATGGACCCTATTTCCTGGTGGCACCTATTTATCAGGCTACCAAGGCAGATGAGCAAGGCAATGATATTCGTAATGGTATTTATCTCCCTGAAGGAGAATGGGTAGATTACTTCTCCGGTGAAGTATATCAGGGAGGACGTGTTATTAATAACTATGCTTCACCACTCTGGAAATTACCTGTATTTGTGAAGAATGGAGCTATTATTCCTATGACACTCCCTAATAATAATGTTAGCGAAGTAGACAAAAAACTGCGTATATATGAACTCTACCCCTGTGGGCAGAGCGCATTCACTGAGTATGACGATGATGGGGTAACTGAAGAATACCGCTTAGGTAAGGGGGTAAGTACATTGATCGAATCTAATGTCAATGCTAAAGGTGAGGCTATAGTTACTATTCATCCGGCTCAAGGTGATTTTAATGGTTTTATAAAAGAAAAGGCTACTGAGTTCAGGATCAATGTTACTGAAAAGCCTCAGAAGATTTCGGCAACTATTGGTAAGAATAAGATTAAACTTACAGAAGCAAGCAGTATGGATGAGTATTTTCAGAAAGAAAATGTTTACTTTTACGATGCCCAGCCCAATCTGAATAAGTTTGCTACCAAGGGCAGCGAGTTTGAGAAAGAAGTTATCACAAAGAATCCACAGCTTCTCGTCAAGTTGGCTGCTTCCGATATTACAGTAGCTTCGACCCTATTGAAGATAAACGGGTTTGTATTTAAACCGGCGAATAACGATCTGGTAACCTCGGGTTCGCTGGTTGCTCCAAAGGCACAGGTAACTGACGAAAATACAGCTGCTTACACTCTGAAGCCTACTTGGAATACAGTACAAAATGCAGACTATTACGAGATAGAATTTAATGGCATGACCTACAGCACTATCAAAGACACAGAACTGTTATTTGATGGTCTGAATGTGGAGACTACTTATGACTTTAAGATACGTGCTGTGAATAAAGATGGATATTCCGATTGGTCAACATTCAGTGCTACCACCCAAAAAGATCCGTTGGAGTTTGCCATACATGGCATTGTGGGTGAGACTACTGCTGACAACCAGGGCCGTTCGCTTCGCCGTCTGTTCGATTTTGAAGAAGGAGAGTTATGGCATACCAAATACAATGAAAAAGCAGTTCCCTTCGACTTGGTTATGGACTTGAAGTCTATCAATCAGGTTGAAAAGTTCCACTACCTGCCTCGTGAGAATGCAGGAAACGGAACGTTGCTGAAAGGTACCGTTTATTGTAGTATGGATAAGGAGAATTGGACTGAAGCAGGAACTTTCGACTGGAAGCGCGATAATGAAGTGAAAGTATTCACCTTCGCCGAAGCTCCTACCGCTCGTTATATCAAGATGAGTATTACCGAGGCTGTAGGTAATTATGGTTCGGGACAAGAGATTTATGTCTTCCGGGTACCTGAAACGGAAAGTTACCTGCCCGGCGACATCAACAATGATAAGTTGGTTGATGAAAACGACTTGACTTCTTACATCAACTATACAGGGTTGAGGCGTGGCGATGCCGACTTTGAAGGATATATCAGCAATGGCGACCTGAATCGTAACGGTCTGATAGATGCCTACGATATCTCTGTTGTTGCTACGCAACTGGATGGTGGTGCTGACGCCGTGAGAGGCGAGAAGGTGGAAGGAAAGCTTGACATTAGTACATCGAAACAAACTTATGCCAAGGATGAACTCGTTGAGGTATTGGTGAAAGGTACAGGTCTGCGTTTTGTAAATGCCCTCAGTTTTGCATTAGCTTACGATCCTGCCGACTATGAATTTGTAGGTATACAACCATTGGGTATGAAAAACATGGAAAACCTTACAAATGACAGGCTTCATACCAACGGTACCAAGTCATTGTACCCCACGTTCGTAAACATCGGGGAACACGAGGCGCTTGAAGGTGACAGCGACCTGTTTGTCATTAAGCTTAAGGCCAAACGGAGAGTCACCTTCAAACTGACAGCAACAGATGGATACCTGGTAGACAAGTTGCTGAACGTACATACGTTTTAAGAAGAAACGAATGATAGGAGAAGGTGTATCAGGGAGTACTTGGTACACCTTCTCTCAAATAACCATATTCTCTTGCTGCATCAAAACAGGGACATTCTTCCAGCCACGACTCAGGTTCTATCAGTGAATTATCATCAGGTATTTGGGGTAAATCACGGTGTCCACAAATATGACACATGGGAAAATCGGTGAGCAGCGTCCTTATCAGAACGATCATGGAGTGTTTTTGCCATTCCGTGCGTGTATCTTTGGGAACTCCACGTTGATTAAGTCCACCTTCGTAACATATAGCAATGCTGCCAAGGTTGTGCCCTCGGGCGTGAGCCCCGGGTTTTCGGACTGGACGTGTGCTTTTTATATTTCCATCCCTTCGGATGTAATAATGATAACCAATACCATTGAGTCCACGTTGCCGATGTGATTTCTCTAACTCCATTTCCGTAAAAGTTTCATTCTCCTTTGTTGCGGAACAATGAATAACTATCAGATGAACTGTTCGCATAGCTGTTAAATGTTTTGTAAGGTGAATAATCTACTTATTGATCGCATGTGAACAATAGTAGAAGATTAAAGTTCATATTAACAGCCACTTATTTTTTCTTTTTGTAGTCTTTTATAATAAAACGAATTCGTGTGGTACTGTCAGAAATATTTTGTGTTGGAAATATTTTCCTTTCTTTTTTCTTCCAAAATCTGTAGGGTTTTTCTTTGCTGGACGATCTTATAAGTAGAAAACAAGAATTGTTCACCTTTAAAATCATACGAAGATGAAAAAGTTAGTTGGAATTACAGTTGGGTGGTTGATGGCATTTTTGCTATTGGGTATTTCACCTTTGTGGGCACAAGAAGAGGCCGGGAGCTATTTCACTATCACAGGAGTGGTGAAAAATAAGGATAATAAGAGAAAACTGGAAAATGTGAATGTATCTGTTCCAGGTACGAACATCGGAACCGTTACGAATGCAGATGGGGTGTTCTCTTTGAAGATAAAGGATACGGAGACTATTCAGGGATTGGAAGTTTCACATATCGGATACTTGAATTCCCAGGTTTCCCTGAAAGATAACAAAGATATATCTGACCTTACCATTTGGATGCTACCGGCTCCTAATCTGCTGAGTGAGATTGTAATCTTTGGTAATAATGCCCGTGCACTTGTGGAAGAAGCGATCAAGAAGATTCCGGTGAACTATTCGCCCGATAAGAGTTTATTGACCGCATTTTATCGGGAGACTGTGCAGAAAAGACGCCGTTACATTAGTGTATCGGAAGCTGTGATAGATGTTGCTAAAACAGCATATAGTGACCGTGAACCCTCCAATGACAAAGTACAGATACAGAAAGGACGTCGTTTGCTAAGTCAAAAGACAAGTGATACGCTGGCTGTCAAAGTAGTGGGCGGACCTACTCTCTCCGTATATCTGGATGTTGTGAAGAATGGGGATGCACTGCTGAGTCAGGAGAATCTAAATTACTATGATTTCCATATTGAGGAACCTGTGAATCTGGATAACCGTATGCAATATGTAGTTAGTTTCCGTCCCAGAGTCAGTTTAATGTATGCCTTGTTCTATGGGAAGCTCTATATCGATTTTGAGAAGCTGGCATTCACCCGTGCAGAGTTCTCTTTGGATATGCAGAACAGGGTGAAGGCGGTAGAAGCTATTCTCCATAAGAAACCCCTTGGGTTACGATTCAGACCACAGGAAGTCTCCTATCTGGTGACATATAAAGAGCAGAATGGAAAAACCTATCTGAATTATATACGGAATGAAATCCGCTTTAAGTGCGACTGGAAAAAGCGTTTATTCTCTTCCGGCTATACAGTATTCTCCGAAATGGTGGTGACGGATAGAAAGAATGATTTCGCTGCTATTCCATACAAGAAGGCTTTTAAAGAAAAACAGGTGTTCTATGATATGGTAGACGTATATTGGAACGAGGACTTCTGGAAGGCATACAATATTATTGAACCCACAGAGTCTCTGGAACATGCAGTGAGCAAATTGAAAAAACAATCCCGTTAGATTTCAGATAGTTTTTCTTATATTTGGAGATCAACAATAATTCCCGGATATGCTGAATGAACTCTTCATACTGACAAAAATAAAAGAGGGCGATATAAAGGCGTTCGAGGAGATCTTCCGCCGTTACTATTCCCCTCTTTGCTGGTATGCCGCAGGCATTACGGGGGAGATGGAAGCTGCCGAGGAAATAGTGGAGGAACTGTTCTACGTGTTTTGGAAGGACCGGGAGCATTTACAGATTTTCCAGTCTGTAAAGAGCTATCTGTATAAAGCTGTTCGCAACGAAGCTCTACAATATTGCCAGCATAAGGAAGTCAAAGAGCGGTATCGCGAGTATGTATTGGCAGGTAATGTCCTGGAACAGGATTCTGATCCCCACAGGCAATTGGAATATGAAGAGTTGCAGGGACTGATTCGCCATACTCTGGATAAACTACCGGTGCGCAGGCTGCAGATATTCGAAATGCATCGTATGGAAGGAAAGAAATATGCGGAGATTGCTTCTTCATTATCTCTGTCCATTAAGACAGTAGAGGCTGAAATGACGAAAGCGCTCCGTACCTTACGAAACGAAATAGATAATTATATTCTTACGAAATGACTGAAGTGAATAAAAATAGGACGAAGACGGATGAGGCATGGGAACGGTTGTATGCTCGTTTGGATAAAGACCGCCTGCTCGTAGAGGTAGGGCAGGGACGGCTAGTGCGTCGCAAACTACTTTTGAAATGGGGAACACTGGCGGCTGCCGTAATTGCCGGTTTTGTCTATCTGGCATCTTTTTTATGGTTCGCGCCGGGAGGTGAGGTGGAAAATCTTAATCTGGTGACGCAGGAAAACCGTGAAGCATCCATGCTGGTTACTACGCTCGAAGATGGCTCTGTGGTATATCTGGCGCAAGAGAGTACCTTGCAGTACCCCGAACATTTTGCTACGGACAAGCGGGAAGTGAATTTGCAGGGAGAAGCGTTCTTTGATGTAGCGAAGAATCACGAACAAACCTTTCTGATCGAGACTGGGAAGGTACGGATAGAAGTGCTGGGTACGGCTTTCAATGTACGCAGCCATGAGGATGACTCTTTCCGGCTATCCGTGCAGCGGGGCAGGGTGAAGGTCTCGTTGAAGCAGGGAGGACAGAGTGTGCTGGTAAATGCCGGGGAAACCGTAACCTTGCAGGCCCGGCAATTGCAATTGAGTGAAACAGGAGATTCCGATGAGTTCAGACAGTATACAAAGAATATACGCTTCAAAGATGAATGTCTGGAAGATATTCTGCGGGTGGTGAATGCTGAAGCTCCTACTTTGCAGATACAGGCGGCATCGTCGGTCTTGAATAAACGAAAGTTGACTATTGAATTTGAAAACAACTCCCCCGAAACAGTGGCAGAGCTCATTTGCTGGGCGTTGAGCCTGAAATGTTCACGCGAAGGCGATAAACTGATTTTATCCGAATGATAACTTAATAATATAAATCATGAAACTTCATCGTTTCTTCATTCTCCTCTTTGGGCTACTCTTCATAACCTGTGGTATGAGAGCGGATGGGGGAGATGTGCTGGAACGTATGATACGATTGCCCGGAATGAAAGGAACCGTATATTCCTTGTTGGGTAAAGTTTCGGAGCAATCCGGTTACCTTTTCGTTTACGACAGTAAGGTGGTGAATAATGATATTGAGGTAAAGATAAAAAGGAAAAACTGCACGGTTCGACAAGCTATTTATGAAATTATAGGCGATAGGTCATTAGAACTTAAAGTGATAGGGCATCACATCCTAATTCTGCCTCCTGCGGAGAAGATTGTGAGGAAGAAAACTGTTTCGGAAGAACTACCTCCACCACTGGCTTATTTCACCATAACCGGTACTTTGCGCGATAAAGAAACGGGAGACCCTGTTGTAAATGCATCGGTCATTCTTCAAGGAACTTCAATAGGTAATATTACAAATAAGAATGGGGAGTTCAGGCTACATTTGCCTGACTCCCTGAAAAGTGGCAATCTTTCTTTTTCCCATTTAGGATATGTTGCACAAAATATTGAAGCAGCTACGCTGATTGGACGGGATAATGTACTGAGTCTGGAACCCAAAATAGTTCCTTTACAAGAAGTGTTGATTCGGTTGGTAGAACCCAGGAAGTTATTGCGGGAAATGGTGGGGCGACGTAAAGAAAACTATTCGTTGGCTCCCGTTTATTTGACTACCTTCTATCGGGAAGGTGTCCAGTTAAAGAACAAATTCCAAAGTCTGACAGAAGCTGTTTTCAAGGTTTATAAAGCTCCTTTGCAGGAGGTTAATACATCCGATCAGGTAAAACTATTAAAGATGAGTCGGATTGATAACCGGGAGAGTACGGACAGTCTGGTAGCTAAGATGAGAGCCGGTATTCAGGCTTGTCTGCAACTGGATTTTATTAAAGACTTGCCGGATTTTCTGTCGGTTGATGCAAGAGATAATCAGTACGTATATACTTCGGGTGACATAACCTTTATTGACGACCGATGTGTCAATGTGGTTTATTTTGAGCAAAAGCCGGCTGTCAAGGGGCCTCTCTATTGTGGAGCGTTGTATATTGATTCGGAGAATGGGGCTTTGGTACAGGCTTGCATTGAGATACAGCCCAAGTACATCAAAGATGCTACGCGGATCTTTGTTGTACGGCAGGCGCAGAAGGTGAACCTGACTACACAGAAGGTGGTATATACCATTTCGTATAAACCGTGGAATGGTACTTACTATATCCATCATATTCGTGGTGACTTATATTTCAAAATGAAGAGAAAACGTGTTTTTTTCAGTAATCCGACTTTGCATACTTGGTTTGAAATGGTGACTTGCCTGGTGGATAAAGAGAATGTGACCCGCTTTCCTCGTGCTGAAAGACTGCCTACACGTACTGTACTTGCAGATGAAGAATTCAGGTATGACGAACATTTCTGGGAAGATTTCAATATCATTCCATTGGAAGAAGAACTCAGTAAAATTATAGAGAAGGTTGCGTTAAAGATAGAAAAAATAGGTCCTCTGGAGGAATAGGATAAGCCGGATAATTGTAATTTTGCAGTCGGAATCAATAAGTATTAGTAGAAAGATGGAATTGCCTAAAGACCCGATGATGCTTTTCAGCTTCATCAATATGAAATTGCGTGACTGTTATTCTTCATTGGATGAACTCTGCGATGATATGAATGTAAATAAGGAGATGATTGTAGGAAAATTGCAGTCTGCAGGATTTGAATATAGTGTCGAGCATAATAAGTTCTGGTAATTTTATAGCCATTATTTCTTTTTCCGGTGTTCCTTTTTCAGATAGAAATTGAAGCCGGCATATATTTGTAACGTACCGAATCCGTTGTTTAAGGAGAAGTTATCCCGATAATAGTCGTATGTCCTGCCCAGGAAAGAAGCGCCTGCAAAGTACTTACTATTATTGTATACCACACCTGCCCGCAATATGAAATCAATATTGAAGTTCTTGTACCAGTCGTTACCTTCTTCCGCATCCTTTTCTATACGTGACGTTTTGTAGGCGATTGCCGGACAGAGCGACAGGCAAGCCAGGCAGTTGCGCGCAAATACCCAGTTGTAGGCGTATCCAAAGTTGAGACTGATATTAGTGTATTTGATGTGCCTGACTTTCATTCCGGGATTCATTGTTTCCTGAATAAGCTCAGGTAGTTTAGTATAATCGAATTTTAGATTGTGGGTGGACACGGAAAGACCGGCTATCAGTGAACCTGCATTTCGTCGTTGGTTGGTAGACTGACTGAAGGCTGCCGGATATGAGAAGTGCCGGTTGTTGAAGATATAATATAAGTTGAATCCTTTCATATTTACTTTCAGTCCATTGAAGTCTTCTGAATAGTTGGAAGGAATGCGATCGGAAAAGCCCGTTACCTGGTGTATCTTGTAATCGTTGCCTGTACGCCGATAGAAAAGATCTACTCCAAATTTCGAACTATAGAGACTTAGGTCGAATTCTGTTCCTCTGTTTTTCCCACTTTTTTTCCCAAGGAGTCCATCTGTATCGACAGACCATCCTAAAAATATCCAGCGCCAGCCGAAGTAAGCTCCTATTTTGTTGCGAGGGTTGGGGGTGAACCGGAGTCGTTGAGGTTCGGGAATAGCGGTACCTACGGAGTAATACTCGTAATTTGTGAAATGGTCGAGCATTAAGGCATAGTTGTAGCGATTAGGGCTTATATAAGTTGTATCGAAATCATTGAAGTTGAGGAACTTTTTCATTGCTTTAATAAAAGTTCCCTGATGCTTTCCGGAGGTAATACTATCGTGTACAGTGAGATGAGCCTCTTCGTTTTGGGCAAACAAAAAGAACGGTAATAATATCCACAGACAGAAGATGAGCCTCTTCAACATCAATCCTGCTTTTTAAAATTAATAATCCAAGTTTCTATGCTATAAACAAAGCAAAAGAAAGAAGTGCACTGGTTCTATTTGCGAATTTAACAGATTTTTGGCATATATCCAATAATCTGGCGGGATTGTTTCGTTTCTATCGGGTTATGAGGGAAAGTTGACAAGTTAACCAGTTGACAAGGGGACAAGGTTCCATGCGGCACAGAAGCATTGCGTAGCCCCTTGTTCTCTTGTCAACTGGTTAACTTCCTTTCTACATCGAATGAGTTAAATGATAATTCATCGTATATTTCATCAGTTAGCAATTATACTTACAAGAAACTCGTAAATTTCTTTCTTTCCCGCAGCTACTCCTCCGACTCGTTGAGTGAATCTGATTCAGTCAGGGACTGAATGCCTTTCACTCACTGACTGAATGCCTTTCAGTCCCTGACTCATTGTACCCCCATTCAGAAGGCATCTGAGAAGGGGTGAGGAAAGTGACAAGACAAGAAAGAAGAGAGATAAAAATTACACACAAAAAACATAGATTGATTCATTTTTATAGGGTTATGAATAAAGTGTGATAAGGTGGTAGGGTGATAAAGTGATAGCGGGAAACGCTCTGTGATATATAGCGCAGCTACTTTATCGCCCTACCACCTTATCACTCTTTTATTCCTTTCTATACTTCTTTGAAATAATTCCGCCAACAAATTACCTAAAATACATTGTAAACACATGGTGATTCTCTTCGAAAGCGTAATTGCACCCTCCAATTAAGGTAGTCGTAAATAGCTTTTATTGTAGAAAGTCCAAGTCCATATGTAGGATTAAAGCTATAAAATAATCCGGTCCTCTTTCTGCCGCACAAAGCAGTCTGAAAGCAATGAAGCAAACGG